>JABAOH010046752.1_pt1 | contig 99452 bp, 98 predicted proteins | sample 7062181 | NCBI WGS metagenome assembly JABAOH01 (sample SAMN14538630, study PRJNA623070) | marine sediment metagenome | biome: marine biome [ENVO:00000428]; feature: marine pelagic biome [ENVO:01000023]; material: deep marine sediment [ENVO:00002113]; isolation source: pool of 5 deep marine... | reverse complement strand
ATAGTTATGATGGGGGTGTCGATGATGTGGTCGGTGAGCTGCGTATCACACGAAAGCACGGTGGCCTGATGAAGCTGAAGGTGTGTCAGGTATGTGGCAAGGGCTCAGCGACCGTCGCAGAGGTGTTGGGCATATGTGGCGAGTGTGCGCGTGACCAGGCGGCAGGTGCAGAATCGCGCATCGAGCAAGCCCATGCGGCCTCCCGAAGACCGTTTCAGTTGCCCGAGCAGCCGCCTCAGGTCGAGGGGGGGGCTCCATGCACCATTTGCGCTCAGGACTGCCGCTTCCCGAAGGGGGATGTGGGCTACTGCGGTCTGCCCCACGGTCGCCGACGCCTGGCAAAGGTTTCATGGTACTTCGACGCGCTGCCGACCAATTGCGTAGCCGATTTCGTCTGTCCTGCGGGGACCGGCTGCGGTTACCCCCGGTTCGCCTACAGCCCCGGCCCCGAGTTCGGATACTACAATCTTGCCGTCTTTCACGAAGCCTGTTCCCTGAATTGTCTGTTTTGTCAAAACTGGCAGTATCGCTACGGGCCCATGCGGGGCAAAGCCGTTTCGCCCACAAAGTTGGCCGACGCGGTGAATGAGCGGACAGCGTGCGTCTGCTTCTTCGGCGGTGATCCGACACCCCAGCTCCCCCACTCCCTGGAGGCCGCCCGGCTCGTCCTGGAACGAAACCGCCACCGGATCGTCAGGATCTGCTGGGAGACGAATGGAAATATGCATCCCAAGCTCCTCGACCGCGTGGTGGATATCGCGCTGCACTCGGGGGGATGCGTGAAGTTCGATCTCAAGGCCTGGAGCGACAGCGTGTATCTCGCGCTCACTGGCGCATCGAACAAACGCATGCTTGAAAACTTCGCGCGGGTGGCCGCCCGTATCTCCGAACGTCCCGGTGTCCCCCTGTTGATTGCCAGTACCCTGCTTGTACCCGGTTACGTGGATGTCACCGAAGTCGCCAGGATTGCCCGCTTCGTTGCCGACCTCAACCCGGACATTCCCTACTCTCTCCTGGCCTTTCATCCAGCCTTCCTCATGCGGGACCTTCCGGCCACCTCATGGCAGCACATGCACCGTTGTACCGAGGCGGCGAAGGAAGCTGGTATACGGACGATTCATATCGGCAACCGCCATCTCCTCTGGTGGGGAGAGTACAATAAAATCAACGTTCAGGATCCAGGGTGAAGAGTTCAGAGTTGAGAGTTCAGGGAGGATCATTCGGGGTTGAGGGTTCAGAGTTCAGGGGAGTACATCTGTGTCTTCCATGAGCCCTGAACTATGCATCCTGAACCATGAACCGACTCAGCGGTCATCGGTCAGCGCGGATGAGGAATTGTTCCAGCGCGGCAAGCTCACGCGGAATGGCGGCGGGCAAGGGAAGGTTGGCCCGCGGTTGCTTCAGCCCGTGCCCGGTGATCACCGCCACAACGAGATGATCCCGCTGAATGATCCCCTCTTGCGCCATGCGGATGGCAGCCCCTACTGAAATGGCCCCCGCCGGCTCGGCAAAGATTCCTGCCTCACTCGCCACGAGGTCCTGACTGCTTTCGATCTCGGCCTCTGACAGGGCCACCGCCGTCCCCCCCGAATCCCGGACGGCGCGAAGGGCCCGCCACGCCACCGTGGAGGGGCGCCCCACCCTGATACTCTCGGCGATCGTCTGCCCTGACTCAACCGGCCGGATTGCATCCCACCCCGCCTCGAAGGCGACCGCAATGGGGGCGCACGCCGCCGCCTGCGCCACCACGATCCTGGGGAGCCGCTCAATCCACCCCAGGCGGTAGAGCTCATTGAATCCTTTCCAACAGGCGGCCGGGCCCGTCCCGCCCGCTGTCGGATGGATCACCCAGTCGGGAACCCGGCCCCCCAGGTCGGCCCAGATCTCATACGCGTAGCTCTTTTTCCCCTCGTTCCGAAAGGGGTTGGAGGAAAGACAGTTATACCAGCCGAACCTCTTCAGGGCCTGACCATAAAAGCGTGCCGTCTCGTCGTAGTCTGCCTGGACCCGCACGATCCGCGCACCATACGAGGCCGCCTGGGCCACCTTTTCCGGGGCCGTTACCTCCGGCACAAAAACCACACTCTGAAGACCCGCGCGCGCCGCGTAGGCAGCCACGGAGGCCGCAGCGTTCCCTGTCGAGGCAACCGCAACCACCTTCTGCCCTTCCTCCAGCGCGCGAGAGATTCCTACAGAATTGGACCGATCCTTGAGCGACCCCGTGGGAAGGAGGGTGTCATTTTTCAGGTAGAGGTCGGCCCCACCGACCCCCTGCCCGAGCCTGCCTGCCGGCAAAAGCGGTGTCCCCCCCTCGCCCAGCGTCACGATGGCCCCGTCCTTCTCGATCGGGAAAAACTCTCGCCACCTCCAGATGCTTGTCTCCTTGCGCTGCAAGAAAAGATCGGGGCTGTGCTCCTGGAGATCACTCAGGTCCAGCTCTACCTCGAGAATATGATGACACTGCTGGCACCGAGGCTCCGCGATCCCGATCGGGTAGCCCTTCATGCATTTCGGACATTTGAGGTGTTGAACCTTCCCCACGCTAGATCCCGCGAGCGTTATCTATTTGCCATTTGCCCAGAACGAGACAACCGAGTTTGGCCCCAGTTCTTCCGACTACTGGAGGAGCGCCCCGAGGGAGGGTCGCATGATCCCCCGCTCCCACGCCGCCAGGTTCTCCGGGTGAGATGCCCCCCACACGAAAAAGAGCGCCATCGCCCCGTAGAAGGGGAGGTGCCCCACCAGTTCAGCCGGGCCAAAGATTCCGAGCGTCAGGTTGAAGGGGAGCCAGGCGATCACAATGATGTCCCTGAGGAAGACCCCTGTGATGACGCAAAGGCCCACGAAAAGCTCAACACCCCCAATTATCAGTACAAACTGGGCATCCGTGATGGGCATACCCAGGGCGGGGAGAAAGTTCAGAGGGTGCTCCGCCAGGAAAGCCACGGCCATCGGGACATTCAAAAGCTTCTCGGTCAAGGCAACAACGAGTAGGCTCAGCCCGATCCCCACGCGGAGCATCGGCACCGCCCACGCAACCAGAGCTGGGCTCGGCTCCCATTTTGGGAAGAGCGCCCGGTCCACTGCGAGAGGCCCCCGCCCGGCACAGTAGAAAAATGCGCTGAACCCTAGTATGTGGGCCGCCTCTAGCATTGGCTCGACGCCGACGACGAAGAGGCCGGTCCCCCACATCAGGGCCAGGACGAGAGCACAGAGTCTGGTGGGCGTGCCGTAAAAGAGGCCGAGCGCCACTCCAATCTGCCCCAACGTAAAGGGATGGGCCCACATGGCTTCCAATGCATTGTTGGGGGTGAAGAGGGTGTGATTCAGGCCGTTCACCAGCAGGGGGACAGCGAGATGGACGGCGAGGACTAGCGGCATGAGGGCATACACTGCATCCCTTGCCTCGGGCCTCCCGCCGAGAGCCTCGGGGCTGGGCATGAACGAGCGCCGCCTACGCCGGCGCCATAGGAGCCCGGCTAGGGCCCAGAGCGTGATCGGCCCCCCGATCGCCAGCCACGTCAGGGGATCCGCAAGTGACTCGCTCGCTCGGAGGGGATACCCCTCGGGATCGAGGAACCACTTCTCGTGCGCCTCGGCCGCACCACTCAGGGCGCAGACAACTGCGAATCCCCCAACGAGGGTTCCACTGAGGACCGCACCTGCTCTCATAACGTGACCTCCATTACCGATACGCCGTCCCCCCGCAACGGACCATTCAAGTATCTTCTATTTCTATATGCCTGCCGGGAAAAAGGCAACCGAGGAAGAAGAGGGCGGGGCTGCAATACAAAACAATCTGTTGTATGATCCGGTTAAGACATACGCGTGGACTTGTAAAAAGCCCTTGATAGTTTTGTCAGGGGGGCCATACTTTAGGCGTAAAGGTTCCTTCCTGCTGAAAGAGCCCACGGGCTCTGCTGAAAAGCTAGCCAGGGGGGTCATTCTTTTAGGGGTATGAGGAATAGTGGGGCGGGCCCGATCTTCGCCCCGATGGGCCTGCTCATGAATGTACTCAAAACCGTTTTGGTAGGCGGAGGTGGAAGTTGTGAGAATCAGGCGGAATCACCTCGGCGAAAACCGCTTCGCGGCGCGCAGCCGCCGCGATGTCCTCCGAATAGCCGGGGCCGTGGCGGCAGGTGTGGCCGCGACGGGCCTCCTCCTCACCACGTTTGCCGATCCGGCAGCCAGCCGATCTCGGATGAAGATCGGGATCATCGGAGCGGGCCGGATCGGCGGCACGCTCGGCGAGCTCTGGGTGAAGGCCGGGCACCAGGTACTGCTCTCGTCGCGCCACCCAGAAAACCTCAAGGACCTCGCCAACCGTCTGGGGCCATTGGCCGGCGTCGGAACGCCGCGGGAAGCCGCCGCTTTCGGGGACGTGATTTTGGTTTCCGTCCCGTACGGCGCGCTCCCCCAGGTCGGCCGGGATTTCGCAGGCGAGATGCGGGGGAAGATCGTGCTCGACACCGGTAATCCGTTCCCGTATCGGGATGGCGCGATGGCGGAGGAAGCGCGGAGAAAGGGGACCGGCGTTGCCTCCTCCGAATACCTCCCTGGCGTGCGCCTCGTCCGAGCGTTCAATACGATACCCTTCACGACCCTCCGTAGCGAGGCACACCGGGCGGGGGAGCGGGTCGCGGTGCCGCTGGCCGCAGACGACCCCGAGGCACTGGAAATCGCCTCGCGCCTGGTGGAAGATGCCGGGTTCGAGCCGGTCGTGGTCGGGACGCTCGCGCGCGCCAAGGACTTCGACGTCGGCACGTCCGTCTTCGGGAGGGGACTCACGGCACAGGAGCTGCGGCAGAGCCTCGGGATTGGAACGACCAAGCCCTGAGTCTGGCACGCTCGCTCGAGGCCGGCCTCTGGGCGCGTTGGGTGAACTCGAGCGACGGGATGTCGGTGAGCTTACGTGGCTGCACGACACCCTCGGCGTCCGCCGGTGTGCTACCCTGCCCCGCGTGAAGCTCCAGCTCGGACGTCAACTGATGACCCTGAATCGCCTCGAGGCAGTTGTGGACCGCCGGATGGCAGGCAATCCGCCTTCAGTGCCAGGGAAGGGCGTCGAAGGAGTCATGGGGGAGGGGGGATGCGTCGCCAGCAGCCGTACAGGTGCTCCCACTGCTCTGGCTCTTGCGCGCCTGGACGGGTCACCCGTGCGACCCGACCGAGAGAATCCACGATCTGTATCTCGGCCTGCAGCGTAGCCCCATCGCTTTGCTCGAGCCACGCCTTGGCCTGCTCCGGGGTCGTGATCTCCGCATCGCCACCATCGGAGGGAAGCACGACGATCCATGAGGCGAGACATTCCCTGGTCGGTTGGCAGCAGGTCCCTGGGGAGAGTCGTCTGGATACCGGCTGAGGGCTTTCCAGCCGGACGATCAGTTTGAAGAGAATATCTCGCTGCCTTTCCTCCGAATCCAGCGTGTGCCAGTAGCGCAAGATCGGCAGCGCGCGAGCATCCGCGAGATTCTGCAGGATCCACCAGTGGTTGGTTTTCTCCGGGATCGAATCGAATATCCGCAGATAGCGGCGCGTGTTCTTCCCCGACACGTTTTTCGCGAGGCGGTAGAGCAGATGATTGCGTACCCACGGGTTCTGGGGGCGCGCTCCGGTTTCGAGCCAGGCGAGGAGTTGTTCGAGATCTTCTTCGTCCATCCGCCCGGCCCCCTCGGGGAAGTTCAGCCGAAACTGGAGGGTAGGCGGCAGCCAGATGTCCCAGTAATCCCGGAACCGCGCCCCTTCTCTCATTTCGACATTGCCGTGCATGAGCTCCCACTGCACGTATTGGACAGGCTCGTGAGCCAGCAGGTCGAGTGCCGGTCTCGTAAACTCCTTACTGAAGTGAGCAAAGCCGATCCGTACGATCTGGGCGCGCTGCCAGGCATCCTTTTCCGTGGTAAACAGGTCTGTCCAAAACTCGATGGATTCGGTCGAGCGCAGCGCGAGTGCCCGGACGGCGAAGAAGCGTGTATAGAAGCATGGTGCCTTCGCCAGGTCCCGCAGGAGATCGAGCTCGGCCTCGTGCTGTTTTGGATCTTCCCCCTCCGGCAAGAACCCCAAGAAATACACCGCCAGCGCAGCCTGCCGGCTGCAGCGCTCTGCGGCGATCGCGAATAACTCCTGTCGCGTCCGCCGGTGACTCGGGATGAGATGCGCGTGCTGCTGTAACTCCTCCAGAAAGGGGTAATGGTGATCGGCCAACAGGTTCTCGGCCAGATTGCGGTCGTCCCGGGTGTCGGCCACCTGCTGCACCAGACTGTTGGCCCGCCGGCTTCCGATATTGCGAAGCGCCTGCAGCACCACCCCACGCTTGAATGCGTTCCCGGAATTGATATGGCGCTCCAGCACATCGATGGTCTTGTCGGCCGCCCCCCTCATGACCATGGCATAGACCAGCGTGAAGACGAGATCCTCCCCGCCAAAGCCAGCCGGCATCTCGGGCGGGAGATGGTACGCGTGAGAGCGACGCTGGAGCTGATTCAAGGCCCGATCGAGCAGCCGCTCGATGGGCCAATCCGGGAAGCCCTCATCCTCACCGAGCACCACGAGGGCCGCCCGCGCCAGCACGTGTCCCAGAAAATCTGCCTCGTGGCCCTTGGCATACCGGGTGATCTCGGAACGGTCGAGCTGCTGCAACGTCCCCGTCTGGATGGTGCGCAACAGACGGTGCTGAATGGGTTCGGCCGACGCGGCTGCTGGCAGCGCCAGGACCAGGGCGAGGACGAGGACCCGCATCACCAACCTCGATCCCCTGGCAGGTTCACGGTGATCGATCCGTGAAGGCGCAGGGGAACATCACCGACCAGCTCGATCGTGTTCAACTGCGCCTCGTTCCAGGGATACGAGATCTGCACCAGCGTGCTTTGCCCGTGCTCTCCAAGAACCGGGCCGGATTGGAGCAACAGCCTTTGCGTGATGAAGCGGTGCCTGATCTTGTTGAGCGCCTGGGTACAGCCCTGATGCTCGGCGGCCGGCGTATTCGTTTCGCACCAGTGCTGCAAGGCTCGAGCTTTGCATTGCTGATGGATGTCCTTGAGTGTCGCGGTGAGGTTCGAGAAACGATACCGCACGACCACCTTGGGAGTGGTGTCCTGGGAATTGAGACGCAGGTTCCGGCCGTACTGGTCGAGCCCGAGCTGCAGGAGCCGCTCGAGCGTCCCGTCGATGTCGATCCCGAGAGGAAATTCCATTTCCAGACGCTGGATGACCACGAACGGGAGCTGATCCATCCTGACGTTGCGCGCATCGCGAGGAATCCCCCGCACGGCACGGACCCTCTCCATCACATGAACGGTCCCACCCTGCTGGGAGACAAATTTCTGGATTTCTGCGAGCTGCTGTTCGATCTGCTCCCTGGCTTGTGCGGGCTTGAGACTCTCGGCCGTGATTCCCCCCACAATGCCCGCGCGATCCGGCTTCACCTCTCCACTGCAGGGCGCCGTAATGGACTGCTTGAGCGATCGTACGATAGAGGCATAATCTTGCCCTTCTGGAGACCCAGGTCCCACCTCAGCTCCACCGACGCTCAGTGGAACCAACAGCGCAAGCACACAAACAAGGGATTGGATGCGTCTCATTCCACCTCCTCGTTACGTTTCCGAAAAGCCGATCCCCCTCCGATCGAAGTTACGCCCCATACCCTTCGGCCTCGATACAGGCGACCCAGTGGTTCGGCGAGACCTCCCGAAGCTCCGGGACGATCTGGCTACACTCGGGGACGGCGACGGGACACCGGGGATGAAAGACACAGCCGGAGGGGGGGTTCAACGGACTGGAGACCTCACCCTTGAGAATGACGCGCTCCCGTTTCGCCTCGACCGCAGGGTCTGGAATGGGCACGGCGGAGAGCAGGGCCTTGGTATACGGATGGAGCGGGTTCTCGTACAGCTCCCGGCGGTCGGCCACCTCCACGATCTTGCCCAGGTACATCACCGCGACCCGATCGCCAATGTGCCGAACGACCGAGAGGTCGTGGGCGATGAACAGATAGGTGAGGTCAAATTGCGCCTGAAGCTCCTCGAGCAGGTTTATGATCTGGGCCTGGATGGAAACGTCTAGAGCCGAGACCGGTTCATCACAGACGATAAAGCTTGGTTCCACCGAAAGGGCGCGGGCAATCCCCACCCGTTGCCGCTGGCCCCCCGACAACTCGTGCGGGAACCGATCAGCCATGGCAGGGTTGAGCCCGACCACCGAGAGGAGTTCCTTCACCCGCTCTCGATACTCGGCCTTGCCTGGGACAATGTGGTGCACCAGGAGCGGCTCGCCGACAATTTGTCCGATCGTCATGCGGGGGTTGAGGGAGCTATACGGGTCCTGGAAGATCACCTGAATCCGCCGCCGCATGGGCCGGACCTCGGCCTCATCTAACGTTGCCAGGTTCTGCCCTTCAAAGAGAACCTCTCCCGACGTCGGCCGCTCGAGCTGGAGGATACATCGGCCCGTGGTCGTCTTGCCCGATCCCGACTCCCCGACCAGCCCCAGCGTCTCCCCCTTTCTAATGAAGAAGGACACATTATCGACTGCCTTGATCAGGCCCACAAATCGCTGAACGAGGATCCCGGAGGTGAGGGGAAAGTACTTGCAGAGCTGCCGGACCTCCAAGAGGATGTCGGAATCCGCGCTAGCCTTCTCTTGCGTCCCCGCCCCGGCGTGAAGGCCGACCGCTCCCATTGGGGTTTCCTCACATCTCATGCAGGGTATCGGCCACCCAGCACGCGGACAGATGTTCTGCATCAACTGCAGTTAGTGGCGGAATTTCGTGGGCACACTTCTCGACGGCAAATTTGCAGCGAGGCTTGAAACTGCATCCGGCCGGGAGGTTCGCCAGATCGGGCGGCTGCCCGTCAATGGGGTTGAGCTTGGCTTTCCTCGGCTGGTCCAGTCGAGGCACCGACCGCAGCAGACCCAACGTATAGGGGTGGCGGGAGTGATAGTAGACTTCAGGCGCGGGCCCCTGCTCGATCACCTTTCCCGCGTACATCACATTTACGCGGTCGGCATAGCGGGCCACAACACCCAAGTTGTGGGTGATGATGATCATGGCGACCCCGAAACGGTGGCTCAACTCTTTCATGAGTTCCAGGATTTGGGCCTGGATAGTCACATCCAGGGCGGTGGTCGGCTCGTCCGCTAATATCAGCTTGGGATTGCAGCTCAACGCCATGGCGATCATCACGCGCTGGCGCATGCCGCCGCTGAACTGATGGGGATACTGGGCGAGGCGCCGTTCGGGTTCGGGAATGCCCACCATCCGGAGTAGTTCGGCCGCTCGCCCCTGCGCATCGGAGCCACTCATGTCGAGGTGTGCCTCGAGGGTCTCGGTCAACTGGCGCCCGATGGACAGCGCGGGGTTGAGGGAGGTCATCGGCTCCTGAAAGATCATGGCGATCTCTTTCCCCCGCACCTGTCTGATCTCCTCACCGTTCAGTGCCAGGAGGTTTTTTCCGTTAAACCAGACCTCGCCACCCACGATCCGACCCGGAGGATAGGGAATTAGCCGCATAATGCTGAGGGCGCTTACCGATTTGCCGCATCCGCTTTCACCGACCAAGGCGACCGTCTCACCCTCGCGCACATCGTACGATACCCCGTCCACCGCCTTGATGGTCCCCTCGAGGGTGAAAAAGTGTGTCTGGAGCTCTCTGACCTGAAGCAGCGCGCCCACGATCACTCCTGAATTGGCCGTGCCACCTTACTGTACCGTGCCTCCCCTTGTCAATCCAGGACCCCCTGCTTACTCTCGCCCCGATGACCGATTCTGACCCGGAAGTCGCTGAAAACATGCTACTATTCCACGGCCCGCCTTCCCTGCTCCCCCTCATCTTCCCGGCCAACCAATCCACGTCCCCAGGCAAAACGAAGACATGCTGCCGACCCCTCCCACGGTGAAACCTAGTTTGAATAATTGAATATTCCCGCTTGACAGCCATTTGTTCTCGTGTTCTAAATCATACCACACGTTTTTTACGCCTCCCGGGGGCCCCTTCACGGAGGCCATCCGCTAGCAAGACATCAAACCCGGAATCGACTACAACCGACCTCTTCGATGGCATGGTGTCTACATAAGCCATAACGCCTTATATAAAGGAGGGATATCATGGATGATAAGAGAAAACAGAAACAGCAAGGTCTTTCCAGGCGGAGCTTTCTCAAGGCCACGGGGGTCGCGGCAGGAGGTATCGGCGCCAACATCATCATTCCGAGCCGGTCGCGTGCCGCCAAGAAGACGCTCAGGATCCTGCAGTGGAATCACTTCGTCCCGAGGTATGACAAGTGGTTCAACGGTACCTACGTCAAGGAGTGGGGACAGAAGAACGACACCGAGGTGATCGTGGACAACATCGGCCTCGCCGGAATAAACTCTCGGGCCGCTGCCGAGGTCTCGGCCCAGAAGGGGCACGACCTCTTCATGTTTCTCTGGCCCCCTCCGGTGTTCGAGGACCAGGTGATCGACCACAAGGAGATATATCAGGAGTGCGAGCGCAAGTATGGCAAGGCGATCCCCCTGGCCATCCGGAGCACGTTCAACCCCAAGACCAAGAAATTTTACGGCTTCTCCGACAGCTACGTCCCCGATCCGGTCAACTACCGGAAATCCTTATGGGATAGCGTCGGGATGTCCCCCGACACCTGGGACGACGTGCGGGTGGGAGGAGCGAAGATCAAGAAGAAACACGGCATTCCTGTCGGGATCGGGCTTTCCGCCGAGATCGACACCGGCATGGCCATGCGGGCCATCATGTACTCTTTCGGGGCGTCGGTCCAGGATGAAAACGGCAACCTGGTCCTGAACTCGAAGCAGACACTCGAAGCCATGAAGTTCGTCAAGGCCCTCTTCGAGGAGGCCATGACCCCCGAAGTCCTCGCCTGGGATGCCTCTTCCAACAACCGCTTCATGCTGGCGGGGAAGGGCTCGCTGGCGCTCAACGCGATTTCGATCACCCGGACTGGCGAGAACAAGAAGATCGCTGTCGCGGACGATATCTGGCTGGCGAAGGCCGCCAAGGGCCCGGTGCGGCGGATCGGCCTCGAGCACGTCATGGACGTCTACGTGATCTGGAAGTTCGCCGAGAACATCGAGGGGGCGAAGCAGTTCCTCGTCGATTACATTGGCAACTTCAAGCACGCGTTTCGGGAGAGCGAGTTCTATAACTTCCCCTGCTTCCCCCAGACCGTGCCCGATTTAAAGAAGCAAATCGCGAATGACTCGAAGGCCAAGCCGCCCGACAAGTACAAGGTGCTGGAGGACGTCCTCGACTGGGCGACCAACGTCGGCTACCCGGGCTACGCCACGCCCGCGATCGACGAGGTATTCAGCACCTGGGTCCTCAATACGATGTTCGCGGAAGCGGCCACGGGTGCCGAGACCCCCGAGGATGCCCTCGCGCGGGCCGAGAAGAAGTGCCAGGGGATTTGGGCAAAGTGGAAAGAGAAGGGGAAGATCTAGTCTCACTAGGTGCCGATTTGCTGCGGTCACGAGAGGGAGGCTCCGATTCGTGGAGCCTCTCTCTCTGTTAGGCGGGCGCGACGCAAGACTGAAGGGAGAAAACGGATAACCGATGGCGACGGTCGAGACACGGAACATCAAGAAGTACTTCGGAGACGTCAAGGCGGTGGACGGCGTGGACCTCTCCACCAAAGAGGGAGAGTTCTTGGTCCTCCTGGGGCCCTCCGGTTGCGGAAAGACTACCCTTCTCCGCATGATCGCCGGGCTCGAAAAGCAGACCGAGGGCGACGTGCTGATCGGCGGGCAGGTGGTGAACGAGCTCCCCCCGCGGGCCCGGAAGATCGCCATGGTTTTTCAGAGCTACGCCCTCTATCCCCACCTGACGGTCTTCAAGAACATCGCCTTTCCGCTGAAGGCGCAGGGGGTCTCTCGGGACATCATTCCCCAAAAGGTCGAGTGGGCGGCGTCGATGTTCGGGATCGAAAGGCTGCTCCATCGGAAACCTCGAGAGCTGTCCGGCGGGGAACGGCAGCGGGTGGCTCTGGCACGCGCATTGGTCAGGGAACCGACCGTCTTCCTGCTGGACGAGCCCCTTTCGAATCTGGACGCGAAACTCAGGACATCTGCCCGTGATGAGCTGCAGCAGTTCCAGAAGCGGATCGGGATCACCGCGATCTACGTGACCCACGATCAGATCGAGGCGATGGGCCTCGGCGACCGCATCGCCGTGATGAACCTCGGCAAGGTGCGGCAACTCGGGACGCCCCAGGAGGTCTACAAGGAACCGGCCGACACGTTCGTCGCAGGCTTCCTGGGATCGCCGCCCATGAATCTGGTGGAGCGGGATAACTATATTCTGGGTTTCCGCCCCGAGGATTTTCTTCCGAAACAGTTCTATGGGACCCTGGCGGATCTTGCGACGTTTCAATTCCGCGTGACCCGGGTGGAACACCTGGGAGCGGACCGGCTGCTCTACGGGGTACTGGGCGATCCGTTTCCACACGATCGGATCATCGCCGATCTCCCCTCCACGGTGACGCTCCCTATTCAGCAGGGAGAGACGCACGAATTTGCCGTTAAGCAGAAAGATCTGAAGTTTTTCGATCGGGGTACGGGGCTCAGGACGGCCCCCAGGCCCCTGTAGGGGGAGCGCATGAAAGCTCCGGCCACCGCCGTGGTCGTCCCGGCGCAAGCTCGCGCGAGCCGGCTGGGCCACCTCCTGGATAACGAGAAATGGCTCGGATGGATGATGATCGGCCCCTCCATCCTCTTCATCGTTGCCCTGGTGGGGTTTCCGTTCTTCCTGGCGCTCTTTTACAGTGTCAGCGACATCACCGTCGGCAGCACGGGCATGACCTTCGTCGGACTGGAGAACTTCAAGCAGGTTATCCAAGATCACACCTTCCAACGTGCCCTCAAGAACACCTTCATCTTTGCCATTGTCTCGAATGTCATAGTTTTGGTGTTGGCAAAGGTCCTCGCACTCGCCCTTCTCAAGGACTTTCGCGGAAAATGGCTGGTCCGCTTCTTGATTCTCCTTCCGTGGGTGGCCCCCATCTCGCTCGGGAGCATCGGCTGGCTTTGGATCCTCGATTCGATATACAGCATCATCAACTGGACCCTCCGGGCGGTGGGCATCTTCGGGCCCCACACATGGCCCATCTGGCTCGGGCAGCCTGATTTGGCCATGGTGTCGATCATCACGGTCCACACCTGGCGATTACTCCCCCTGGCGACCGTCATCCTCCTCGCGGGGCTCACCTCGATTCCCCAGGACATCCACGACGCGGCCGCCGTGGACGGGGCCGGATTCTGGCGCCATCTGTTGCAGATCACCATCCCCCTCGTCCTCCCCATCATGATCGTAGCCGTTCTGTTTGGCGTGTTTTTCGCCTTCACCGACATGATTGTTATCTACGTCCTCACCAGGGGCGGGCCCTACGACATGACCCAGGTCCTCGCCAGTTACGCCTTCTTTACCGGCATCGACGGGGGTGACCTCGCCCAGGGAGCGGCCATCGCCCTGTTCCTCTTTCCGGTCCTCGCGGCCACCGCCATCCTTCTCCTCCGATTTGCCCGACGCACGGAGGTGGTGTGATGTCCTCAGCGATGCGAAGACTGAAGCACTGGGGATCCAAGGGTAGCCACTTCGGCGTCATCGCGGCCTTCACCATCTTTGCCGCCTTTCCCTTCTACTGGATGCTGATCACCACATTCAAGGAGACCCGCGACCTCCTCAACACGCAGAACAATCCGTTTCTCTTTAACGACCCCCCAACCCTGGAGCATCTGAGGGTTCTCTTCCTGGAGACGGAGTACGGCCAGTGGCTCTGGAATACGGCCTGGGTAGGACTGATCGTGGTCGCCATCACACTGCTCCTGGCGATCCCGGCCGGGTACGCCCTGGCCCGGCTGGCGGGCCAAGCGGGCGAGCAGCTCGGCATCGGCATTTTTTTGACATATTTAGTCCCCCCGACCCTTTTGTTTATTCCCCTTTCCCGGGTCATCGGCATCCTGGGCCTTCAGGATTCGCTCTGGTCGCTCGTGCTGGTCTATCCGAGCTTTACCGTCCCCTTTTGCACCTGGTTGTTGATGGGGTTCTTCAAGGCCATCCCACGCGACCTCGAGGAGGCAGCCAGAATCGATGGAATGAGCCGCCTCGGGGCCTTTGTGAAGGTCATCATCCCTCTCTCGACCGCCGGCGTTCTGACCGTGGTGATCTTCAGCTTCACGCTGGTCATGCAGGAGTTCGTCTATGCGCTGACCTTTATCACCGCCGCATCAAAGTTCACCGTCAGCGTCGGGGTGCCTACGTTCCTCGTCCGCGGGGATGTTTACTTCTGGGGCTCATTGATGGCCGGCTGCTTTATCGCCAGCGTCCCGATCGCCATCGTGTATAATTTCTTCGTTGACCGGTTCATCGCCGGCTTCACCGTCGGGGCGGTCAAGTGACACACCATGACTCTCTGAAGGAGCACTTCGATGAAAACAGAGGCAACGATTCAGTGTGGCAATTTTATCGGGGGCAAATGGGAGCAGCAGGGAGCTGACGGAATCAGGCGGGTCAATCCGGCCCACTTCAGCGACCTTGTCGCGACCGCTCCAGACTCCTCGGCCGAGGATGCTCGTCGCGCAATCCAGGCGGCAGCCGACGCCTTCCCGCGCTGGCGCCGGACCATTCCTCCGCAGCGCGGAAAGATCGTCCTCCGGGCGGCGCAGCTTCTCGAATCGCGGCTCGAAGAGATTGCCCAACTCCTCACCCGAGAAGAGGGAAAGATCGTGAGCGAGGCGCGGGCAGAAGTGCAGCGCGCCGTCGACATCATGGAGTACGCCGCAGGCATGGGTCGGCGGTTGGGGGGACAGACCCTCCCCACGGAAGCCCCCAACGTCTTCTGCTTTACCACCCGACAGCCCATCGGCCCGGTGGCCGCCATCAGCCCCTGGAACTTTCCCGTCGCCATTCCCTGCTGGAAGCTGGCTCCTGCCCTGGTCTGTGGAAACTCGGTGGTCTGCAAGCCTTCACCCCTGACCCCCGCAACTGCCGCTCGAGTCGTCGAGATTTTTGAAGAGGCAGGCCTGCCCCCGGGGGTCTTGAACCTGGTGCACGGCGGTCCCGCGGTCGGCAGTGAACTCGTCAACAACCCGCTGATCCGGGGAATCTCCTTTACCGGTTCGACGCCGGTGGGCCGGGCCATTCACTCGGCGGCGGCCCAACGCATGGCCAAGGTCCAGCTGGAGATGGGGGGGAAGAATCCGCAGATCATCTTGCGGGATGCCGATCTCGACAGCGCTGTGGCATCGCTCCTCACCGCGGCGTTCGGCTCGACCGGGCAGCGGTGCTCGGCGACAAGCCGAGCCATCGTCGAGCGGAAAGTTGCACAGGAAGTGGTCGAGCGTCTGGTGGAAGGGACGAAAGCCATCCGCCTCGGCCCGGGTGATCGTCCTGAAGTGACGATGGGGCCGCTGGTGGACGAATCCCGCCTCCGCGACGTGAAAGGTTTTGTCGAGCGCGCGTCTGCGGAACGGACAAAGGTGGTAATCGGGGGATGCGAACCCAAAGGGCTGGGTGATGGCTACTACTACGAACCGACCATCGTCGGTGATGTTCGGCCAGAGCACGAAATCGCCCGGGAAGAGGTCTTCGGACCCGTGCTGAGCTTTATCGAGGTCAACGATATTGAAGAAGCCCTCACGGTGGCCAACGCGGTGGACTACGGCCTCTGTGCCTCAATTTTCACCAAGGACATTAGCCGGGCCTTCGCCTTTGTCGACAAGATTGAGGCCGGCATGATCCATGTCAACCGGCCCGGCTTGGGTGGGTTCTCCCATATGCCCTTCGGCGGCTTCAAGCATTCGAGTTATGGGGCCCGAGAGGTCGGTGACGACACGATCAACTTTTACACCGATCTCAAGAGCGTGCACATCCAAGAAACCTGAGAGGAGGGGCATGGCGGCCATAGACTACAAATTGATCGAGGATGTCGCCAGCGAGCTGTACATCCGGGCCCTCAAGCTTTTGCCCCCCGATGTCAAGGCGGCGCTGGAGCGCGCCAGGGACACGGAGCGCCATCCTGGGGCCAGGGGGATTCTTGCTGTCATGCTCAAGAACGTCGACGTGGCGGAGGCGCGGGATCTTCTGGTATGCCAGGATATCGGGACTCCCATTTACAAGGTTCGCATCGGGACCCAACATCCGGTCAACGGCGTTCGGCTTGCTGCAGCCATCCGGGAAGGGGTCCGACGCGCCACGGTCGAGCACCCCTTACGGAGCAGCATCTGTCATCCCCTGACCCGCGAGAATCCTCAGACGAACACCGGGCGCTCGATTCCCATCATCGACTTCGAATTCCTGGAGGAGCTGGACGGGCTCGAACTCAAGATGATGCCCAAAGGCTCCGGCTCTGAAAACAACTCCTTTCTCAAGATGTTGATCCCCGCAGAAGGGGTGAAAGGCATCAAGCGCTTCGTGCTGCACTCCGTCGTCGACGCCGGGGGAAAATGCTGTCCCCCTACGGTGATCGGGGTTGGAATCGGGGGGACGGCAGATCTCTGTATGAAGCTCGCCAAAGAAGCGACATGGCGACCGATCGGTGAGCCCCATGCCGATCCGGACATCGCGCGGCTGGAACAGGAACTCCTCGAGGGGATCAATCAGTCGGGGATCGGGCCGATGGGTCTCGGGGGGGATACCACTGCCCTGGCCGTCCACGTCGAGTACGCCTACACCCACATCACTCAAAATCCCGTGGCCGTGAATATCCAGTGCTGGCGTGGGGAACGGAGCAGCGCCCGCATCCACGCCGATGGCCGGGTGGAGTACGGCTTCTAGGACGATGACCGATCACGGACGGAGACGTTCACGGTTCACCGTTCACAGTTCACAGTAAGTCCCGAATCGTCGGTCTGTGAACCGTGATCCGTCAACTGTGAACCGGATCTGCGGTCATCGGAGGATGAAGGGTGGCGGAATACCGCCTGGAAACTCCCTTGGATGAACAAACGGTCCGACAGCTCCACGCGGGCGACACGGTCGTCTTGGACGGGGTAATCTTCGGCGTGCGCGACGCCACCCACATCCGGATGTTTGACCAGGGTGTCGCACCCCCCGTTGACCTTTCCGGAGCGGTGCTGCTTCACACGGCCCCGACCGTCAAGAAGGTCGGGGAGCGATACGAGCCCATCTCGGTGGGGACCACGACCAGCATGCGCATGGATCGGTTCACCGAGCCGCTGCTCCGGCAGTATGGCGTCCGAGGGATCATCGGAAAGGGAGGGCTCTCAGGAGAGAGTCTCAAAGCCTTTGGTCCATACGGCGGTTGCTATCTGGCCATTGTGGGGGGCGCGGCAGCATTAGAGACCACCCAGATTGAGGCGATCGAAGCGGTCTTTTGGGTGGACCTGATGCCCGAGTGTCTCTGGCAATTTCGGGTGCGCGGCCTCGGTCCCCTGACGGTCGCCATGGATAGCCACGGGGCAAGCCTGTACCAAGAGGTCAAGGCCGAGGCGGAGCGGCGGCTCGAAGGAATCCTCAGGCACATGGGAGTCGAGTAACAAGGCGAGACACGTCGCCTTCACGCAGGAAGCGAGTCGACACAATGGAGTTGTACCGGCGGGGGATTCAGATCTGTAAGGCCCGCATGGGCCTCCTCTCCAACCAGAAGGACCTCATTACCAAGGCGGAGTATTTTAGCGATCAGGTCCTCCAGTCTCTCCTGACTGATTATCATCGGATCGACGAGATCCCCTGGAGCGAAGATCTCGATACCCAGATTGCCGTGATCGATACCCCGGGACTTGAGCCTTCGATCAGCATTGGGCGCGACCGGGTCTCGGCGGTGGGGGACTGGAGCAAGCTGGAGTCTACGGTCCTTGACCGACGCTACACGCTCTTTGGCAATATGGGCTTTCTGTATCGGTACGTCATCCGCGTCCTAGAGGAGCACCACCAGATCGTGACCTTTCACGCGAGTGCCATGGTGGATGAGAGCCGGCGAGAGCTCTGGCTCATCCCGGGCGGTCCGGGAGCGGGGAAGACGGTTTTCCTGCTGAGCGGGATCCCCCGAGGGTGGAGCATATTCAGCACAGAGATGACCCATCTCAGCCTCACCGACAGCGGATACGAGTTCTACAAGGGATCTCTCTTCGACAACGTTCGGATCGGGACGCTCCTCTACGACTTCCCGGCCGTCATCGACCGATTGGGGCTCACACTGCCCCAGGTGAAAGATGTCTGGGCCGTCAAAATCGCCCTGGATCTCCGCCGTGTCGCCACCTCCGCTGACACCCTCGAAAATCCCCCGGTGCACATCATCCATCCCAAGGTGGAGGCGGGCAGGGATCGGGCTGAAGTGACCACCATCGACCGAAGGGAGCGACTGATCAAGCTCCTCTTCGAAAATGCCACGGAGAAGCTCGGACAGACTGCGCTCCTCTATGAGTGCCTTCCTGTGCCGCCGATGGACACTCCCGAGCTGATGGCCCGCCGGATCCGGGCGGTGGCGGAGTTCGTTGACCGTGCAAAGGTCCTGAGCGCCAAGGCGACGATCTGTAGTCCGCGAAACTGCATGGAGGGCATTGGTTGATGAGCACGACGCGAAAGGCCTGGGAGGGCGTTTTCGACATTCCGGTCGCCGAGCGGGCCCGAAAGCCCCGCGAGATTGGCTGGACCATGGTTATCGATAAAGGTCTCGGACTCCACCAGGTCACGGATCTGTTGAGTACGGCCGCTGACGCTATCGATGTCATCAAGCTGACCTTTGGCACGTCTGCCTTTTTCGATGAGCTGCTGTTGCGGGAAAAGCTTCAGCGGATCAAAGAGGCAGGGGTGTACTGCATGCCGGGAGGAACCTTTCAAGAGGTCTGCGTCTGGCAGGGGACGTACGAGAAGTATCTGGAACGCGCAAAGGATCTGGGGTTCAGCGCCATCGAGATTTCGGACGGGACCATCCCGATGGACCAGACGACCCGCGAGCGGGTGGTCAAGGCCGCAGTCGCGGCGGACTTCCTCACCATCACCGAGGTCGGGAAAAAAGACCCCCAAGAGGCGCTGGAAGCGGAACAGATGACGGAGCAAGTGGAAATGGATCTGGCCCTCGGAGCATTTATGGTGCTGGTTGAGGCGCGCGAGGCGGGGAAGGGGGTCGGGATTTTCGATGCGTCAGGGCTACCGAAAGAAGAAGAGGTTGAGGCGATCGTGGGTGGCGTGAAGGACCCCGCGCGGCTGATCTGGGAGGCTCCCCTGACCGCGCAGCAGCGATATCTGATTCTCAAGTTCGGCCCCAACGTCAGCCTGGGGAACGTTGCCCCTGAGGATATTCTGGCCCTCGAGGCGCTGCGGTGCGGCCTGCGAGGGGATACCCTGAAGCGGGCCTGGCAAAAACGCCCCCGCCCCGCCTGACGGGCAAAGCCCCTGTTGACAGCGAAACGGCGTTTGCGTATACTGCGATCCCCCGCATATATCCGTAACCTTCTTTCATCAACCCCCACTGAGGGAGGGAATCGCGATGTTAAAAAGACCGTTGAGAACTCTCCTTTCCACGATGACTGTCCTCCTCCTCCTCAGCCCCCTGTCGCCTGTCAGCAGTGACGTCGCCTGGGCGGCCAAGAAGGGAACCATCCGGGTCGCCCAGCAGTACGGTCTCTGGTGTGCCCTCAGCACGATCGTGGTCCAAAAGAAGCTCATCCAGAAGTATGCCCCGGACTGGGATGTCAAGGAGTTTCGGTTCGCCTCGGGCCCGGATCTCCGGACGGCGTTGATCGCGGGACGTCTGGATGTGGGCATCTCCGGGTTTGCCCCGTTCATCAAGGGATGGTCCAAAGGGGCGGCAACCAAGACCGCGGATGTGATGACCGGCTACAAGCACGAGCTCGTTACCCGGCACACGGAGGTCAAGGACATCCACGAGTTCGTCAAGCTGGCGACGTCCACGCCGGGATTCAAGATCGCCACACCGGCTCCGGGGAGCTCCAATCACATCGCGCTCCAGTGGTACCTGAAACGGAACGGCATTGATCCCAAGATCCTGGATCAGTACGTCATCCGCATGAAGCACCCCACGTCGTACCAGTCCCTCATCACCGGCCAGGTCGACGCGCACGTCACGAGCCCGCCATTCGCCATCCTGGAGAAACAGAAAGGGATGAAGTCCCTGGCCAATCTCTGGCCCACCGAGGGCGGGTTCATGCCGAACGCGCAGGTCGTCGTAAACACCGACTGGGCGGCGAAACATCCGGATGCCTACCAGGCGGTGGTGAAGGCCTTTAACGAAGCCGCGGACTGGACGGTCAAGAATCCAAAGGCTGCCGCGGAGATCCTTGCACCGACGCTAAAGATGAGCGTGCCGGATACGCTCGCGCAAATGGAGACCGAGGTCCGGTACGATGTCTCCAACGTCGACGTGGAGAAAGAACTGCTCAATTATGCCGCCTTCATGCACGAGGTCGGGCTCATCGAGCGCAATCCAACGAAGTTTAGCGACTTTGCCACGCCCGAACTCGTCAAGAAGGGTTACTAAAGTAAACGGACTAAGTGCGTTTACTTTGGAGCAGAGGAAGAGACAGTGCAAGAGACAAACCTGAAGGAGAGGAGTGTGTGGGCGTAGGTGAGCGGAGAGCAGCTCGCCTGACGCCGGGGAGTGATGGCTACCGCAAAACTCGAGGTTCAGCATCTGTTCAAGCGTTATGAGCGGCCACCGGTGCAGGCCCTCGATGACGTGACCTTTGAGGTATCCGACGGTGACTTCCTGTGCATCATCGGGCCTTCGGGTTGTGGGAAGTCGACCGCGCTCCGCCTGATCGCCGGTTTCGAGGCTCCCACCTCGGGCTCGGTCCTGGTCGACGGCCGCCCCGTGAAAGACCCGGGACCGGACCGGGCCATGGTATTTCAGGACCTCAACCAGCTCTTCCCATGGAAGACGACCCTCAAGAACGTGCTCTATCCTCTCCAGGTAAACCATCTTCACGCGAATGATGGGGAGCGGACCATCGCCGCCCAGAACCATCTCCGCCTGGTGGGACTGGCCGAGACGTTCGATCACGCCTTTCCACACCAGCTCTCGGGCGGTATGAAGCAGCGGGTGGCCATCGCCCGGGCCCTCGCCTTGAATCCAAAGGTGCTCCTCATGGACGAACCGTTCGGGAGTGTGGACGCCCAGACTCGGAGCACGCTCCAGGAAGAGCTCTTACGCATCTGGAAGCAAACCAAAAAGACGATCCTCTTCGTGACCCATAACATCGAGGAGGCGATCCTGCTCGGAACCCGGATTATCGTCATGGGGGCGAATCCGGGACGGATCCTCGCGATGTATCGGAATCCGATCCCGGAGCCGCGCCTCCACACCGACCCGAAATTCGGTGAGTTCTGGGAGCAGCTGTACAACCTTCTCAAGTCATAGCTCTGTATGCAGACCCTCTCTCCAGGCAAACGAACCCTGGTCCAAGGGGCCTTTGCGCTCCTGATCCTCGCGGCATGGCATGTCTGGTCGATCCAGCATCTGGGCGAACAGTTCGCCATGCCCCCGCCACTTGAGGTTGCCCGCGCGTTCTTCCAATATGTCGTCTCGGGTGAGTTGGTCCGCAAGGCGGTGCTCACGATGGAGGCCATCGCCGTCGGGCTTGCCATCGGCATCGTTCTGGCCTTGATCCTCACCTCCTTGGCCCTCCTCTTCCGACAGGTGGCCTCGGTCGTTGAGCTGCTCACCACGATGCTGCACCCGATGCCCTCGGTCGCCATGCTGCCGCTCGTCATTTTGTGGATCGGGATCGGCTTTCCCGGCGTCGTCGCGCTGATCATCAATTCCTGCCTGTGGCCGTTACTCCTCAACGCCTACATGGGCTTCCGAGCGGTCCATCGGACCTATCTCGAAGTGGGACGGAACGTGGGCCTCCGAGGCGTTCGCTTGATCGTCTCCGTGATGGTCCCGTCGGCGTTTCCGTACTTGATGGCGGGGCTGAAGACGGCGTGGGCGCGAAGCTGGCAGACCGTGATTGCGGCCGAGATGGTGTTTGGAACAGTCACTGGGGCGGAGGGACTCGGCTGGTTCATCTTTGAAGCCTTGGAGTTTGTCGATTTCGCACGGATCATCGGCGGCATCGTGGTCATCGTAATCATTGGCCTTTTTATGGAACGGGTCGTGTTTGAGTGGTTGGAGCGGCAGACCATCCTCAAGTGGGGGATGAGCCGGTAGGAGCGATGAAGGGGGTGACGACAGCAACGGCCAGGGATGTCGGTCTCGGGGGGAGCCTCGGCCGCTGGCTTTCCGGGAAGCGGGTCACGCAGCTCGCTTTCCTCATCGCGCTGGCCCTCGTCTGGGAAGCCACGTTCCGGATGGAGGTCGTCAGCGAGCTCTTGTTCCCCTCGTTCATCGACATCCTCACCGTCTTTTGGAGCGGGTTTGGGGATCTGAGCTTTCGGCTGCAGGTGACGTTTCGCTACATCCTCTACGGCATGCTCCTGGCGGCCGTCCTAGGGGTCGTGTTGAGTTTTCTGGCGATGATCTCACCAGCCGTTGCCAGCGTCCTCGATATGGTGCTCGCCGTCATGCACCCCCTCCCGGCTGTCGCCCTGCTGCCCCTGCTCATCATCTGGTTCGGACTCACTCGGGTCAGCCTGGTGCTTGTGATCCTGACCGCCGCCCTGTGGCCCATGCTGCTCAACTGCTATACCGGATTCCGGGCGGTCCCCCAGACCTATCTGGAAACCGGTCGAAATATTGGTCTCAGGGGCTTTCGACTCATCTGGTCGGTGATGATCCCCGCCGCCCTTCCGTACCTGATCGCCGGCTTTGCCAGCGGCTGGGCACGGGCCTGGCGCGCGGCGATCTCCGTCGAGCTGGTCTTCGGCGCGGCGGCGAGCGAAGCAGGGATCGGCTGGTATATCTATAACGCCCAGTTCTTCTTGGAGATGCCCCAGGTGGTCGCGGCGGTGCTCGTAATTATTTTGGTTGGAATTGTCGTCGAGCGACTCGGCCTCGATACGTTAGAGCGGGTCACGGTCGGCCGCTGGGGGATGGTGCAGCATGCCGAAGGCCAGACCTAGGATGCGTTACTGGCACGAAGTGGCCGGCGAATGTATGGCCCAAAGAGGATTCCATGTTTCCGGTCATTAAGGGGGTCGCCTGTATCCTTGCCCATGTTCCTGACCTGATCCCTTTTGGATCGAAACCGCATCGAGAGATCCAAAAGGATTCGAGTCTCCTTGGGGAATTGAAGGATCACATGAGAAGCTACCCCGAGGCGGTTGGATACCCCCCACACCAAGCCTTTATCGGCAACCTCCTCCCCGACGACCTTTGGAACTTTCAACAGCCGTGGTACACGCATTTGGTTGAGCAGGCATCCACCTCCGGCCCCTATGGGGAGATTATGCCGGAGGAGCAGTTCTACGGCTTACTGAAAGTCGCCGATCGATTCAACCTGGTGCACCTTGAAAAGAAATTTACAGACGAGGCACGCGATAAACTCCAGACGCATCCCCTCTCGTCCCAAGACGATACGGATGCCATCACCGGAGGGCATCCTCTCCCTGAGATCGAAGCGAGAATCAGGCGCGGCGAAGCCATTCCCCTCTTCGTCGGGGAAAGGACCGTCGGCTGTGTGCTGAGGGACCATGAGGAGGATGAAGCCCTGACCGCCTCCGTGCTCTTGGAGAACCTGGCGTGCAAGGCGACAGGGGCTCTCGCCCTTCGCCACCTTCTTCGCCAGCTGGTTGAGGAAGGAAGCCCTTCCGCGGGTGACATCGACTATATTATCGGAGGCTCAGAGGAGGCGGTAGGCGATCGCTACCAACGCGGTGGCGGGAGCCTGGGGAAGGCGATTGGAGAGATGGCTGGCGCCACCAAGGCCTCTGGAGCTGATGTGAAGGCGTTCTGCGCCTCTCCGATGCACGCGGCGATCGTCGCCGCCGCGCTGGTCCAGGCTGGGATCTTTCGGAACGTGGCGGTAGTGGCAGGGGGCTCCCTCCCCAAATTGGGCATGAAATTCAAAGGGCATCTCAAGAACCAGATGCCGATCCTGGAAGATGTGCTGGCGGGAGCCGCTTTCATCGTGGGGACCGACGACGGCAGGAATCCTATTCTCAGGACCGACGCGGTGGGCAAGCACGATATCGGCACGGGAACCTCCCAGCAGGCCCTCACCGAGGCGCTGGTCCTGAAACCCTTGGAGAAGCTCGGTCGGCGGCTCACCGATGTGGCAAAGTACGCAACCGAGATGCACAATCCGGAGATCACCGTCCCGGCGGGAAGCGGCAACGTTCCCCACACCAATTACCGGATGATTGCTGCCTTGGCCGCCCTGCGGGGAGAGATTGGCCGCGAAGAGATGGAGCTCTTCGTCCGGCGCCGTGGGATGCCCGGTTATGCCCCCACGCAGGGGCACATCGCCTCGGCGATCTGCTTCCTGGGGCAGGCTCGGGATGGGCTGCTGGCAAGAAAACTGCAAAGTGCCATGTTCCTCGCCAAGGGAAGCCTCTTTCTGGGGAGGATGACGGAGTTACCCGACGGGGTCTCCTTTCTCCTCGAGCCGAATCCGGCCTAGGGCAGTGCTGCAGCGGAAAGGAGGCAAGACGATGGCCTTGAAGGGAAAGAAGGCGATCATCATTGGAGAGCGAGACGGCGTGCCCGCTCCTGCCATTGGTGCGTGCCTGACGGATGCGGGTGCCGAGGTCATCTACGCGACCACGGAATGCTTCGTTTGAACAGCAGCCGGGGCCATGGACTTGGAGAACCAAGCGCGCATTAGGGAGCTCGCCGAGCAATACGATAAGCGCGACTTGGTGGTTGTCCTGGGAGCGTCTGATCCGGAGAGTGTCAGGCTCGTCGCCGAGACGGTGACCCTGGGCGATCCAAGCTATGCCGGTGCCCTGGGAGGGGTCCAGTTGGGACTCCCCGTGTACCATATCCTCGAACCTGAGCTCAAGGAGCAGGTAGACCCTGAGATCTACCAGCAGCAGGTGGGAATGATGGAGCTGGTGCTTGACGCTCCAAATCTCACCGCGCCCTTGAGGAAGATCCGTGAGGTAACCGCCCACTGAAAATGAGACCCGACGGTGGGCATCCCGTGGCTCTCCTCTTCCATGACAGGCTCGATTCCCTCGACGGCCACCCCATTTGGACGCCAAACCAACATGAGTTCTGACAATCCGTCGGGGATACTCTGTCCGGCAGAGAAGGGGCGTGCAAGAGCGGGGAGCAGAGCACCTGGGATGGCTTGAGAAAGCTCCGGTGCGGGAAGCAAACGCAATGCGGCTCGACCTCCTGAGATACACGATCAGAGACATCCGGTTCGCAGAGACCTCCCGGATCGAGGACGGGGTCCTGTCCTTAAATAAAGAGTCTCTTCGCGCCGTGATCCTCAAGGACGAAAGACTCGGGGACGTGGACGTCGAAATCGCCAGGCCAGGCGAGAGCAAGAGAATTACTCATGTGCTGGATGTCGTACAGCCCCGGTTTAAGGTCGAAGGACCCGGCAGTATCTTCCCGGGGTGGCTGGGCCCTCCTATCACCGTGGGGTCGGGGAGGACGGTCGTCTTGGACGGTGTCGCCATCATCGAGGTTGGCCTGCTTCCGGAGGTCCAGGAAGGACTCGTCGACATGAGTGGACCCGGGGCCCAGTACTCCCCCTTTGCCTCGACCGGGAACCTCGTGTTGATATTCCAACCCAAGGAGGATCTCGATGCGGCCGCATACGATGCAGCCGTCCGGCTGGCCGGACTGGAGACCGCTGCGTATCTTGCCCGCTGCGCGCAGGGGATCGAGCCGGACAGAATCGAAACCTATGAACTCGCGCCTGGAACCACCCATGATCGTCCTCGGGTGGCCTATATCTATCAGCTCCAGTCCCGCGGCACCAGCAAGGAGACATTTGTCTACGGAAAGAAACCGGGAGACATTCTGCCGACAATGCTTCACCCCAACGAAACGATGGACGGAGCCATCGTGAGCGGGGATTTCGTCGTCCCCTGTCAGCGTAACGCCACCTACTTTCACCTGAATAACCCGGTGATTCAATCCCTCTACCGGCGCCATGGCCAGGATCTCGGATTCGTCGGCATCATCATCACCAACCAGCACAACGACCTTGCTGAGAAGGAACGATCGGCGATCTACGCAGCCAAGCTGGCCCGCCTCATCGGGGCGGAGGGGGTCATCATTACCAAGGAAGGCGGAGGCCACGCCGACATCGATCTCATGCTGAACTGCAGGATGTGCGAACGAGAGGGGATCCAGACCGTCCTTCTGGCAAACGAGCTCGCTGGGGCCGACGGAAGATCCGTGTCTCTGGTGGATATGGTCCCCGAGGCAGATGCCATCGTGAGCACGGGGAACAACGACCAACTGGTAGAGCTCCCGGCCGTTGAGAGCGTGTTGGGCTGCGGCCCGGTTCAGGGCGTTTCCCAGGACCCCGCCAGCCCCCTGGTCACCCCGCTGGCAAGGATCCTGGGCTCAACAAACCAGCTGGGCTTCAATAGCCTGACGGCACGAACGTACTGATGAGGAAGCGATGCAGAAGGCAAAGGTTGTCCACGTTCTCAATCAGTTCTTCGGGGGGATCGGCGGCGAAGACCAAGCCGACACGTCTCCGTTCGTAAAGGCGGGGCCGGTTGGCCCTGGGAACCTTCTCCAACAACTCCTTCAGGGAGAAGCGGAGATCCTCGCCACGCTCATCGCCGGCGACAATTTCGTTGCCGAGGATGTGGAAAGAGCGCTCGCACAAGGTCTGAGGCTCCTCGAGCCACTCGATCCTGACCTGGTCATTGCAGGGCCGGCGTTCAACTCCGGGCGGTACGGGATTGCCTGTGGTGCGATCTGCCGGGCGGTCCAGGAGCGCTTCCGCATCCCCGTCCTCACCGGGATGCACGCGGCAAACCCCGCGGTCCCTCTGTACGCCAAAGACGTCTACATCCTCGAGACGGCCGCCTCGGCAGCGGGGATGAAAGAAGCGATCACCAACATGGCCGCCTTCGCCTTGAAACTCCTGAAGGGATCAGAACCGGGGCCGCCTGACGCAGAGGGATATTTTCCCCGGGGGATCAGGCGGAACATCTTCGTGGACCGATTGGGGGCGGACCGAGCCGTGGAACTGCTCCTGAAGAAGCTGAAAGGAGAGCCGTTCCACACGGAACTCCCGCTCCCTGCCGTCGAGACCATCCCACCCGCCCCACCCATCCGCGATCTTTCCACGGCGACCATCGTCCTCGTCACGGAGGGGGGGATCGTGCCCAAGGAAAACCCGGATCGGATCGAACCGTCCATGGCCACTCGGTTCGGCCGCTACCGGATCGCCGACGTCGAGGACCTCACCCCAGTGGACTTCGCGGTCTCCCACGGCGGCTACGACAACCGATTCGCCAGCGAGGATCCCGACCGGGTGTTACCGCTCGACGCCGCAAAGGCGCTCGAGCGCGAGGCCGTCTTTGGCAGGCTTCATCCATATTATTATGTGACCGCTGGCAACGCCACCGCGGTCGACCGCGCCAGGCGCTTTGCCCAGGAGATCCTGGGGGATCTCAAAGAGATTGAGGGCGAGGTGGGGATCCTCCTGACCTCGACGTGAGGGACCGGGACTCGTTGCGGCGCAACGATGGCCAAGGAGTTTGAAAAGGCTGGTCTTCCCACGGTCCAGGTCTGTACTATAACGAGCATCGCCCTCTCGCTCGGGGTCAGCCGCATCGTCCCGGCGCTCGGCATCCCCCATCCCCTGGGCGATCCACGGCTCTCAAGAGACGAGGAGCAAAGCGTGAGGAAAGCACTCGTGCACAAGGCCCTCCGGGCACTTGGTCTCCAGATCACGGAACCACAGGTCCTGACGTGAAGCAGGAGCCTGAGTCCATCGACACCGGGAAAGGATCTACCGAGTGGATCAGTCACGGACTGACATCCTGATCATCGGAGCCGGGGGCGCGGGACTCACGGCAGCGCTGCACGCCGCGGACCGCGCGCAGCACCTGTCGGTTACCCTCGTGGTGAAAGGGCTCCTTGGTCGTGCCGGCTGCACGCGGATGGTTCAAGGTGGCTACAACGCGGTTCTCAAGCCCCCCGATTCCCTCGAGGACCATTTCCTCGATACCCTCATGGGCGGGGCGTGGATCAATGACCAGGAGCTGGCCTGGACATTGGTGGAAACCGCCCCCGAGCGGATCCGCGAGCTTGAGGCCCGCTACGGCTGCTTTTTTGACCGGACCCCGGATGCGCAGATTCACCAGAAGGCCTTCGCCGGCCAGAGCTACGACCGGACCATCCACAAGGGCGACTTGACCGGCATCGAGATTACGAACCGGCTCGCCGAGCAGGTGCTCGCTCGGCCAATCCGAGTTCTCGATGAGCACCGAGCGATCAGTCTCCTGCACACTGAAGGCGGCGAGGTAGGGGGTGCACTCCTCTTGGACATGCGGACCGGGAAGTTCCACGTGTTCCGCGCCAAGGCAACGCTTCTCGCGGCAGGCGGCGGCCCCTCCATGTATAAGGTGGTGGCGTGCTCGGCCGATAAGTCCGCCGACGGGATTGCAATGGCGTACGGGGTCGGGGCCAGTCTCCAGGACATGGAAATGGTTCAGTTCCATCCCACCGGGTTGGTCGTCCCCCGCTCACTCCTGACCGGGGCGCTCCTGGAGGAGGGGTTGCGGGGGGCAGGCGGACGTCTTAACAACAACCTGGGTGAGCGCTATATGCAGCGCTACGACTCGGTCCGACTGGAGCGCTCTACCAGGGACATCGTGGCCAGGGCGAGCTACCTGGAGATCGCCGAGGGGCGCGGGACGCCGGCCGGCGGCGTGCGTCTCGATGTGTCTCACCTCGGGGCCGAGTTCGTGGAACAGAACTTCCCCGGCATGGTGAAGCGCTGCCGGGACTTCGGGTGGGACCTGGCGAGGCAGCCAGTGGAAGTCCAACCGACTGCCCACTTCACGATGGGAGGGGTACAGATAAGCCCGGACTGCACCACGGGCATCCAAGGTCTCTTTGCCGCAGGGGAGGACGCGGGCGGCGTGCACGGGGCGAACCGTCTCGGAGGAAACGGCGTGGCCGATTCGACGGTCTTCGGGGGGATCGCCGGCGACGTCATGGCCGACTGGGTGGTGGGTCGTCCCGAGCCCACAGTATCAGGGGAGCAGATCGAGCAACTGACAGTGGAAGCCTGCCGCCCGTTGACGGGGAACGGGACAGAGTCACTGTATGCCATCCGGGACCGGATGCGCGAGTCGATGTGGGAGCACGCCGGACTAGTCCGCGAGGAAGATGGGCTCAAGAAGGTCATCGCGGAATTGGGCAGCATGCAAGGGCAGCTCGAGAAGGTCGCCCTGAAAGGCGGGCGGGCATACAATCTGGCGTGGATGGACTGGCTTAACCTCCGCAATCAACTCCTGGTCGCCGAGATGATCGCGCGAAGTGCCCTGGTGCGACAGGAAAGTCGCGGCTCCCATTACCGCCGGGATTACCCGGAGACGGACCAGACGGCGTGGCTGGTTAACGTCTGCCTTCGGCAGGGGCCCGGGGGGACAATGCAAACGTGGACCCGCCCCGTTCGACTGACAAGGCGCGTTCCGCAGGCGGAGGCACTCTCCGCATCGCCGGTCGACATCGGGGACTGACCAGGTGGGATCCACCTTGCCTTCAGCCTGGCAATCATGACGACCACGGAGCCAAAAATCCTGCGTCGTTCATCGACCTCGGTCGAGGCATGGCGTGACACCAAGGCCGGCATGTGGGCGTGGCTCCTGCTGCGAGGCTCAGCCGTCATCCTCGTCCTCCTCGCCGCCCTCCACCTGATCTACCCTTACGCCGTGGTGATCCAGTTCCTTCTCCTCTTGTCGCTGGTCTTTCACGGCGTCCTCGGGATCCGAGTGATCCTGATGGACCTGGGGGTTGGGGTTAGATTCCAGAAACCGCTCTTTGCCGGGCTCCTCCTCCTCGGTCTGGTCATCTTCCTTCTCGCCTGGTGGGCGAGATTTTGACGAGGGATCCCCGATCGTGACCGGATCGAGCACTCTCCGCGTTTTCCGCTACGACCCTGACCAGGGTGGTGCCTCACGATACGACAGCTTTCGGATCCCCGCGTCGGGCCAGACGACGGTGCTGGACGCGCTCGCCTGGATTCAGAACACGGAGGATCCCACCCTCGCTTTTCGGTACTCCTGCCGGGTGGGGATGTGCGGAACCTGCGCCATGGTGGTAAACGGGCAGGAGCGATGGACCTGCCGGACGCGCCTCATCGAGCTGAACAGCGAGACCGTCACGGTCCGTCCCCTCTACCACTTTCCCCTGGTCAAAGATCTTGTGGTGGACATGGCGCCGTTCGAGTCCAAGCTCGAACGTGTCGAAGCTGCTCTGCTGCCGGCATCGGACGTCCAGGACTTTGCCCCAATTTCTCCCGCTTCGGACGAGCGACAGGCAATCGATCCCGCCATCGAATGCATCGGCTGTGGGGCATGCGTGTCCGCCTGTACGATGGTGGGCTGGCAGCCAGAGTTTCCCGGACCAGCAGCGCTGCTCCGTGCCTTCACATTGGTCGAGGACAGCCGCGATCGAGTGCAAGAGAATCGATTGACCGGTCTCCTCACTGCGGAGGCACTCTGGCACTGTCGAACGCAGCTCAATTGTACGGCGGTCTGCCCCATGGAGCTGAACCCGGCCGAGGTCATTACCCGCCTGAAGCGTCGAACGATGACCGCCGTGCTCCTTCGCCCGCCCGCTCCGGAACAGGCAGCGGCCACAGCCCGAGTGGCGGAACTCGGCGCGGCGGGCGATGCCCCCCGGCGCCGGTTTCTCCAACGGGTGGCCCTGGCCCTCGCGGGGGCCGTGGCTCTTCCTTTGGCCGGACTTCTTGGGGTCACTGTCCTGGGGCGCCGTTCGGCAGCGCGCGGCTGGGCACGCGTGGGCCCGACGCCCAGCTTGGAGCAAGGCCGGCCCTACGAGGTCCACTACGAGGTCGTCCGTCACGAGAAGGGCCGGGCCCGCCCCATCCAAAAGCGGGCCTACCTCGTGAGGACTCTTGATGGCCTGGTGGCCTTCGATCCCCAATGCACGCACCTGGGGTGCGCCACGCGATGGGATGAGACGACTCGCCTGTTTCTCTGTCCGTGTCACGGAGGCGGGTTTGACCACGAGGGGCGCGTGGTCATGGGGCCACCCCCCCGGTCCCTCAAGCGCCTGGAGGTCAAGGAGGATCGAGGAACCGTCTACCTCTGGAGCGATTGATGAAGCAGTGGCTGGATGAGAGGCTTGGCGTCACGGCCCTCAAGCGGGCACTCCTGGAAAAACCAATAGGCGCCCATGTCGGCTGGTCTCAGACCCTGGGAGCCATCGCGCTTTTTCTCTTCATCCTTCAGAGTGCCACGGGTGTCGTACTCACCTTCTACTACGTTCCTAGCCCGGATCAGGCATACGCGGCGGTCACCGCCATCGACCAAGAAGTTCCCTTGGGGTGGTTCCTCCGCGCCCTTCACCGGTGGGGCGCCTCTCTCATGGTGATCGCGGTGCTCCTGCACCTGGCTCGCTCCTTTCTCCATGGCGCCTACAAGGGACCCAGAGAAACCACATGGATCGCTGGCGTGTTCCTCCTCTTCCTCACCCTGGCTTTCGGGTTTACCGGCTACCTGTTACCGTGGGATCAGCGCGCGTACTGGGCGACCGTGGTGGGGCAATGGATTATTGCGAGCGTTCCGATCGCCGGACCGATTCTGGCGCGAGCCCTGGGAGGCCTCGAAATCGGGGGAGCGACCCTCTCCCGCTTCTTCGTCCTCCACATCCTGCTGTTGCCGGCGGCAACGGTCGCCCTCCTGGTCATCCACCTGTACCTCGTCCAGCGTCATGGGGTCGCCGGGCCACCCCGGGAAGCCCCAGGAGCCCCGAGACCCTTCTATCCCTTCCACGCGGTCAAAGACATCGCAGCTTGCGTCGCGGTGTTCGTGGGCCTCTGTGTGATCGCCTCCGTAGCAGGCACCCCGCTCGAAGCAGTCGCCGATCCTACCGATACAAGCTATCTCCCCAGGCCCGAGTGGTACTTCCTGTTCTTATACGAACTCTTGAAGTTCTTCAAAGGCAGAGGCATGCTCGTGGGAACCACGCTGCTTCCTCTGGCGGGGATCGGATTCTTGTTTCTGCTCCCGTTCCTGGACCGCTCCCGCGAGCGCCGGATCCTCCATCGCCCCCTCGCACTTGCCATCGGCGTCTCGCTGACCGCCGGACTGCTTTACCTCACGATAGTTGGGGCCGTCTCCACCCCGCGGCCCGGCGTATTCCAGGCGCCGCCGGGACCACTCTACCCCAAGCTCATGGCGGGGATGGCCATCTTCACGGAGAAACGGTGTCCGAGCTGCCACAGCATCCTCGGGAAAGGGATGAAGCTGGCTCCGGACCTGTACCGGGTCGGGGCGAGACGCGAGCGAGAATGGCTTGCCAAGCTTCTCAAGGATCCGAAATCGGTGTTTTCCTCCCCGAGCATGGTTCCGTACCGGCTCGCACCTCAGGAGCTTGAGGCCCTCGTGGCCTATTTGAAGTCCCTCGATCTGACCAAAGGCGTGCAGGAGATTTCTCGCCCGATCGTGGTTGGGGGCTCGGCCATTTACCGGCGCGGCTGCCTCGGCTGCCATCGGATCGGCGGAGAGGGCAAGGACGGGACTATTCCTCTCGACGAGATAGGAAGGGGAAGAGATGAAGAATGGTTGGTGGACTTTCTCCGTGTTGGTGGAGGTCATCCGCCATTAGCCAATCGTCCCTCCCCGGGTGAACTCCCCTCCATTGCCTTTTATCTCCGGAACCTCGAAGGGGATTAGATTGACGAGAGGACCCCACCCGGTGGATCCCTCATTGCCGCGGGGCACGTTATGAACGTCTGACAAAGATCGGGCTGCTCCAGGCCATCGCTCNNTGCCTCCTCGATGCGACGTTGGAGTTCTCCCGATTACCGCGGGACACGTTACGAACGCCTGACGAAGATGGGGCTGCTCCAGGCCATCGCTCCGTCTTCCTGGAGGACGCGCACGAAGTAGACGTTCCAGCCCGGCGACCACTCCTTGTCCTGAAACGCAAAGCGCACTTCCCGGGGACCGGGTCTCGGGCTGACGCGTTGAAAGCTCAGCTGCTGGCGGATCCCTCCAGCGGGAAAGACAACGGGTTGCACGGTGATCTCTCCCAACCTCACCTGCACCTGCTTGGGGCCCGTCTCAAACGCCAGGATGGTCTCAGGCCCACCCTCGATTTCCACCTCCACGCCGTCCGTATCGCCCGTCGTCGTGGAACGCCAGGTGATACGGTGTGACTCCCGCGTGAGGATCCGCTCGTCCGGGCTGTCCATGGCGTACTCCCGAGCCTGAAGGACGCGGCCACCGTGCAGGGTGAGATCGCCATCCCAGATCGTCTGCCGTCCTCGGTCAAAGATCCGCGCCCCACTCCACGCAACTCGCACCCAACTGGAGTCGCGGGCGGCATCATCCTTCGGCCGTTCGGCAAATATGACCTGGGTCCCCCGCTTGAGCTCCACCGCCTCCAGGCCAGCCACTCCCACCACGTACACCTCAAACACCGGCGGCTCGGTGGCGTCGAATTCCTCTCCCATCCAGTGCTCCCCGGTAGTGAAGTGGAGGATGATGCGCTGTCCCGTGGTCCCGTACACCCGGCGTTGCTTTAAGGCATCCCACAACCCTTCGCGAGTGAGGGACGAGGCGTAAATGCAGGTTAGCCCTCCTCGCACACCGAAGAGGCCTGCCCCGGGATAGCTGGCCCCCGGGCGGCTCTTGTGGTCGTCGCTGCCGGCCACGATGCCAAGCCGGTAGCCGCGTGCTAACGCCTCATCATAAAACCACTCGAACGTCCCCCACGCAGAATGGATCTCCAAGACAGGCTCTAGCGCGGGGTGATGCCAAGCCAGGCTCGCCCGCCGCCCCCCCATATGAGGGACGAGCATCACCTCGGAACCCTCGAGGCTCCGGTACAGCACATCCAGGGGATAGCAATCGGTCGCAGCATCGCTCTTGTCGGGAACCTGCCAGTGACTTGTGCGATGGAGTGGGCCCTCGTCATGCAGGAACATCACATTGCGGTCTCCTCCTGCTCCAGTCACCGCCGACCACTCGTAGCCCAGGAAGGTCACGAACCGCCCCGGTTGATGGTAGCGGTGCGTGGTCCGGCGGATGTCCTCCCAGATCGCACCCGTGATCTGAAAATCGTTACCCTGGTGGCAGCAGAAATCGATCCCGGCCTTCTCCCGGGCGAATTGAAAGTATTCCTCCACCGTGCCAGTGCCGATCGTCTCTCCACTCTGGCCGTGCAGATCTCCCCAGTAAGAGATCCAGCGGGGAGGGGCGGAATGACACACAATGGGGTTGCTCTCTCCCCGTAATGGCTCGGGGCCTTCGGCGCGGACCCGGAAGAGGCCGGGGGCCTGCCAGCGCAAACCCTCGACCCGCCGGACGCCCCCATCGCCGCGGGTGAGATGGAGCGTGTCCGGGAGACCTTCAAGGGTGCCGTCGGTCTGGAGCGTCACCTCCCCCTCCCACGGCGACGGGTTTCCCCAGCAATCGAGCAGCCGGAGGAAGAGCCAGCTCGGCTCCCCTGTCACGACCTCTGTCGGAGTAAACACCGTAAGTTCGGCCGGCTCAGCGGCCACAATGGGAAATGGAAGTCCCCCTGCTGCTTCTACGAACTCACCGCTCCCGAAGCAGTCCACAAAGACCCTGAACTGGAAGGCACTCTCGCAGAAGGTCTGGGCCCGGGAACCTCGGGAACCCCCGGATCGATCTCCCAGGGTAAAGGTGAGGGTCTCTCCTTCTCGGAGGAACCCGTCGAACACATCCACCACCACACTCCTTTGCCAGGGGCGGATGTGTCCTTTGAGGTCATAGCGCACCCTAAGCTGGGCGGCTCCGTCGGTCACGACCGAGAGGTAATTGTCTCCTGCCGGCTGCCCATTCTGCGGCCTGCCCCAGTCACTGGCAAACCGGTGGCAGAGCCTCACCGTTCCTCCGTCGTCGATGCCGTACCGGCCCACGTGGAAAACAATCCGCCAGGTCCCCCACGTCCCGGCCACCAATGGGCCCATAGGGTTCATCTCCATCCATCCAACGTGGTCCCGCACCCAGTTCTCGTCCACGAGGAAGCCTCCTCTCCTATTTCCGGTCTACCCCTCCCTACTCCGCCAACGTCGAGAAATATAGAGGACCGGCCAGTCACAGGCAAGAATACTACACGATGAAGCGTTCGCCTCGTCTCCTGGGATCGGGCGTTGGTGGTCCCCCGCGGGCGACGCTTGATGTGCAGGAGAAGTTCAAGTAAGATTGCGCGAACCAATGCACCGTGATCGGCGACGGCTCCACGTCGGACGCACCAAGGCATGAGAACCTTCCGGCCCCGGAAGCCTCAATGTTCCCTCAGTGGCTTGCGCTTCCTATAGTCATGGCTGCGGCCTTCGGCGCAGCAGTGGTCCGCGGTGCCACGGGATTTGCACAAGCGCTCGCGATTCTTCCCGTCGGACTCTTCTTCTACTCACCTCTTGTGATGGTACCTGTCGTCCTCATCCTGAGTGCCGAGGTCGCCCTGATGTTTCTCGGGAAGTATGGCCGCGAACACGACTGGGTGGCGGTACGGCAAACAGAGCTCCTGCGGCCGAGTTCCCTGTTCGTGCTGGTCCCAGGAATGGCGGCCGGGGCAACCCTGCTCGGAGCGTTCCCGGAGGACCGCATCCGGCAGTTCATGGGACTGATCGTATTTCTCGCAGCCCTCCTGTACATTGCCATGGATATCTCGGTGCTGCACGACCGCCCGCGAAGACGGGAGACCCAATCACGTCGGCGCCCCCTGGTCGCCCGGGTCGTCACGTGCGTTGCTTCCGGGGTAACGCAAGGATTCGCTGGAATCGGTGGTCCCCCGGTTGTGTTTTATCTCCTGTGGAGAGGCGTGGGACCTGAGACATTCGTCGTCACCTTCAGCGCGCTGTTCTTACTGGCGGACCTGTTTCGCTTTGCCGATTACGGCCTTCGCGGGTACTGGACACCCGAGGTTCTTTATCTATCTGTGTCCCTCACGCCGGCAACCATTCTCGGTTTCCTCACGGGAGACTGGCTCCGGCGCCGGTTTCTTCGCCCGAAGATCTTTCGCCGCGTCGTTCTTGGGGTGCTCATCTTGGTCGCCCTCCGCCTCATGATGCGCTGGTAAAATCTCCGCCCTTTTCCGACTAAGCCACGCTTGCGAATGCAGGCGGAAAGTGCTAAGGTCCCACGGGCCAAAAAGGGGAGTCCCTCATGCGATATGGCTTTGTCATCGATCACCGCAAGTGCATCGGCTGCCACGCCTGCAGTGTCGCCTGCAAAGAAGAAAACGGAGTTCCCTTGGGGGTCTACCGGACGTGGGTGAAATATATCGAGAAGGGGGAGTTCCCTGACACCCGTCGGTACTTCACCGTCTTGCGGTGCAATCACTGCGACAATGCGCCATGTGTCAGCATCTGTCCGACCAGAGCCCTCTTCCGTCGACGAGACGGCATTGTCGATTTCGATCCCAAGCTCTGTATCGGCTGCAAATCGTGCATGCAGGCCTGTCCCTACGACGCGCTCTATATTGATCCCAACTCCAACACGGCGGCCAAATGCCACTTTTGTGCGCACCGGGTCGAGGTAGGGCTCAAACCGGCCTGCGAGATCGTCTGCCCGACCCAGGCGATCCTCTCGGGCGACCTGGACAACCCCCACGGCGCAACCGCTCAGCTTGTCGCGAGCCAAGCGGTTCATGTCCGCAAGGCGGAACAGGGAACCAAACCCAGGGTCTTCTACGTCGAGGCGGACGCAGCCGGGTTACATCCCGGGGCGACCGCGGAGCCTGAAACGTACATGTGGGCCCAGGCCCATCCTTCGTACCACGAGCATGTGCACAAAGTGGACGAGGCGAAGGCGCGCACGGTGTACGACGTGGACCACTTGGCGCATCCCTGGGGGTTAAAGGTGGCAGGGTACCTCTGGACGAAATCCATTGCCGCGGGGGCTCTGCTGGTGGCGGCGCTTGCTCCCGTTTTCGGGTGGCCGAGTGAGCCGGGTCTCTTTGGCCTTGCAGCCCCGAGCTTGAGCCTCGTGTTCCTTCTCCTCACCACCCTTCTCTTGATCCTGGACCTGAAGCGCCCGGAGCGATTCCACTATGTCGTGCTCCATCCGAACCCCACCTCGTGGCTCGTTTGGGGAACATGGATCCTCATCGGATTCGGGATGGTAGCAGCAGGCTGGCTGGCAGGTGCAATCGTGGACAGTCCCGGCCTTCTCAACGTGCTCCGCTTGCCCGCGATCCTCCTCGCCGCAGCCGCGGCGGGCTACAGCGCGTTCCTCTTTAGTCAAGCGGAGGGTCGGGACTTCTGGCAGAGCCCCTTGCTCCTCTGGCATTTTCTGGCGGCCGCGATCGTTGCAGGAGGCGCCACCCTTCTCCTCGTGGGGCAGGTCCTGGGCCGCGGGACCGTGGTCGGTCACTTGGGCTCCCTCCTCGCCGCAGCGCTTATGATCAACACCCTCATGATCGGGGCGGACCTCTTCAGCTCTCACCCGAATCAGGATGCGCGTCAGGCTGCGCGCCTCATGACGGACGGCGCGTTTCGGGTTCCGTTCTGGGGGGGCGTGGTCGTCGCTGGAACGCTGCTCCCGCTTTTGCTTCTCGCCTGGGGCGAGGAGGTTGGAGTGACCGCCGCAGCCACTCTTAGTCTTGCCGGGCTAGCGATCTATGAACATCTCTGGGTGAGAACCGGGCAGGCCATCCCCCTGAGCTAGGAAGGTCGGTAACATGACCCTGGAAAATCGAGATCCCCTCCATCCCTCCGCCGCGCGGTTGGATCCACCGGCAGGAGGGTTAGCGAGCTTTCCCCCAGCCGAGCAGTGGGAGAACTGGACGGAGTACGACCCCACTCAGTGGCCGGAGAAGGTCGAGAGGCACTACACGCTCATCCCGACGACCTGCTTCAACTGTGAGGCAGGCTGCGGCCTCTTGACGTATGTGGACAAGGAGACCCTCAAGATCCAAAAGTTCGAAGGCAATCCCGCCCATCCGGGGAGCCGCGGCCGCAACTGCGCCAAGGGGCCGGCCACCATCAACCAGGTCCACGATCCCGAGCGGATCCGCTTTCCGCTCAAGCGTGTCGGGAAGCGAGGCGATGGCCAGTGGGAGCGCGTGACATGGGATGAGGTGCTCGACGACATCGGCGGCCGAATCCGCAAGGCCCTCATCGAGGGGAGGCAAAAGGAGGTCATGGTTCACCTCGGTCGGCCGGGGCACGAACTGATTTATCTTCAGCGCATTCTTCACGCCTGGGGGATCGACGGGCACAACAGCCACACGAATGTCTGCTCGGCCTCCGCCCGGGCCGGATACGCCTTCTGGCACGGCATCGATCGCCCCTCGCCCGACCACGCCAACGCGCACTTCATTCTGCTCCTCTCGGCGCACCTCGAAGCTGGTCACTACTTTAATCCACATGCCCAGCGGATCATCGAGGCAAAGCTCCGGGGGACGCGGGTCTGCGTGATCGACACCCGGCTCAGTAACACCGCCTCCATGGCGGATTACTGGCTGTCCCCCTGGCCCGGGACCGAGGCCGCTCTCCTTTTGGCCATCGCTCACGTCCTCATCCGGGAAGGCCTGTACAACAGAGACTTTCTCCGGCGATGGGTGAACTGGGAAGAATATTTGAGAGAAGAGCAGCCCGGCTTGCCGCAGACCTTCGAGGCTTTCGAAGCAGCCCTCGCCGACCTCTACGCGACCTACACCCCGGAATTCGCCGAACAGGAAAGTGGGGTCTCCGCCGCCCAGATTGTCGCGGTTGCCCGTGACATCGGACGAGCGGGTCCGGCCTTGGCGACCCACGTGTGGCGGAACGCCGCCGCAGGAAACCTCGGCGGCTGGCAGGTGGCCCGGGCTCTGGAATTCCTCACGGTCCTGATGGGGGGAGTGAGTACGCCCGGTGGGACCGCGCCGAACCTGTGCAACAAAGCCATCCCGGCGCCCCCGTTGATGCCTCCGCCAGCCAACGTCTGGAGCGAGCTCCTGATGCCCAAAGAGTACCCGCTGGCCTTTTTCGAGATGAGCTTCCTCCTGCCTCACTTCCTGAAGGAAGATCGAGGCAAACTCGCCATGTACTTCACTCGCGTCTATAACCCCGTCTGGACGAATCCGGACGGCATGAGTTGGATTGAGACGCTGACCGATGAACACCTCGTGGAGTGCCATGCGTGTCTCACCCCCATCTGGAGCGAGACGGCGTGGTTTGCCGACTACGTGCTCCCGATGGGGCATGCCTCCGAGCGGCACGACCTTTTGAGTCAGGAAACCCACGCCGCCCGGTGGATCAGCTTCCGCCAGCCGGTCCTCCGCGTCGCTTTGGAGAAGCAGGGGAAGCAATTCCCCCTCACCTGGCAGGCCCATGAGGCGGCCGGTCTGGGCCAGGTCTGGGAAGAGGATGAATTTTGGATTGAACTGTCGTGGCGCATCGATCCCGATGGATCCCTCGGGATCCGCAAATATTTCGAGTCACCGTACCGGCCCGGAGAGAAACTGACAGTCGAAGAGATGTACCGGTGGATCTTCGAGCACAGCGTTCCCGGACTGCCGGTATCGGCGGCTCGGGAGGGCCTCACGCCCTTCGCATACATGCGCAAGTACGGGTCGTTCCTCATGGAGGAAAACACGTACCTGACCCACGAAAAGGCGCTGACCCCCGACGAATTGTGCGGCGCGCATGTCAACCACGAGACCAAGGTCATCCTCAAGGATGGTCAGCCAATCGGGGTGGAGATCGATGGAACGGCACGCCTCGGTTTCCCGACCCCCACGCGCAAGCTCGAGTTCTTCTCGAGGACCCTCAAGGAGTGGGGCTGGCCCGAGCACGCCATCCCTGGCTACATTCAGAGCCACGTCCACTGGTCGGTCATCGACCGAGAGCAGGGCGAGATGTGCCTTCTGCCAACCTTCCGGCTCCCGACCCTGATCCACACCCGCTCGGGCAACGCCAAATGGCTGTACGAAATCTCCCACACGAACCCATTGTGGCTCCATCCGAAGGATGCGCATCGCTTCGGGGTCAAAACCGGTGATCTGCTCAAGGTCTCGACTGCGATCGGCTACTTCGTGGACAAGGTCTGGGTCACTGAGGGGATCCGTCCAGGCGTCCTTGCCTGCTCGCACCACATCGGGCGCTGGCGGCTCAAGGAGGAAATGGGCGGCGAGCGATGGTCCACAGCCCTGGTGGACCTCAAGCAGGTCGAGCCCGGCAAATGGTTGATGCGCCAGCTCCACGGTATTCGGCCGTTTCAAAGTGACGATCCAGACTCGGAACGCATCTGGTGGGAGGACCCCGGAGTCCATCAGAACCTCACCTTTCCGGTCCAACCCGATCCGGTCAGCGGACAACACTGCTGGCATCAGAAGGTCCGTGTCGAGCGCCCGGGACCCGAGCACAGGTATGGCGATGTCTTCGTCGACACGAACAAGGCCTTTGAGGTCTACCGGGAGTGGCTCAAGCTGACGCGACCGGCCCTAGGGCCGGGAGGCCTCAGGCGGCCCCTCTGGCTCCTCCGACCGTTCAAGCCAGCCCCCGACGCCTACCTCATGCGGTAGGCGACCCTTCCTGCCCCGGTCCGACAGACCTGCCCTTGTCTCCTCTTGTGCAGAGAACGATAATACCTGTGCCGGCAGATGCCCTCTTTGCGAGAGTCGTCGATGATTAACCCTGAGATTGCTCGTATCTTTAACGTCATTGCCGACATGCTGGAAATCAAGGGGGATAATCCCTTCCGCATTCGCGCCTACCGCCGTGCCGCGCAAAACATTGAGGGACTAACCGAAGATGTCGCGATCCTCGTCGAGCGGGAAACGGTCGAAGAGATCCCGGGGATCGGCAAGGACCTGGCGGCCAAGATCCGCGAGTTCGTCACCACCGGGACACTGCGGGAGCATGAAAAGCTCAAGGCAGACGTCCCTGCGGGTGTGGTCGAGCTGCTTCGCATTCCCGGGATAGGCCCCAAGACCGCGAAGCTTCTCTACGAAGAAAAGGGGATCGAGAGCACGGAAAAACTGGAGGCGGCCACCCGGGCGGGGGAGCTCCGAGGCCTCCCCGGGATCAAGGCCAAGACCGAGGAGAACATTCTTCGGGGAATCGAGATGCTGAGGCGCGCCTCGGGGCGCATGCCTTTGGGCCTCGCCCTTCCTTTGGCCCAGGAGATCATTGCCTGCCTCGGACAGGTTAAGGGCTGCCAGCGGATCCACTACGCCGGCAGCCTTCGGCGGATGAAAGAGACCGTCGGAGACATTGACATCTTGGCCATCTCGACCGCTCCGACGAAGATCATGGACGCGTTTGTCGCCCTCCCCTCCGTCCAAGACATCCTGGCCAAGGGTGAGACCAAGTCAAGTGTGATGACCCGACAGGGCATCCAGGTCGACGTCCGGGTGGTCGAGCCCGAGGCCTTCGGGGCGGCATTGGCCTACTTCACCGGATCCAAGGCTCACAACATTCGCTTGCGGGACATGGCGCGAAAAAAGGGACTGAAGGTCAGCGAATACGGGGTCTTTGAGGAGCGCACTGGCAGGCGCATCGCGGGCCGGGAGGAGAAAGAGATCTACGAAATCTTGGGGCTCCCCTTGATCGCCCCAGAGCTTCGCGAGGATGCCGGCGAGATCGAGGCGGCGCTCAAGGGGCAATTGCCGGACCTGATTACGGCGGAGGATATTCAGGGCGACCTCCACGTCCACAGCACGTGGAGCGACGGAGTCCATTCCATTGCAGAGGTCGTGGAGGCTGCACGGCGACGCGGTTACGCCTACATCGCCATTACCGATCACTCCAGGGGATTAGGGATTGTTCACGGTCTGGGTGTAGAGGATCTGGCAAAGCAATCGGATGAGATTGCGAAGCTGAATCAACGGCTCGAGGGCTTTCGCATCCTCAGCGGCACCGAAGTCAACATCCGCGCCGACGGGACCCTGGACCTCCCGGATGCGGTGTTAGGGACGTTGGACTTTGTGGTCGCCTCGGTTCACTCTGCCTTTCGGCAGGACCGGCAGACAATGACCCAGCGGATCGTGCGCGCCATGGGCAACCGGCACGTGCGGGTGCTCGGCCATCCCACAGGCAGGCTCTTGGGCGAGCGGGAGCCCTACGAGGTTGATTTTGATGAGTTACTGCGCGCGGCTCGGCAGCGTAACATTGCCCTGGAAATCAATGCGTCCCCCTCTCGCTTGGACCTGAACGACGTGCATGCCCGCCGCGTCAAAGAGTCCGGTCTCCCCCTCGTCATTAACACCGATACCCATACCCTTCCGAACTTTGACTACATCCACCTCGGTGTCGCGACCGCGCGCCGCGCTTGGGTGGAGAAAAAAGACGTCCTCAACGCCCTTCCCTTGAATCAGCTCCTGAAACGCCTCGCCCGCTGACCCTCCATTTACCTGGGGGCTCAGGAGCCGGATGTGGGAGAGTCCCCAAGGGCGAGGACTTGCAGCATGGCATCGTGGATGTGGCCGTTCGAGGCCACGATCTCTGCCCGAAAGATTCCAAAAGGACCTCCCCGAAAATCACTCACGGTCCCGCCCGCCTCGTTCACCAGGAGAGCACCGGCAGCCATGTCCCAAGGCTTCAGCTTGAACTCCCAGAAACCGTCGAGCCGCCCGGCCGCTACATACGCAAGGTCTATGGATGCCACGCCAGGGCGCCGCACCGCCTGAGCCCGCATACTGAAATTCCGAAAGTGGTTCAGGTTATTGTCGGGAGACTCTCTCATGTCATACGGAAAGCCGGTCCCTAAAAGCGCTCCCCCCAACTGATCGGTGTCGGAGACGTGAATCGGCTCGTCATTCAGGGTGGCCCCCCCTCCAAGCACGGCGGTGAACCATTCTTCCCTTAGGGGATCGTACACCACCCCACAGCGCAGCGTGCCCTCCTGCTCCAGGGCGATCGAGACAGCGAAAAAAGGAAACCCGTGGGCATAGTTGGTGGTGCCATCCAGGGGATCAACGATCCAGCGGACTCCCCCCTTCCCCTCATACCCCTGGCCTTCCTCCGACAGTATGGTGTGGTCCGGGAAGCGACGATGAAGAAAAGTCACGATGGCGGCCTCCGAGCGTCGGTCGACGTCGGTGACGAGATCGATCCGTCCTTTGTAATACACCTGAGGACGGCGGCCGAAACGTTCCATCAGGATTTGTCCCGCCTCTTTTGCGGCGACCCGTGCCGCGTCGAGGTGTTCCCGGTCTGCCGGATTCATTTTTTGTTCCTCCGGGGCTGACTCTAGCACACGGAAAAAGCATCCTCAAGGCTCGCTCCGGCCCCGGCTCACCAGTCTGCGCTGATCTTCGCGGACTGGATGCGGACCGCCGGGTCCCCTCCCGCAGTAGTGGCCGAGATCCGCTGCCGGCTCACCGATGCTTCGCCGGCGGTCAGGGAGGCCTTCCGAATGCGAAGGGTCGACGACGACTTTCACTTTGCGTTGAGGCTCGTCGTCCTCCTCGCCCGCCCCGCCTGATAGCGCCAGCCGTCCCATCTGAGGAGAGAACAATAACTTCCGTGCCTCAGCAACATCATCTCGAGGCTTGTCGAGCAAAGTGCCGGCGGAATCTTGAACAACAAGAAGGGATCCGGACGATCGCGCAGGGAATGGGGGGCAAAAGATTGTCCAGCGGTCCAGGGAGGAATGTGCAACCGGGTTTGATCGTCAGGCGCCACCGTGAGGGAGGATTTCACGACGTCTAGCGCATGGGGCGTGAGCCGCATCGGCCACTGCTGGCGGCGGTTAGCCTAATCCAATGGCAAAGAAGCCCCACTGACACCTAGTGAGAACGACGATGGCGTACCCCAGCACAAAACAGAGCACGACTGCCCCAACGCCAAGGAGAAGATTGTCGACATTCTCGTTCTCACCCGCTGCTTGCAAGGCTCCCTCAAGCCGACACACGAACGAGAAGGTGGCACACGGAGCGACGTGCGATATATCTCTTGGCTCATGATCAACCGCCGAACCCACGTAACCCTGAGCCGTTGCGACGCCTGATCGTGGAGAATTCGCCATGCGCCTGACTCCTACCTCGACCGGATGGCGTACCATGGGAGGGTCCTATTTGCCTCCCGGGGTTCCCTACATCTTTCGGCCAAGGTGATCTATGAGGTACCTGCGCAAACCAGATGCCGCAATGGCATGCCACGAACAGGCGCCCAAGTGCTCAGAAAAAAAGAGTGAGGGCCAGATGCGGACAGATTGACCGCCCCACAGGAGTCGGTAAATAGACGCCTGATGTCCGAAGTTCGACCAGTAATGCCAGCCGATAAGACAAATCGGCAAAGCACTTATCCTGGGTGTCGAAAAGAAAATCCTGCGAGGGTTCGACTGAATGTGTCGGAATTCCTCAGAGGCGGGATCGATCAGGAAGACTAAAAGCTGATCGTCTTCCCCTGCCAGCGGTAGGAGCGGGGGACCCGCTTACTGATGTTGCAGAGGACTTCGTAGGTGATTGTGCCGAGGCGTGCCGCCCACTCATCAGCAAAAAGAATTTCGTCTCCCTGCCGTCCAAGGAGAACCACATCGTCACCCGCTTGCACTCCTCCCACCCCCGTCACGTCAACCATAATCATGTCCATGCAAACCTGGCCGATCACCGGGGCCCGCTGTCCGCGGACGAGTACCTCCCCTCGATTGGAGAGCAGGCGATTGTAGCCGTCCGCATATCCCACGGGCAGCGTGGCAACCAGGAGGTCCTGGGGGGCTTCGTACGTGCAGCCGTAGCTCACCGTCCCACCCTTTGGCAACTTCTTTATCTGTGCAATTGTCGTCTCGAAGGACAGGGCAGGCTCCCACAGACCGTGTTGGGGAGGAGATGGAGACGGGGGATATCCATAGAGGACGATTCCTGGTCGCACCATGTCCAGGCGGGCCTCGGGAATCTCCAGGAGAGCCGCACTATTGGCGGCATGCCGAACTGGGATGGCAATCCCTGCCGCCTCTATGTCTCGCGTCGCCTCGAAAAAGGACCGAAGCTGCTCGAGCGCATGGCCTTTATCCGGAGCATCGGCTGCGGCAAAGTGGGTCATCACCCCCACGAGCTCCAATCCGGGAAGATGGGCAATCGCCTTCGCGGCGGCCGCAGCCTCGGCTGGGGGGATACCCAATCGGCCCATCCCGGTGTCGATCTTGAGATGAACTTTCACCGGTGTTGTCGATCCGCCGACGCAGTCCGAGAGCGCCGGAGCGTAAAGCGGATCATAGATTACCTGATCGAGACGGTATTCGACGAGGATGGGTGCGAGGTCGGGCGAGGTCGAACCCATAACCAGAATGGGGACCTCAAGGCCCCTGCGCCTCAGTTGGATCCCTTCTTCGACCAGGGCCACGCCCAACGAGTCTGCCCCGGCATCGACTACCGTTCGGGCAACCGGCACCGCACCATGACCGTACGCATCCGCCTTGACCACGGCCATGATCTGGCGTCGTCCCCCGACACAGTCCCGCACCCGACCAAGGTTCCGGGCGATGGCATCGAGGGACACCACGGCTTTGGTTGTTTTCTCCCTCACGATACGTCCCCCTGATTGGGTGCCATGATATCAGGACACCCTTCTCCCCGCAATAACCGGACATTCATGGTAAAAACTGCAACATTTCGACTTTTTGGGCGAAATTAAGAGTAAATAAACTATAACATTCTATCAACACTGTATTCGCTTTCAAACTATCTCAAATGAACTTAAAGCCTACTTTGCATGAGGTCCGGTTGTCGAATATCCTACACGGCGTTAGCACTCGCTTAGATCGAGTGCTAACAGCGAGAGCGCACAGCCCGAGTTGGAAGGCACACGAGACGAGATGCAACTCGGCGGGGATCAAATAACCATGTCAACTGAAGAAGGAGGGTGAGAAGGTATGGGCGTAAGGATTCAGCCACTGCACGATTACATCTTGGTCAAACGGTTCGAAGAGAAAGAAGTCAAGAAGGGCGGCATCATCATTCCCGACACGGCAAAGGAGAAGCCTCAGGAAGGGGAGGTGATCGCCGTCGGCCCCGGGAAGCTGACCGAGGAAGGCAAACGGCTCCCGATAGACGTGAAGGTCGGAAACAAGATCCTCTTCGGAAAGTACTCCGGGAGCGAAGTCCGCATCAACGATGAAGAGTTCCTTATTATGCGGGAAAGCGAGGTTCTCGGCATCCTGAAGTAGCCCTAAAGGAGAACCCCGGATCCCGCGATTCGCTGAATGACGTTGGAACACTTTTGAAGAACACACAGACACGTTTCAAGAAGGAGGGAGTGATCGATGCCCGCAAAACAGCTCAAGTATGATGAGGAAGCCCGACGGGCCACGATGCGGGGCGTAGACCAGCTCGCCCATGCGGTGAAGGTCACCTTAGGCCCCAAGGGACGCAACGTCGTCTTGGATAAGAAATGGGGTGCCCCCACGATTACCAAGGACGGGGTCACGGTCGCCAAGGAAATCGAGCTGGAGGATCCCTTCGAGAATATGGGGGCCCAGATGGTCAAAGAGGTGGCCTCCAAGACCTCCGACGTGGCCGGGGACGGAACCACCACCGCCACGGTGCTCGCCCAGGCCATCTACCGGGAGGGGCAGAAGAACGTGACTGCGGGGGCCAACCCCATGGCTTTGAAGCGAGGCATTGACAAGGCGGTCGAGGTAGTGGTGGCAGAGCTCAAGAAGCTCAGCATCGCGACCAAGGGGAAGAAAGAGATCTCCCAGGTGGCGACCATTTCGGCCAACAACGATCCCACGATCGGTAACCTCATCGCCGAGGCGATGGAAAAGGTCGGCAAGGACGGTGTCATCACTGTTGAAGAGGCCAAGGTGATGGAGACCGCCCTGGACGTCGTGGAGGGGATGCAATTCGACCGGGGCTACCTCAGCCCCTACTTCGTCACGGACCCGGAGCGCATGGAGGTCGTCCTCGAAAACCCCTACCTGCTGATCAATGAGAAGAAGATCTCCAACATGCGGGACCTCCTCCCGGTGCTGGAACAGATTGCCAAGATGGGACGGCCACTGGTGCTCATCGCCGAGGATGTGGAGGGGGAGGCCCTGGCGACGTTAGTGGTCAATAAGCTCCGGGGGACGCTGAGCTGCGCGGCGGTGAAGGCCCCGGGCTTCGGCGATCGCCGAAAGGAGATGCTCAAAGACATATCGACCTTGACCGGGGGCGAGGTGATCGCCGAGGAGGTCGGGATCAAGCTGGAAAACATTCGTCTCGAGGACCTGGGGAAGTGCAAGAAGGTGGTTATCGACAAGGAGAACACCACCATCATCGAGGGCAATGGCGACCACAAGGCCATCGAGGGGCGCATCAAGCAGATCCGGGCCCAGATCGAGGAGACCACCTCGGACTACGACCGCGAGAAGCTGCAGGAGCGGCTGGCCAAGCTGGCCGGCGGCGTGGCCGTGATCAAGGTCGGCGCGGCCACGGAGGTGGAAATGAAGGAGAAGAAGGCGCGAGTCGAGGATGCCCTGAACGCCACCCGCGCAGCGGTCGAGGAAGGGATTGTCGCAGGTGGCGGCGTGGCCTACCTGAGGACCCTCAAGGCCCTGCAGAACCTCAAGCTGGAGCACGATGAGAGGATCGGAGTCGACATCGTCCGACGGGCCCTCGAAGAACCCATCCGACAGATTGCCGAGAACGCCGGGAGCGAAGGCTCGATTGTGGTGCAAAAGGTCTTGGAAAAGACGGGCAACTTCGGCTTCAATGCCGAGTCCGAGGAGTATGAGGATCTCATGGAGGCGGGGATCATTGACCCCACCAAGGTCACCCGGATCGCGCTGCAGAATGCGTCCAGTATCGCGTCGCTTCTTGTGACGACCGAGTGCCTGGTGACTGAGATCCCGGAGAAAAAGGAAAAGGCGCCCATGCCTCCAGGCGCCGGTGGAATGGGCGACATGTACTAACGGGTGTGGCCGAGGGGTGGGACCCCACCCCGTGCACGGTCCGACACAGCAAAGCCCCCGGAACGATCCCCGGGGGCTTTGCTTTTTCTATCGGCGGAACCCTACGCGCGCTTGGACCTTCCCCCGCTCCCACAGGGACCCGAGGACCATGACGCCCACGAGCGACCACGGGAAGAGGAGAATCGCGCTAACGAACATCTTATAGTAGATACTTCCCATCTGCTTCTCCAAGCTCGATTCCAGATCAGGTTAAGAACCGTTTCGCTCCCCTCTCGCAAAGGTCGTGCCACAACATTTCGCCAATAAAATCAACTGGTTACGAGGTGAGGAAAATTCAGAGAGCACTAAGACACGACAGGTTGCCCGAAATGCCTACAGGGCGTCAGCGGATGACGGGTAAGCGGCGGGGGAACCGCAGGGGTCATTGGAATCTCCGGGAAGCTGATGTTGTTCTAGAAGTGAACACACAGAGGCCCGGGGCACATTTCCGTTGACAGAGGTGGGAGGATTGCTACTGTATGATCCAACAGGAGACCGCATGACCCGAGAGATCAGAACCATCGAGTGGCTTCCCGACGGGGGAGTGTGCCTCCTCGACCAGACTCGGCTTCCCCTGGAAGAAGTGTATGTCGAGTGCCGGGATGCAGAAGCGGTGGCGGAGGCGATTAGAAATCTCCGCATCCGAGGTGCCCCCGCCTTGGGGGTGGCTGCGGCCATGGGTCTCGCCTTGGGGGCCCAGAGACTCCAGGCAACCGATGCATCCGCCTTCCTCCGGGATCTCAAGGAGATCGCCGGGATGCTGGCCCATACCCGTCCGACAGCCAGAAACCTCTTCTGGGGGTTGGAACGAATGGTGACGGTGGCGGAAAAGCACCGGGATCTTCCTTTATCTGCGCTCAAGCGGCGTCTCGTCGACGAAGCGGTGAAGATGCACCAGGAAGATTTGGCCTGCAATCGTGCGATGGGGGAGCATGGCCAGCGGCTCATTCAAAGCGGCGACACGATCCTCACGCATTGCAATACGGGTGCGCTAGCGACGGTCGGGTACGGGACCGGTTTGGGAGTCATCCGTGCCGCGTGGGAGAAGGGTAAGCGGATTCGCGTCTTGGTGGATGAAACCCGCCCAGTGTTACAGGGGGCCCGGCTGACCGCGTGGGAGCTCGCTCGCTTGGGAATTCCCGCCCGCCTCATCACCGACAGCATGGCTGGAGATTTCATGCGGCGCGGTGAGGTCCAAGCGGTCATCGTTGGGGCTGATCGGATCGCCAGGAACGGGGATGTGGCGAACAAGATCGGGACGTACACCCTAGCGGTCCTCTCCCGGTACCACAATGTCCCGTTTTACGTTGCGGCTCCCTTGTCCACCATCGACCTCGGCCTTTCTGCGGGAGACCAAATCCCCATCGAGGAGCGGGCTCCTCAGGAGATCACTTCCGTAGCGGGGGTTCCCATCGCGCCGCACGGATTTCCGGCGGCGAATCCCGCCTTCGATGTCACGCCGGCGGGGCTGGTCAGTGCCCTCATCACGGACCGGGGGGTTCTCAATCCTCCCTTCGCCGAAGCCATCCAGACTCTCTCCGCATCCGCTGCCGTCCCTGACTAGCGCGCATGAAAGAGAAACGGGCAAAACGGGGAATGGCTCGGATGGCACGGCCCGTACTCGTCGCCCTCTTCCTGGGACCCGTGCAAGCCATTGCCAGTGATCCCCCGCCCTCCTTTGACCAGGCCCTCGTCGCCTTGGAATCCAATGACTGTCCGGCGGCCCTGAGCGCACTTCACGCAATCTCCCATCCACCGCCCGTAGCGATCCGGCACCGCATCACGTTTCTCACAGGCTACTGTCTTTTGAAGACAGACCGACCGGCCGACGCGCTCCCGCTCCTCGAGCAGGCAGCAGAAGAGTACGACCTCCTGGCTGATTACGCCACGGTCTATGCCGCCCTGGCAGCCCTCGCCCTCGAGGACTACCGCAAGGCGACCCAACTCCTCTCCCGCCTATTGATTCGCTACCCGAATGCCCGTGTCGCTGAGGAGGCCACCTTCCGCCTCGCCACGACCTATCTGGACATGGAGCATCACGAGGATGCGGAAAAGGCCTTCCGTGACTTTCTGGATCGCTATCCGGCATCAACCCTGGTCCCTGAGGCCTCACTGCTCCTTGCGAAACACCTCCTCGCCCTGGACCGGGACCGGGAGGCAGCGTCCCACCTCAAGCACCTCTACATCCACTTCCCGACCGACCCCTCGGCCGCGGAGGCCGAGAACTTCCTCCGGGAGACCATGTTCCTGAAGACCGTCACTCCCCAGGAGCACTTCCTCCGAGCAAAGGCCTTGTATGAAGAGGGAAAGTACCCGGAGGCAGCCACCACACTCACTCCCCTGCTCCGCGCGGATCCTAAGAACGCAGAGATCCGGCTCCTCTTGGGGCGCAGCTTGTTCGCCATGAAAGAATACGCGAAGGCCAACGACACGGTACTCCCCCTGACCGATCGCACCGTGTACGCTCCCCTCCGGGTCAAGGCCCTGTATCTCCTCGGAAGGGCTTCACACCGGTCAGGGAGGTATGCGCAGGCAATTGGCTATCTCAAGCGGGTCCCCGCTTTATTTCCTCGAAGTCGCTTAGCGGACGATGCCCTGTATCGCATGGGCCTCAGCCAAGAGGACCGGGGGAACGTTGAAATGGCCCTCGAGGTCTACGCTCGCCTCCTCAACGTTTATCCGCATGCGGGCTTGGGGGACAGTGCCCGGTGGCGGCGAGCCTGGTTGCTCTACCGCCAGAGAAAAATCCAGCGGGCAGATCATGAGTTGGAACACCTGCTCAAAGATTACCCCCACTCCCCCCAAAAGGCCCAGGCCCTCTACTGGCGTGGGCGCCTGCTCGAGGAAATCGGGAAAGAGCAACTCGCCATCAGGACATACCGACGACTGCTCAAGGATGCGGCGTACGATCCGTACTACCTCCGGGCGGCGCGGCAGCGCCTCGGCCTGAAGCCCGACCGATTATCCCGAAGACCGCTTCTCTCCGCCCCAGACCCGGCTGCTCCTGAGGTCGCCAAGGCCCGAGAACTGTTCTTCTTAAGGCTTTGGGAAGAGGCCGCAGCCGAGTATTGGGAGATCGCTGGTGCCTATCCCCGACGGGTTCCGCTCCAATGGGAAGCCTGCGAAGCCCTGGTGCGAGCAAACCAGTTCGACCGCGTGTACGAGCTCGCGCAGCGTACGAAAACCATTCTGTTCAGGACGGGCCGGCACGAGGAGTTCCTCCCGTCCTTCTGGACGTTTCTCTACCCTCGGGCCTTCTGGTCGTGGGTCGATTACTACGCGAGAGAGACCCGTCTCGATCCGTACCTCGTGACCGCGCTCATCCGCGAGGAAAGCGCCTTCGTCCCCGCCGCCACCTCCAAGGCAGGGGCCCGGGGACTCATGCAGCTTATGCCTGCCACCGCGGCGCGCGTGGTAACCGAAACAAACTTCGCCAATCCCCCCGACCTCGACACCCCCGGCATCAATATAGCGCTCGGAACGCGGTACCTCGCCCGGCTTTACGGGGAGTTCGGTGGTGACGTGGTCCTCACCCTGGCGGCCTACAATGCGGGGCCCACCGCCGTTCGGCGCTGGCTCAAAGACTCTCGTTCCATCCGGGACCCGGAAACCTTCGTGGAGGAAATCCCGTACCCCGAGACCCAGCGCTATGTAAAACGGGTCCTCGGCAGTTACGACCGCTATCGCACCCTCTACGACCCACCCGGGTAGCCCGACGCCGACCGGAAAGCTTGCCTGAACCAGTGAGGTCGGGCATAATGGATCCGACCCGAAAGGAGAGGCACGATGCGACGGGCCCTGACCATCGCAGGCTCCGACTCCGGCGGAGGGGCGGGGATTCAGGCAGACCTCAAGACGTTTTGTGCCTTTGGGGTCTACGGCGAGTCTGCGCTCACCGCTATTACCGCGCAAAACACCCTCGGGGTCCAAGGCGTTCAGGTTCTTCCCCCTGACTTTGTTGGGCTACAGATCCGCTCTGTTCTCTCCGATATCGGCGCCGATGCCGCGAAGACCGGGATGTTAGCCACGAAGGAGATCGTCGCGGCGGTCGCGCAGGAAATGGGAGCATCTCATCTCCGGAATCTCGTGGTGGACCCGGTCATGGTGTCGGCGACCGGCCATCGCCTGCTCGATGAGGATGCGGTGGAAGCGATGCGGACCCGCCTCTTTCCGTTGGCGATGGTCGTCACTCCCAACCTCGATGAAGCCGCGATCCTCTGCGGTGAGAAGATCGACAACCTCGACGGGATGAAGGAGGCGGCGCAGATCATCAAAGCGCTTGGTCCACAGTTCGTGCTCGTGAAGGGCGGACACCTCTTGGGACCGAGGATCTTCGATGTCCTCTTTGACGGAAAATGCTTTGAGGTCTGGGAGGCCCCGAAGATTCCTACCGAGAATACCCATGGCAGCGGGTGCACCCTTTCCGCGGCCATCGCTGCGGGACTGGCCAAGGACCAAGAAGTGAAGGAGGCCGTGGTAGCAGCCCAACGGTACCTCCACGCCGCAATCCAGACGGCGGTCAAAATCGGGAAGGGGAAAGGTCCGATAAACCACCTGGCTAAAGTCTGAGGGTTCAACGTCCAAAGTCCACGGTCTTGGGAGAGTATCAGGGAAGGGTTTCCGGTATGACGCGGAGCTTGGAAGGGAAAGAGATCATCCTGGGGGTGACCGGGAGCATCGCGGCCTATAAGGCGGTGGAGGTGCTCAGGGAACTCACCAGACGCGGTGCGGCCGTCACCGTGGTGATGACCGAGAGTGCGCAGCGGTTCGTCGGTCCGCTGACGTTCGAGGCCCTTTCCAGACGCCGCGTCCTGACGGACCTCTTCGCCCTCGATGACTACAAGCAGATCGGTCACGTGACTGCCGGCGAGCGGGCCAATCTCCTCTTAGTCGCCCCCGCCACGGCCAACATCATCGCCAAGTTCGCCCACGGCGTGGCAGACGACATTTTATCCATTCTGTATCTCAGCAGCTCCTGCCCCGTCCTCCTCGCTCCCGCCATGGACCGGGCGATGTATGCCCATCCCGGGACCCAGGAAAACCTCACCCTGCTCAAGGCCCGCGGGGTGCGCGTGCTGGAACCCGAATACGGAGAACTCGCCTCCGGGTTGGTTGGCCGCGGGCGCCTGGTTGATCTCTCCGCCATCCTCCATGAGGTCGACGACCTCCTCCACCTTCAGCAGGATTTGAAAGACGAGACAATCCTGGTGACCGCCGGTCCCACTCAGGAACCGCTGGACCCCGTCCGATATCTCTCCAACCGCTCCTCGGGAAAGATGGGATTCGCCATTGCTCAGGCCGCGCAAGAGCGGGGCGCCCGTGTCATGCTGGTGAGTGGCCCCACCGCGCTTCCTACCCCTCCAGGGGTCGCGCGGACCGATGTGACGACCGCCGAGGAGATGTTCCACGCCGTGGTGGAACGCCTCGATGCCACCACCGTCCTGATCATGGCCGCCGCGGTCGCCGACTACCGCCCGAGTACCCGCGCTGCACACAAGATGAAGAAACAAGAGACCCTCACCATCGAACTCCTCCGCAACCCGGACATCCTGGCCGAGGCGGGCCGGCACAAGGGATCACGGATCCTGGTAGGCTTCGCTGCGGAAACGGAAGACCTGCTCCAAAACGCCAGGGAGAAGCTCCGGAAAAAGCATCTGGACCTGATCGTGGCCAATGACATCCGGGTTGGGTTCGCCGGTGAGACCACACGCGTCACCATTCTCGACCGCCAGGGGGGCGTTGAAGAGCTGCCCGAGCTGACAAAGCGGGAGGTCGGCCATCGCATCCTGGATCGGGTCGTTGCCCTGCGGTCTGGAGATCCGACCTAAGGACTTGCCGTACGAGTCCGGAGCTTGAAAAAGACGGGGATGACACCATGGACGCGAAACCCGTGCGCCACGAGGCAGCGGAGCTCGTGAAAAAGACCCGGGAGTATCTCGAGGCCCAGCAGCAGTTGGGATTCGATTTCGTCCCGGGCCATCCGGAAGCTTCCGAGCGAGACAGGCCGCGGTCCGAACGAGAGCTCCTCCTTTCCGGCACGTTGGGCCTCCGGGACATTCGACACGTCCTGGGGGAATGCACCCGGTGCAAGCTCCATCCGCATCGGACCCAGATCGTCTTTGGCGTCGGCCACCCCGAGGCGGATCTCGTCTTTGTGGGAGAGGCCCCCGGGGCGGACGAGGACGCACAGGGGGAGCCTTTCGTCGGGCGGGCGGGGCAGCTTTTGACCCGGATGATCGAGGCGATCGGCCTGAAGCGCGAAGAGGTCTACATCTGTAACGTCCTCAAGTGTCGGCCGCCGAATAACCGGACCCCGGAGCCCGACGAGATCGCCTCCTGCGAACCGTTCCTGATTGCGCAGCTCAAGAGCATCAAGCCCAGGCTCATCTGCGCGCTCGGAGGCATTGCGGTCTCGGCCCTGTTGAAGACGAAGACGCCGCTCTCCAAGCTCCGCGGCGGATTTCATGACTACCAAGGGATTCCCCTGCTCGTCACCTATCACCCCGCCTATCTGTTACGAAATCCCAACGAGAAGAAGAGCGCCTGGCAGGACCTCCAGCTCCTCCAGAAGGAATATGTCCGTCTCACCGGCCGCCCCTTGCGCTAGATCAAGCACAAACTCTCCTTCCATTCCCGCGCCCGCCGCTACACAGGAACCTCGAAGGAAAGGGTCCGGAAGTTGCGGGAGCGGCAGCTGAGCGACTCTGACCCACGGGCTTTCGTCAAGCGCATCGGCGAAGGTCTTCGACGGGGGGTCACATTCGACGGGGGGCGACGGGGGGTCGGGGGCGACGGGGGGTCAGGCTTGCCATTTGCTATTTGTGCGACGTCACATGGAACCTCGCGAGCGCCACGGATGCCGACTGACCCCCAAGCTCGGGGACCCCTCTGAGTTAGTGGGGTGAGGACTAACCGCTGACCCTGGGCGCCGAGTCCTCGGCCTGGAAGCCGGCCCGCCCATGGCTCCCATCGCAAAAGGGTTTGTTCTGAGAGTGGCCGCAGCGGCACAGCGAAAACGCCGTCTTGCCTTTGAGATCGAACTCTTTCCCTTCTCCGTCCAGCAACTTGATCTCCCCATCGTTCACTTCCACGCGATAGGGACCGTTCTGTTTCGAAGTGATGGTCACTCGCATCGGTCTCCTCCTTCTGCGTCATCAAGGGCACAACCCACTGAGAACCTCTCGTCACCGCCTGGGGATCATACCGGCAAGCCAACCAGCCGAACTGTGACGGCTCTCACAAGAAGACCAAGGGCAGAGAGCCGGACGCGCTCTCTCTTTACAACGGAATGCAGAACCGCGTCAAGATGCCGACAGAGTATTGAACGCAAGCTTCGCTATCGATCCGGCGCAATGATGTGACTCCGGAGCAGGCCAATCCCCTCGATCTCGGCCTCGATCACATCCCCCACGTGAAGCCACTTGGGAGGATCGAAGCCTGCGGCCACTCCAGAAGGGGTGCCGGTGGCCAGGATATCCCCTGGTTCCAGCGTCATGCCAGCAGAGAGCGTCTCGATGAGATCGGGGACTTTGAACACCATGTCAGCGGTATGGCCCGTTTGGCGCGTCTCGCCACTGACTCGAAGGCTGATCCGCAGCTGGTGCGGATCAGGGAGCGCCGATTTGTGAACGATCCAGGGACCCATTGGGCAAAAGCTGTCGAGACTCTTCCCCTTGAACCATTGCATGTGTCTTTTTTGGAGGTCACGCGCGGTCACATCGATCAGGATGGTGTAGCCGAAGACGTGGTCGTATGCCTTCGCCCGCGAGATATTCACGCCCCGCCTCCCGATGATCACGGCCAATTCAACCTCGTAGTCGAGCTGCTGCGTAATGTGATGATGGGTGACCGGCGCCTCGTGCCCGATCGCGCTGGTGGGGGACTTGGTGAAGAAGACCGGAACGGTGGGGACCTCCGCCGCTCGCTCCTTCGCATGCTCCGCGTAATTCCGCCCCATGCAGAAGATGTTCTTTCTGGGACGGGGAATCGGCGCGAGGAATTGGACACGATCGGCAGGCCGGAGCAGAGGGTCGCCCGCCTTCGCGCGCTGCCTCCCCCGCGCCTGACGGCGAGCCGCTTCTCGACAGAGCTCCTGCACTCCCCTCAGAGACGAGGCACCCCCGGCGATAAGCTCCAGCATATCCAGAGGGGCCCGCCCCCTCCACTGTCCCGACCTTTTCAATGCCGCTCCATAGGCCGGAAGGTTGAGAACATCCTCTCCCATAATGGCCACAAGCGTCGGCTGTCGATCCCAGAGCACCGAGGCAAGTCGCATGGACACCCTCCTTTCAACCCTTTCACCCGTTATACTATTACTGTCTCGTTACGCCGACGTCTCGCGGACCGAGAGTCCCCTGCGGGAGACACGGCAGGGAAGGAGCCGTGCCCGGTACCGCGCGATCAATGTCTCGAGCTTCGCCCGTGCATCCGGATCGACCAGAAAGGCGATACACCCCCCACCGCCCGCCCCGCAGACCCGGGCACCGAGGGCCCCGGCACGCCGGGCGACGCGGATGAGGGCATCGATGAGCGGGGTGCTCATGCTGGGCAACATCGCCTTTCGGATCGCCCAGTCCTCGTTCAACACCTCGGCGACCGCGCGAAGCTTTTGCCGAAGGAAGGCCTCCCGCATGGCCACCGCGTTCGATTGCAGCCGCTCGAAGAACCGGATGACCTGCGCATCGCCATCCATGTGTTTCTTGAAAAGCCGCCAGTTGTTGGCGCCCGAAAACCGGGGTTTTCCGGTATACGCGAGCAGCAGATGTTGATCCAGCTCATCGAGGAAATCCCCCGCAGCCATCGGCCGGCGGACGATACCGGCGAGACCGAACTCGATCGCGCTGGCTCCCCCGTAGACTGCCGAATAGTAATCCTGGTATCCCGTCGGAACCCGGATGGTCTGGGTCTCGACGGCCCTCGCATATTCGATCAGCTCAGGCCTCGTCATTCGACACTTCGTGAGCTGGGCCAGCGCGGCCGTGGCGGCGATGGCCAGGGCCGAGGAGCCCCCGGTTCCCGCTCCCGCGGGAGCCTGACAGTCGGTCGTCACCTCAACGGCCGACGAAGGGGCGAAAGATTGAAGGAGGCGAGCCATCAGCTCTAGAAAGCGATCCTGCCGCCAATCGATGCGCTGCGAGGATGCCCAAAAGGCCTGTTTGTTCTGGTCCCGGGCGACGAGGCGGATCCCTCGGCCCCTTCCCTCCCGCACGGTCACGGTAGCACGGAGGCTGATTGCAACATTAATCGTGAGCGCTGGCTGATGAAGGTGATACAGGGGAGGAATATCAAGCGTGCCCCCAGCGAAGTCAATACGGGTCGGGGCGGTCGCGACGATGGTCTGGCTCACACCGGCACCTCATCCAGGGTCTGACAGCGGTGATGGTCAAACTCCGCCGGAAGGGTGGCATACCTTTGTGCCTCCCGGAATCGCTCCCGGATCTCGGGATCGGAACTCCCGAGCGCCTCCGGCGGGACCCGGGTGATCCAGAACGTCTCAACCCGAGGGTAGTGAGCCTTGATCAGATCGAGCTCCCGAGGATCGTTATCCACCACGGTCAACCGGTCGAACCGCCCGGTGAGGGTCGCAACGACCTCCGCCTTGGCCTGCTCCTGACGCGTGTAGAAAACCTCTTGGAAGAATTCGGCCATGCGTGCGCCGTGGACCTTAGAGGCCTGCCAGGCAGGATCCCCAAAGGAGAGGAGAAAACAGGGGACCCGATCCGCCTGCAGCCGCTCGAGAAACGGCTCCACGTCGGCGAAGCGGTACGGCCGGAGGTCCGCAAAACACTCGCGGAACACCCGCTCGATGGTCGCCAGGTCGGCACTCGTCACCAGCCCGTCCCGGGCGAGATGGTCCAGGTGCTTCTCGAGCGAATACCCGGTAGGCCACACCCGTGCGTAGCTCTCTTCCCAGATCTCGGAATCGATGGCGATCCGAGCAAAGGCAGCGCGGACATCGACCCAGAAGAATCGATCGGTGTCGAAGAGGGTGTGATCAAAATCGAGGAGGAAGGCGCGTTCGCCGCCCATGCCCTCTTCTCAGGGAAATGAGGAAGGGCCGCCCGACATCCGGCGGCCCCAGACCTCTCGCCTCATCGTGAAGGAATCGCTGCTTCCTCAGGCCTTGGCCCCAGCGACCTCTGCCTCGTAGGCCTCTTTCATCGTTTGGACCTCTTTCTCGATCCCGTCGATGCTCGTCTTGATCGTGGACCAGGTTGCCCGGGCCGAAGCTCGCATCGCCAGGTAGAGGGTCTCCAGGATTTCCTCCTGGGTGGCACCCGCTTGCTTCGCGGCCGCGAAGCGGGTCGGCGCTCACGTGTCGCATCCGGCAGTGACCATCGCCGCGAGCGCAACCAGTTGCCGCGTCTTTTCCTCTAGGCCGCCTTCCACGTAATACATCCCGGCAAATTCCTTGATCGCCATATTGCTCCTCCCTTACGAGTACCAGATGAGCGAGATGGGTCCCGAAACCCTTTCATTGTACCCGTTCACCCTCCTCTTTACAACCCGTTCGCGCCCCATATATAGTCCTGAAGAGCACTCCCCTTACCAACCGAGAGGAAGAGAAGTCATGGCTCCAACAGATCACCCCCCTTATGCCGAAGTCGCTCTTCCCCTGGCCATCGATAAAACACTTACCTACGCCGTCCCATTCCATCTGCGGGCGGTCGCCGCCCCGGGCAAGCGCGTCATCGTCCCCCTGGGAGCGCGCGTGGTTTCTGGATACCTGGTGCATCTGCCAGACCGGGTCGACATCCAAAACCTCAGAGAGATTCAGGACGTCCTGGACCCAGAACCCCTCCTGGACCGCCATCTACTCGAACTGACCCGCCGGGTCGCTGACGACTACGGCACACCGTGGGGGGAGGTGATCAAAGCGGCTTTGCCGCCGGGGATCGATGCATCCACCCGCCGCGTGGTGCGTCTCACCCCTGAGGGGCACCAGGCCGTGGCGCAGGGGAACCAGGGCCTCGCAAGCGGAGAACACGACTTACTCCGATTGCTCCTCTCCGACACCCCGGTCCCCACGAGTCGCCTCACCCGCCAGCTCGGCAAGGTGACGACTTCCCTCCTCCAACGGCTCCGCACAAAGGGTCTCGTTGCGGTAGAGACGACCCGGTTGCCCCCTCGCGTCCAGATCAAACAGGGGCGTGCTTTTCGCCTCCGCCGTTCTGAGACCGAAGTTCAAGCAGCCATCGCCGCTCTCACAGCTCGGGCTCCTCGCCAGGCAGACCTGCTGGCCCACCTCCTCCGTGTGGGCGGGACTCTCCCGGCTCACGAGACGCGGACCGTCGCCCGATCTCCGTCGGCCATCTTTGCCCTCGTGCACAAGGGATTCATCGAGCCCTTCCTCACTCCCCTCCAACGAGACCCCTTCCGGGATATTCCGGTGACCCCGTCTGACCCTCTCCCCCTCTCTGCACCACAGCGCGAGGTCCTTGGAGAGATCGAGGCCGCGGCCACGTCGGGCCGCTATGTCCCGTTCCTCCTCTTCGGCGTGACCGGCAGCGGCAAGACCGAGATATACCTGCAGGCCATTGCGGGGATCGTCAAGCCGGGGAGGCAGGCGTTGGTCCTGGTCCCGGAGATCGCCCTCACTCCCCGGGCTGCGGAAAGATTCCGGGCCCGCTTCGGGGACCGGGTGGCCTTGCTCCATAGTGCGCTGACGCCGGGCGAACGTCTCGACCAGTGGCTTCGCATCCGGGGCGGGGAAGCCGATATCGTGGTGGGAGCCCGGTCCGCCGTCTTTGCCCCGCTGCCCCGCCTCGGGATGGTGGTAGTGGACGAGGAGCACGACCCGGCCTATAAACAAGAGGAGTCACCGCGATACCACGGAAGGGATGTGGCGCTGCTCCGGGGTCAGATGTGGTCCTGCCCGGTCCTGCTGGGGTCAGCCACCCCCTCGCTCGAAAGCTTCCACCGGGCCACGGTCGGCGCGTACCGACTGCTCTCCCTTTCCGAGCGCATCGGGGAGGGCGCGCTTCCCAAGGTCACGGTGGTCGATCTCCGTCAGGAGCCGAAGAGGCCGCGTCAACCCCTCATCCTGTCTCAATTCCTGGAAGCGCGGATCCGCGAACGCCTCGACCGCCGAGAGCAGGTCCTGCTGCTGCTCAACCGGCGCGGCTATGCCACCTCCCTCCTCTGTGGCGATTGCGGCCACATTCCCCGCTGCCCCCACTGCAGCGTCGCCCTGACGCTGCACCGCGCCGCTCGGCTCCTGCGATGCCATTACTGCACGCATCAAAGGCGACCTCCGGATCGCTGCCCGGACTGTCGCGGGCCAAATCTTCGACAGCTCGGGATAGGCACCGAGCAGGTGGAGCGGGAACTCAACACCCTCTTCCCCCGCGCCAGGATCGCACGCATGGACCGGGATACCACGGCCGGCCGCCATGGGCATCACTTCCTCTTGCAGCGGCTGGAGCGCGGGGACCTGGATATCCTGATCGGCACGCAGATGATCGCCAAAGGACACGACTATCCGAACGTCACGCTGGTTGGGGTGCTCTCGGCGGACATCGGTCTCAATCTCCCCGACTTTCGCGCGGGAGAGCGAACCTTTGCCCTTCTCACGCAGATGGTGGGCCGCTCCGGAAGGGGGCCACTCCGCGGAGACGCGGTGATCCAAACATACAACCCCGACCATTACTGCATCCAGGCGGCACTGAACCAGGATTTCCCTTCGTTCAGCCAAGAGGAGCTTCAGCGGCGCCAAGAACGCAACCTCCCGCCGTTTACCCGCCTCATTCGCCTCCTCGTCTCTAGCCCGAACGAGACCACGGCGTCCGAAGCCGCTCACCACCTTAGCCTCCTCCTTCGGCGGGACCGGAGCACCATCGAGATTGACGGACCCGCCCCGGCCCCGCTCGCCCGCCTCCGGAACCGATTCCGCTGGCACCTTTTCGTCAAGGGTCCCCCAGATGCCCCCCTCCGCGAAAACGTCTCCAAGGCGCTGGAATCCTCTCCGGCCACCCGAGGAGGGTCGATTTCCCTGGACATTGATGTGGACCCCGTGGATACCCTTTAAATTCTGCCTTTTTTGCGGCCTGCTGGTTTGACATTGGTCCGCATTTTGCTATAGATTGAATCCAACTGCCAATGTGGCGTTGCTGGCCGTAAGCTGGCGGAAAGCGCGGGATTGTGAGGCAGGAAAGCAGAGATTCTACCGGAGATACGGGCTTTTTCCGAGAGCTGGCTGAGGTTCTCGTCGGCATCAAGAAAGCCACGAAAGTCTTCCTTGCCTACGGCCGGAACCACCCGGCCAGGGCCCAGGCCCTCGACCGCACCCACAAACAGGTCACAAATCTCCTCGCCCAGCGAGCTCCCCTGTCCCTCCGGGTCGGCGGCGAAGGTTTTTTCTGTGACGACGTTCGTGTGGGACGAGATCATCCCCTCCTTCAAGGCTTCGGCCCGGAGCTCGTCCTCCGAGGCATCCAAGCAATTCGCCTCCTCCCCGGGATTCGCCTCGACGACCTGCAGCACCTGACTGAGCTGTTGACGACGGACGCTGCGGACGTATCCTGCCAAGGAGGCAGCAGAGCCTTCCTTCAGGCGCGCGGAGCGAGCACCGTCGAGGTGGAAGATCTCGACATGAAATTTATCGAGTCCGCGTCCCCTCGACCCGAGCCCGTGATCCACCAAGAGGGTATCGTGTCGGAAGCCCCTCCGAGGGTACCGTCTGATCCGACCGATGAGGAGACGGTTCGCAGGCCAGCCGGCAAAACCGATGCGGAGGGAGCTGAACCGGCCGATGCCGAGGAACCGAAGCTGGAGGAAGCACCGCCCGATCTGGAGGCCCTCATTCGCGAACTCCGAGAGACGGACCGTCCAGCCCGGTACGAGTACCTGACTGAGGAACTGTCCCGGTGGGGCCACGAGGCAGTGGCCCGGGGCGAGGATGAAACCTGTCTCCGAATCATGAGCGCCCTCGCGCTCGAGCTCCGCCCCGACAGCTCCAAGGACGAGAAGGTCACCCGCTACGCCCGTTGGACTCTTCGCTCCATGCTCGATGAGATTGGACCTCATTTCTTGATTGAGGGCTTCTGTCGAAGCGAAGCGATTCCGGAGGGTGACTTGGTCCACCTCTTGCTTACTCTGAAGGAGGAGATCGCGGGTCCGGCGGTCGACCGCCTCCTAAGTGAGGAAGGGACGGCGGCCCGCCGAAAGCTGGCAGACCTCCTCATCCAGATGGGGGAGGTCTCCCTCCCGGCCGTGAGGTCGGCGCTCGAGGCACCATCCTGGGAAACGGCCAGGCGTCTGTTCCCCCTGCTGCCGAAGCTCGCGGCGCCTGATGCCGTAGAAATCTTGAAACGGCTTTTCCGGCACGCCGATCCCCTGATCCGCCGGGAGAGCATCAGGCTCTTTGGACAGATGGGGACGGAGGCCACCCCCGAGCCAGTCCTCGGCGCACTATCAGATCCGGATGCCTCGGTGCGACAGGCGGCCATGGCTATTCTAAGCGGGATGAAGGCGAAGGCCGCCGTTCCGCTCCTCCAAAGGATCGCCCAAGAGCTTCCGGGGACCCGGGACCTCGAGGAGCAGAAGATGGCGATTGCTGCTCTGGGGGCCATCGGAGACCCCGAGGCGCTGCCAACCCTGCTTACCGTGCTGCGCCGAAAGAGTTGGTTGTCGCGCCGAAGGACAGAGGAGCTTCGGGAAGCCGCCGCATACGCGCTCGGTGCACTCGGGGGAACCGAAGCGGTGGAGACGTTACGTGCGGTGGCCCACGCGGCGCCTCCAGCCCTCAGACGGGCCTGCGAAGCAGCGCTGAGGGGTGCGCACGACTCGCATGAACCGGAGGGGACCGGATGAGTTCGGTTCTCAGAGACGCCGAGCAGTTTCTCCAGAGCATCAATGCCGCGTGGAAGAATCTCGGCCTCTATTCCCCCACCCACCCGGCCGCCACGACCGCCTTTCAGAACCTCAGAAACGCCTTCGAAAAACTGCTTGATGAACGAGACCGGATCACCCTGGGGGTCTTGCACGACATGCCGGTCTTCGATGGGGTCCCCTTAATGGGGAAACCTGAACTCGCCCGGAATATTGTGACGCGGCTCAAGAACGGGGAGATCCACGGGATCACCTTCTTCAAAGGCTGTACTCCGGAGGAACTTCGGACCTTCGTGGAGGTCCTCGGGCTGAATCTGAAGAGCGTCGAGTTCGACCAGGAGCTCAAGAAACGGGAGGTCACCCACATCATTCTCGTTCAACTCGTTCAGGAGGTGCCACCAGAAGAGTCAGTGCCCGAGGAGGCGGAGGATCGGGTTGGGGCGGGGGCCATTTATAGCCGGGCCCTGCAGACCATCCGGAAGGTCTTCCAGGAAGTGCGGCTCGGCAAGGTCCCCTCCGTGAGCGAGGTTCAACGCACGGTCGAGGATTTGGTCGGCGGAATCTTGAAGGGCAAACACTCGCTCATGGCCCTCACCATGATCAAGAGCTACGACGAGTATCTCTTCAATCACTCGGTCAACGTCGGAATCCTCAGCATGGCCTTGGGGGAGAGTCTGGGTCTTGACGGGACGGCCCTCCGGGAACTCGGGCTCGGTGCGCTGCTCCACGATGTGGGGAAGATCCAGATCCCCGAATCGATCATCAAGGCCCCCCGAAAACTGACCGACGAGGAATGGGAGTTCGTCAAGCGGCACCCGATGGATGGGATGCGGATGCTGGAGCAGATGGGGGTGCAGTCCGAGATCGCCCTCCGGGTGACGAAGGAGCATCACGTCGACTTCGACGGGAGGGGGTATCCGATCTTGGCGCCTGACGAGCAGCCCCACCCCTTTAGCATGATCGTCCACGTCGCCGATGTGTACGATGCCATGACCACGGTCCGAGTGTACAACGGAGCCGTCGATCCCAACCAGGCCGTCTTGCGGATGAAGAAGCTGGCCGGATCCGCCTTCAACCCACTGACCCTCGATACGTTCGTCGACATGCTCGGCATCTATCCCCCGGGGACGGCGGTGCGTCTGACCACGGGAGAGATCGGCGTGGTGACCCGTCCGGGGAGCGAGGACTCGTCCCGGCCCTGGGTTCGCATTGTCCAGGATGGAGAGGGGAAATCCCTGGACGACGGGGATGAGGTCAACCTGATGGAATGGGATTCAGAGGGGGAAGACTACGCTCGGTCAATCGTGATTGCCCTGGATCCTACGATCCGGCGAATCGATGTCGCGAAGGTATTGCAGGAGAAAGGTCCTACACCGGAGGGCTGATCCCCTTGAGCTGCCCCTCTTCCGCCACCCGGACACCCAACCGACCCAGGGCCTCCGCCACCCGAACGCGAATGGCCGGGGAGTCATCCGTCACCAGAGGGAGGAGCGGACCAACCGCCCGCACGTCCCCCAGCTTCCCGAGCGCCGTAATCACCGCTTCCCTGATCGGACCGGATGCCCGCTCAAGTTCCGAGAGGAGAACGTCCGGAGGCTTGGGTCCACCGAGATCGCCCAGGGCCTCCACGATGAGGCCCTTGACGTCGGGGTCCGGATCCTCCAGCACCTCGATGAGGTGATCCACGAGCCGCGGGTCGCGCGTCCGAGCGAGTAGCTTGATCGCCGCCGCCCGGACCTCAGGCTGAGGAGCCTTCAAAGCGTTGACCAGGATTCCAAATGCCCTCTCCCCGCCGATCTCCGCGACGGCATACACGGCTCGGAGGGCAGCAGCCGTGTCAGGGGACTGGGCGGTGACGGCCAGATGCTCCAGGGCGGATGTCCCTTCGATCCGCTCCAGGCCTTTCGCCGCTTCGATCCGGACGTCGACCTCCTGATCACGGACGGCAAGCGTGAGGGCGAGACGGATGCGCATGAGGGTCTCTTCCATTTCTTCCTCCAATCCGTGGGCGACGCGGAGGAACCTTACTAGATCCCCAACAGCCTGTCAAGGAAGGGAAGGATAGCGTCCATGCGGAAGTTTACCGTCGGGATCGCGCAGCTCTCACCGGTGCTCGGCGACCTGGACAGAAACCTCGTCCTGCACGAGACGATCCTCCGTGAAGCAGAGAGCGAAGGCGTAGACCTTTGCCTCTTCCCGGAACTCTCCCTGACCGGCTACTTCCTCAAGGATATGGTCCCTTCCGTCGCCCTCACCCCCCGCGACCCCCGGCTCGATCTGCTGAAACGGGCGAGCAAAAGGATGGGAATCGTAGTCGGCCTTGTGGAGCAGTCCCCGGATCATCGCTTCTTCAATGCCGCCGCGTACTTCGAGGACGGAAAGGTCCGCCACGTCCACCAGAAGCTTTACCTTCCCACCTATGGTCTCTTTGACGAACACCGGTATTTTGCCGAGGGCGATAAGCTGCGAGCCTTCGACACCCGATTCGGCCGAATGGCCCTGACCATCTGTGAGGACCTGTGGCACCCGGCCACCGCCTACCTTGCTGCCCTAGACGGTGCTCAAGTCCTGCTCTGTATCTCCGCCAGTCCCGGCCGTGGCCTCCGGCCAGAGGGAACCTTTGCCAATGCAGCAGCGTGGGAGCACCTGACCCGCGCCTACGCCCAGCTCTTTACGACCTTCGTCTGCTTCTGCAACCGGGCCGGGTACGAGGACGGCACCTGCTTCTGGGGCGGGTCTGAGGTGATCGCACCCACAGGGGAGGTCTTGGTCAAGGCCCCCCAGCTCGACGAGGCTTTCGTTCGGGCAACCATCGATCCCGGGGAGGTTCGACGCGAGCGGATCGCGAATCCCCTCCTCCGAGACGAGCGGTTGGATCTCACCCTCCGGGAGCTGCAGCGGATCACTCGGCAACTCGAGCGAATTCGTCGGGATCGCGCCAAGGGGAATGGATGAACTCCTCGGTCATCACGCCGGAACTCACCCTGGATTGGACCCTCTGCACCAAGATCTTGACCGGCTTCATCCAGAGCGAAGTTCGACGGGCCGGCTTCGACCGGGCGATCGTCGGGCTCTCGGGAGGCGTGGACTCCTCGGTATCCGCCACTTTGGCGTCGACCGCGTTGGGTCCCGCCAACGTGTGGGGAGTCGGCATGCCCTACAAGACCTCGAGTCCCGACAGCATCGCCCATGCCAAGCTCATCGCCGAGCGGCTCGGAATCAATTTTCTCCAGGTAGACATCACCCCCCAGATTGATTCGTATTTCGCCGCGTTCCCGGATGCTGATCAGATCCGACGCGGAAACAAGATGGCCCGGGAGCGCATGACGATCCTCTACGACCACTCCGCGCGTCTGGAAGCTCTCGTGCTAGGGACGAGCAATAAGACGGAACTCCTCCTCGGCTACGGCACCCTCTACGGGGACATGGCCTCGGCGTTGAATCCTATCGGAGACCTCTTCAAAACCCAGGTCAGATGTCTCGCCTCACATCTCGAGGTCCCTGCAGAAATTGTCGGGAAGACACCGAGCGCGGATCTCTGGGCGGGACAGACCGACGAGGAGGAGCTGGGCTTCACGTACGAGGCGGTCGATCGGCTCCTCTATTACATGGTGGACCGGCGGTACGAACTCCGCGAACTGATCGACCTCGGTTTCGAACCCCATTTTGTCCAGGCGGTCTTTCGCAGAGTACAGTCGTCGCAGTACAAACGGCGGCCGCCAGTCGTCGCCAAGGTCTCGGTCCGCACGATTGATCGAGACTTCCGCTACCCCCGAGATTGGGGACTCTAAATTAGTTGATGGTCGAGAGTTGAGAGTTCACGGTTGAGGGTTCGGGGTCAGAGATTCAGAGTTCAGGAACGAAAGTTCAAGGTTGAGCGTTCAGCGTTCAGAGTTGAAAAATTTTGTCCATGAACCATGAACTCTGAACTCTGAAAGGCGCGTGGAGCGCGGTATGGTTATTGGCGTGCCAAAGGAGATTAAAGACGGGGAACATCGGGTCGCGATGATCCCGGCCGGGGTCCAAGCCCTGACCGCGAAAGGGCACCGCGTGCTCATCGAACGGGGGGCAGGAAGGGGCGCTGGGATAGACGACGACGAGTACGCCAAGGTCGGCGCGGATCTGGTCGCCCCTGCTCCTGAAATTTATGCCAGCGCGGAGATGATCTGCAAGGTGAAGGAACCCTTGCCGAGCGAGTACGGGTCCCTCCAGTCTGGTCAGATTCTTTTCACCTTTCTGCATCTCGCCCCATCGCTCGAACTGACGCAGGCCCTCCTCACCCGCCAGGTCGTCGGGATTGCCTACGAAACCGTCGAAACGAGCGACGGCCGAAAGCCGCTCCTCGAGCCGATGAGCGAAATCGCCGGTCGTATGGCGCTCCCCATTGCCGCCCACTACCTCGCAAGCCCTCTCGGGGGGCGGGGAGTGCTATTGAGCGGCGTTCCCGGGGTCCCGCCCGCTACGGTCATAATCCTGGGGGGTGGCATTGTCGGCTATAACGCAGCCCGGATGGCGGCAGGCATGGGGGCCTCGGCCTTTCTCCTGGAGGTGGATGCCCCGAGGATGCGGTCGCTGGATGAGCTCCTGCCGCACAACGTTACCACGCTGATGTCCAACCAACTGAACATCGAGGAATGTCTCAAGCACGGGGACGTCCTCGTGGGCGCCGTGTACATCGCCGGGGCCAAGGCACCCCGGCTCGTGACCCGCGACATGCTCAAGCTCATGAAACCAGGTTCCGTCATTGTCGACGTCTCGGTGGATCAAGGGGGGTGCGTCGAGACAACCCACCCCACCACCCACAGCAACCCGGTCTACCAGGTGGACGGCATCCTCCACTACTGCGTCGCCAACATGCCTGGCGCCTACGGCCGGACCGCCACCTTTGCTCTCACCAACGCGACGCTTCCTTACGTCCTCGAGATCGCGGAGAAGGGATGGAAGGCGGCGGCCCAAGAGAACGTGGAGATCGCCAAGGGACTCAACGTCGTCCACGGCCACGTCACGTATCCGGCCGTGGCTGAGGCCCACGGCATCGAGCCTGTCCCGGTGTCCCGGTTTTTGTAGGTTCCCAAACAGGGCCCATTTCAATATCGTAGGAGAAGGTTCAAAGGGCGTCTAGGAGCTATAGAGGAAATTATAGCGATGTCTGACCCCGGCGGGCCGCGGTGGGCTTTCCTCGGTCTCCCGCTGTTCGTCGAACCGGCGCAGCCCTTCGCGGTGAACGTGCTCGGGGGCCATACCCGTTCCGCCGAGAAAGTCTTTCGCATCGACCATGATCTCGTCGCCAGCATCAATTTCCATCATCTCGAACCTGAAAAATCCGGTCTCCCAGGTCAGGAACTCGAAGATGGCGTCCTTGATCTGGTGACGGATCGCCTCCCCGAGCATTGCGTGGGTGATGAAGCCTTGCTCAACCAAGATGGCACCGAGCCGTTTCCGTTGGGGGCTGTTGTGCTGCAGGTCAAGAGCGACCATGAGGTCATCCTGGCTGAGGACGTTCCGGGACAAAAGGATCTGGCCGAGTGTATTTTGGGTTGCATCGGCGGCCGCGTGGATGATCTTCCCGCTCTTGAAGAGGATCTCCCCACTGCTTTCCAACCGGCTGAGCGTCAGTTTTCCGGTCTTCTTACTCAAGCCCAACAACTGGAGGATGTCGCCAACACCGGCCTCAAGTCGTCCCGTAAAAGCCACAATTTTCCCTTCTTCTTGGAAAGTGACAAAGGATCTTCCTGGGCAACAACTCCCCACGGGCAAGGCGATCATCGCCGACGCCTGTCAGGAGGAGAGATTTTCCCCACCAGAACACTCTGTGGACCTCACAGCAATCATTGTGCCAAAGGGCACCTCTCATAGGAGGAGTTGCGCAACGCCAATTCTGTATGGTAGATGAAGGTCTCCTCTCTTTTCGGATATACCCTTCTTTGTATCTCTTCAGGAAATCCTTCCGGACTGTAAGCGAAAGAAGAGACCTGGCGCCAGCTTGTCGTTCATTATCTATTCGGCCGCCGCTCCTCATTGAGGATGTACTTCAGGGGGTTGACGGAGATGCCTTTCACGAGGACTTCGTAATGCAGATGGGAGCCCGTGCTGTGGCCTGAGCTTCCGACCGTCCCAATCACCTGGCCGCGCTTCACCCGCTGGCCCTTCTTCACCTTGTTCTTATGATTGTGGGCATAAAAGGTCTTGAAGCCAAAGCCGTGGGTGATGACAATGGCGCGCCCGTAGCCAGCCATCCTGCCTGCAAACGTAACCACGCCGTCCGCCGGGGCCACAATGGGCGTGCCACGCGAAGCCGCGATGTCGATGCCCATGTGCCGCTGCCGCCGCCCGGTGAAGGGTGAGGTGCGGGGGCCGAACTTGGAGCTCACGTAACCCCCCCTGGTCGGCCAGATGGACGGCGTCGCAGCCAACCGGTTCTTCTGCTCGCCCAGGTAGGTGGTGAGGGCCTCGAGGCTCTCGGACCTGAAGGCCACCTCCCGCTCGAGCCGTTCGAGGTCCTCATAGAGCTGTCCGATGAGGACCCGCCGGGCCGCCTGCTCCTCCGCGGTGAGGACCTGCTCGATCTCCAACGCCCCACCGCCCACTGATGCGGTCCCCTCCGCCTTCGCTCCGGTCTCCACGCCCACCATGCGCCGGATATCGTGGTCCACACCGCTGAGACGACTGACCTCCTCGGTCAGCCTCTCGAGCCGGGCGGCCACGCCCTGCTGGGCCCTGGCAGTCTGGCGGAGGCGCTCGATCTCGTCCTGACTCACCTGGAAGACCATGTAATGATAGAAGAGGTAAGCGATGAAAACGAGGGCAACGATCCCGGCGAGGACGGTCAGCCGCAGCCAGGGCTGACTGAGCTGAAACTGCTGCGACCGTAACGTACCGTCGGTGAGAACGACAAAGGTGTACGACTTGCGGGCCATCGCCTCCTCAGTCGAGGTCAGTCAACCAACGGAGCCACCGAAAGCTGGCTAGGCTTCTCGGTCGTCCCCGACTGCTCGGCGGCCTCACGCGACACCGAGGTAGACCGAGCCTCTTCTTCGGGCCTCAGGGCAGCCATCCGGCAGTTCCCTTCGAAGAGGACCCCTTCCGCGAGCACCACCGCAGGGGCTTCCAGGTCTCCGAAAACGCGGGCAGCCCCCTTGAGTTCCACCCGCGATTTGGCCTGGACATTGCCGTGCACTTCGCCCATGATCACGACCGACTCCGCCCGGACGGTGGCACTGACGACGGCCTTCTCGCCTACAATGAGCGCATCCGTGGTGACGATCTCACCCTTGAACCTGCCATTCAGCAGAACAGTCCCGGTCCCCGTGTACGTGTACTTCCCCTCGATCTCAGAGCCTTCATCGATGAAGGCCGTGATGCCGGTCTGCTTGGCGGAAGAATTACGCTTGAAGTTCAAAAACATGGGAAGCGGTACCCTCCGCAGGATCAGGATTCCCTGCGTCTAGCGTTTTTGGACGAGCTGCTTCAGATTTGATCCCGGCAAAACCCTCGGGTCCAGAGACTGCAAATTCCATGCCTTATTAGGCGAATCCATTGTCCACGTGACTGATCGGTCACGCGGTCGGGTGGCATTTCCTCACACCCGCACGCACCTCTCATGCTAGAATCGCAGAGTGATGGTACGGACCACCCCTGGACCAGTCAGCGCTGAAATGGGCGACGTCTCTGCAGGAATGAGGAGCAATGGATTCGTTAATTCGGGCTGTGGGCGAGCGACTCAAAGCGGCCACGTCGGTGGCGGTACTCACGGGGGCAGGGGTCTCGGCAGAGAGCGGCATCCCCACCTTTCGGGACCCCGGGGGCCTCTGGCAGCAGTACCGACCGGAAGACTTAGCCACCCCTGAGGCTTTCCACCGCGACCCAAGGCTGGTCTGGGAGTGGTACGACTGGCGGCGCCAGAAAATCGCCCAAGCATCCCCGAATCCCGCGCACCATGCCCTGGCCCAAATCGAGCGCATCACTCCGCAATTTCTTCTGATCACCCAGAATATTGATGGCCTGCACCGGCTCGCGGGGAGCCAGCGCGTCCTCGAGTTGCACGGATGTATCTGGTGGATCCGTTGCCAGGCCGAAGGCACCGCCCACGAAAACCGCGAAGTCCCCCTGACCGACCTGCCGCCGCGCTGCGACTGCGGCAGTCTGTTGCGCCCCGATGTGGTCTGGTTCGGTGAACCCCTTTCCAGCGGGGCTCAAGCTCAGGCGTTTGCTGCCGCAGAGGAATGCGATGTCTTTCTCACCGTCGGCACCTCAGCCTTCGTCCACCCCGCCGCTTCCCTTCCCATCGTGGCCAAGAACCACGGGGCATTCGTTGCCGAGATAAACCCTGTCCCGACTCAAATCACTCCCCTTGTTGACAGCCACTTACAGGGTCAAGCCGGAGTGATTCTTCCCAAGATTCTCTCCACGCTGACAAAGACCTAGGCACTCAACCCTAAGCTCAACAACTGGACGGATGGAAAAAGGATTTGACAAAAGCGGTCTTTAACTTTCTAATTCCGAGAAACAAACGCTCGGAGAAGTTTACTGACAGTACGTCGATGACACTTTTGCAGAGCGACGGGGCACGTCGAGCATGGCGAGCGTCCTCCTTCGCCGCCGGGCTGAGCGGCGAGTCCTCAGGGGACACCCGTGGATCTACCTGACGGATGTGGAGGGCATCGACGGTGCACTCGAGAAGGGGAATCTCGTTGACGCGTACGGAGCTGGACGCCGTTTTCTAGGTCGGGGCTATGTCAACCCGGACTCCCAGATCTTCGTGCGTCTCCTCACCCGAGAGGCAGAGCCGATCGATGCCGCCTTCTTTCACCGGCGGATCGCAGCGGCCATGGCCTACCGGCAACGGCTCGCCATCCCCTCCACCGCCATCCGCATGGTGTACGCAGAGGCGGACGGTTTGCCCGGTCTCCTGCTCGATTGCTACGGGGACGTGGTGGTCTTACAGATCCTCACCGCCGGCATGGAGCGCCTCCGTGGGGTGTGGTTGCCAGTGATCCAAGAACACCTCAATCCCCGCGGAATCCTGCTGCGGAATGACGTCTCTTCCCGCCTTCTGGAAGGCCTCCCATCAGAGAAGGATTTCCTGGGGGCCCCCTTCGACCCGGTGGTGACCATCGAGGAGGAGGATCTCTGCTTCCGCGTGGACGTTGCCGCAGGACAGAAGACCGGTTTCTTCCTGGATCAGCGAGACAACCGGCTGGCCGTGCGTGCGCTGGCTGCTGACCGCCAGGTTCTGGATTGCTTCTGCTATACCGGGGGGTTTGCCCTGCACGCGGCCAAGGCAGGCGCGCGACGCGTGGAAGGCATCGACATTTCCGAGGAGGCGGTCACGGCGGCGACAGAGAACGCGAAGCTCAACCACCTCTCGGATCGTTGTACCTTTCGGAACGGAAACGTCTTTGACGAGCTTCGCGACCTCCAGGCAGCGGGGCGCCGCTTCGATCTCATTATCCTCGACCCCCCCGCCTTCACCAAGTCGAAGGAAGCCGTGCTATCGGCCCTGCGGGGATACAAGGAGATCAACCTCCGGGCCATGAAGCTCTTGGATCCCGGTGGAATCCTCGTCACCTCCTCTTGCTCTTACCATGTCAGTGAGGCAACCTTTCTCGAAATGCTGCAGGATGCGGCGGCCGACGCCAGGGTTCGGTGTCGGATCTTGGCGATCCGGACCCAGGCGAGCGATCACCCGCCCCTCTTAGGGGTGAAGGAGACCCAATATCTCAAATGCGTCTTCCTGCAACGGCTTTGACCGAGAGACCAGGAGCGCGGGAGGGTTCATGAACGAAATCGAGTTTGACGGCAACCAGCTGAAGCTCGTCCAGGACGCTTACGACTTGATGGCCGAGGAGTATGACATCCTGGACGAGCGGATCAATCCCTTCTACGTCAATGACTGCAAGTTCCTGGATCACTTCGTCCAGAAGCTGATCCCCCACTGGCGCGGGCGAATCGTCTTGGACGTCGGCTGCGGGTCAGGGCTCCAGACCATCCAGTTTGCCCCCCGGGCAAAACACGTCGTTGCGATCGACATTTCGGGGGCACTGATGCGAAAAGTCCAAGAGAAGATGAGGTTGCAGGGGCTCACCAATGTCACGCTGCTCCAGGGAAACGCCACCCAGCTCCCTCTCGAGGACTCCTCGGTGGATTTCGTCTCCGCGTACGGGGATGTGATCGGTCACATCCCTGAGTACGAGCGGGCGATTGCCGAGATGGCGCGCGTCTGCCGTCCAGGTGGTACCGTCACCATCGAATACGATAACAAATGGCACCTCGGCCTCCTGTATAATCTCCGCCAGCTCTGGAACGCCATGAGGACTCGGCGGAGGGGGGACCTACGCCTGTGGACCTATGAATACCTCAACCACGACTTGACCGTGAACCTCACCTACAAGACGTTCACCTTTCCGGAAATGCAATCCCTCCTGAATCAGTGCGGACTCGTTGTGGCCGAGCGCGCCGGAATGCACATCCTCTCGTCACTGATCCCTGACCAGATTCAGGACCCTCCCAAGGATAAGCGCCCCCTCAAGGCACACCATGCTTGGATCCTCCAGACCTTCGGACACTGTGACTTTCGCCTAAAGGACCGCTTCCCCTTCTATACCCTCGGTTACTCCGCTATCGTGGTTGCCCGCAAACAATAATCGACATCCGACGTCGGCAATGACACCGGCGAGGGGAGTACATGCACGCCCCTCGCTCCGGGCCTCCCATTCTAGCTGTGCCCAGAAGCGCTCGGGGAGTGGGGCTTCCCCGGCGGAACAATTCCACGGATCGGTCTGATGGAACCTGATACTTCCGCGCCGAGCGGTTCGCCCCGGCATCAGGACGGCCATCCCCCACCTTCACTTCGCTCCGATGGGAGGCTCCCCCTGGCCGCCCGCAAACCAGGTTCCGCCGGGTCCAGACCCAGCTCCCCTCGCCCTTCCGAGGCACTCCCGACTCTCCTCTCGCATTTTGTTCTTAGGCAGCACCTGCAGGGCCCGAGCGACATTGCCGGAAGCGGCGGGGCCCCTCGGCGAGCGACGGCCTGGGAAACCGAGGCGCGATCCGTGCCTACCGTCCTTGCACGGATCGTGAACACGGAGGGACCCAGGCCGTAAGCCGCCGACCAGGGTCGCCGCGGGCCCGAAGGGTTCCGGGCTCTTGCGGAGAGGCCTGGAGCGAGGGGCCGAAGGTGCTACCGTTACTGAAACAAGATTCAGCAGCAGAGGGAGGGGCGATCCGATGACGAGCGGAACGGTCCTCCCTCGGCTGAAACAACGGGAAGGCCGTAACGAGGGGCCGAAGGTGCAACGTGGACATGGGTCGATGACCGTTGACGGTTATCCGATGACGGCATGCACTGAAATGTCTTTCTCAGCCGTCCGTCGTCGGTGGTCGGCCAGCGCTAGCGGCTCGCTTTGAGCTCGGTCCAGATGCGGTCGTAAAGGATGAGGGCCTCTCCGACGTCCCGAATCGCATCGAGCCGTGTCGTCGCCGCCCTCGGTGGATAGACCGCAGGGTTTTCCAGAATCGTGCGAGGAAGGTGCGCGTGGGCTCCCTCGTTCGGAGAGGCTTGCATGGTGTAGCGGACGATCCGGGCTGCCACTTCGGGCCTCAGCAGGTAGTTGATAAAGACCTCGGCCGTCCTCTGCCGACGGGAAGAGCGAGGGATGCAGAGGTTGTCGTGAAAAATGGTCCCGCCCTCTTTGGGAATGACATACTTCAGCGATGCTTTCTCCTCCGCCACCTTGGCCACATCCCCGTTCCAGGCATGGGCGAGCACGACCTCCCCTTGGAGCAGAAGCTGATCGTAGTTTTCGCTGTTATAGGTCCGAACGAGCGCTTTCTGCTGTTGCAGCAAGGCCTTCGCCGCCTCGAGCTCTTGACGATCGGTGGAGTTGATGGGATAGCCCAAGAGACGCAACGCGACGGCGAGGGTCTCCCGCTGATCATTGAGCATGCTGATCCGGCCGCGATAGGTTCCATCCCACAGGACCCACCAGCTCTCCGGCCGGGGTATTTTATCCGCGTCGTAGGCCAGACCGGTCGTCCCCCAGAGATACGGCACACAATATCGGTTGTCGGGATCGTAGGCGAGCCCCAGGTGCCGGACCCCGATGTGCCGGAGGTTCGGGAGGTGGCTCTTGTCGAGCTCTTGGAGGAGCCCCTCTTTGATCATCACCTCCACCATGTAATCGGAAGGAACGATGACATCGTACCCGACTCCTCCGGCCTGGAGCTTCGCTAACAGATCCTCATTGCTGGCGTAACTATCCTGCACCACGCGGATACCGAACTCCTCTGTAAAGGCTGTGAGCACAGCGGGATCGATGTAGTCCCCCCAATTAAACAGGTACACATCCCCGTCCGGCCCCGAGACGGAGGGGCCGGGACCACATCCACTTACCACGAGCAGCAGACTGACCGCCAGCTTCCCGATGATCGAGCTCCGTCTCATATTTCCATCCCCATGCGCCGTCCCTGCCAGAGAAGCGCCCCCGCGATGAGACTGATGGAAAGGAGAAGCAGCAGAGCCGAGAGGGCGTTCACCTCCGGGGTGACCCCGTACTTTACCAGAGAATAGACGCGGATCGGAAGGGTGGTCGCCCCGGGCCCCGATACGAAGTACGCAACCACAAAGTCATCCAAGGATGCGGTGAAGCTGAGCAGCGCGCCGACCAGGAGGGCTGGACGGAGGAGTGGGATCAGGATGTAGCGGAGTGTCCGCGGTTCGTCCGCGCCGAGATCCAGGGCCGCCTCCTCGACGTCCCGCCCGACCTGCTGGAGCCGGGCCCGGACCACCAGGGCCACGAGGGGGAGATTAAAGGTCGCATGCGCCAGGATGATGCTCGTCCGGCCCAAGGGGATACCCACGGTGACAAAGAAGAGGAGGAGGGCGACGGCTATTGTAATTTCCGGGATGACCACGAGCAGATACAACCCGGTCAAGATCGTTCCCGCTCCCTGGGGTCTTCTCACGGCGATGGCAGCCGCCGTCCCAACCAGGACGCAGAGGAGGGTGGAGACGACGGCGACCTCGAGGCTGGTCCGGGCCGCCATCAGGATGGCCTGGTCGCTGAAGAGACGAACATACCACTGGAGAGTGAAACCCCGCCAGGTCGCGGTGAACCGCGAGGCGTTGAAGGAATACAGGATCAGGAGACCGACAGGGGCGTACAGAAAAAGAAAGACCCCCCCCGTGACGATTCGTGAAATCCAGTGCAGGGGTCCCGACGTGAGCGTCCAAGGGGGCCGGGTTTCGCCGGTGAGGAGCTGCGGACGCGTCCAATCCCCCCGGGCCCAGGGCCGAAAGAGGAGCACACCCACGAGGGTGAAGAAGAGGAGTAGGGTGGAGAGAGTCGAACCAAAGGGCCAGTCCCGAACGGTGAGATACTGTTGTTGGATCAGGTTGCCCAGCATGAGGTCCCGCGCCCCGCCCAACAGGTCTGGGATCACAAAGGCAGAGACCGCCGGGATGAAAACGAGGACGGTCCCGACCGCCACGCCAGGGAGGCTCAACGGCAGCCAGACGCGCCAGAGGAGGAGGCCCGGACTGGCGTAGAGGTCCTGGGCCGCCTCCACGGTTGCCGGGTCGATCCGCTCCATGGCGGCGTAGATTGGGAGGATCATAAAGGGAAGGTAGCTGTAGACGAGACCCAGCAGGATCGCCCCGGGCGTGAACAGCATCGTCAGCGGCGGAAGCCCGAGGGAAGTCAGAAAAACACTGAACGGCCCTTCCCGTCCCAGGAGAAACATCCAGGCATAGATCCGGACCAGAAAATTCGTCCAAAAGGGAATCATCAAGAAGAGGAGGGCCAGGTAACGCCGGCGTCGGGGGAGCAGCACGAGGGTGTAGCCGACCGGCAAGCCGAGCAGGAGCGTAATGACGGTGGTCAGGAGCGCAATCCCGACGGACCAGAAGGCGACCCCCGCATACAGCGGTTCAAGCAGGCGAAGGTAGCTCTGGCCGCTGAGGATCCACTCCACCCCCCCATAGGGCCGCCGCTCGGCCAAGCTGTACAGGACGACGAGGAAGAGGGGGAGGAAAAAGAGGCAGCTGACCCACAGGAGAGGGGGAATGTGGAGCTTGCGCACAGGGTGGCTCCCCCTGTCAAACGTGCTCAGGGAGGAGGTGGTGCTGTGATACGTCCCAGCTGATCCGGACCTCCTCGCCGATCTCGTGGCTGCTGACAGCGGACCGACCAACGACCTCCACGTCCGTGTCGAGGCGCACCGTGCAGAGGGTCTCCCCCCCTTGATAGAGGACCCGGGTCACCCGACCGGAGAGGCCACGGCCATCCTTGGTGAGTCGCACCCACTCAGGCCGAAGAAGGAGCAAGACGCGACTCCCCACGGGAGGGGCCGCCGACGCGGGGATCCGCTGGGGAGGCACGCCGTCAATCATCACCTCCACAAACCCTCCTTCGGCAGCGTGGACCCGGCCCGACAGAAAACTTGCCCGCCCGACGAACTCGGCCACAAAGCGGGTCGAAGGTCGCTCATAAATTGCGCGCGGGGATCCGACCTGTTGGATCGCCCCGCGATTGATCACCGCGACCCGATTGGAAAGCGCCAGCGCCTCGTGCTGATCGTGGGTGACGTACAGGAAGGTGATACCCATCTGGTGCTGCAGGCTCTTGAGCTCGGCCTGCATTTGCTGCCGCAGCTTCAGATCGAGAGAACCCAAGGGCTCGTCTAACAGGAGGAGTTCCGGCCGATTCACCAATGCCCGCGCTAAAGCGACTCGCTGCTGCTCGCCGCCGGAGAGCTGGTGCGGCTGCCGATTCGCGGCGGCACCCATCTCGACCATTGCGAGCGCCTCCTCGACTCGACGGCGCACGTCAGGATGAGGAAGGCGCTGCATGCGCAGGCCGAAGGCGACATTGTTGAAGACCGAAAGGTGAGGAAAGAGGGCGTACTGCTGAAAGACGGTATTCACGGGGCGGCGGTGCGGTGGGGTTTTCCCCAGCTCCTTTCCCTTGAGGAGGACCGCCCCGGTATCCGGCAGCTCAAAGCCGGCGATCAGACGGAGAATGGTACTCTTGCCGGAGCCGCTCGGTCCGAGAAGCGTGAAGAACTCCCCGTGCTTCACCCCAAAGGAGACCTCCTGAATCGCCGGCACCTGGCCGAAAGTCTTCCGAACCTGTTTGAGCTCCAGGTGCATGCTTCTCCCTCACGACCCCTCTTTTCCTTTTTTTTCTCCCTCCCAGCCGATCCGGGCCTGAATAGAGCCGCGGGCCAGGTCTATCTTGACGTTGTCGGCGATCTTGAGCCTGACCTTGTTCTCATCGATATTAAGGATCGTCCCGTAGATCCCGCCAGCGGTCACGATCTGATCCCCGGTCTTGAGCCCTCTCAGCATCTCCTGATGTTGCCGCTGCTTCCTCTGTTGCGGGCGGATCAAGATGAAGTAGAAGATGGCGAACATGAGTAGCAGGGGGACGAGCGCCGTAAAGCCTCCGGCTCCCCCACCGCCTCCGGGCTGCTGCCCCATCGCGTAGGCCAGATCGATCATCGGTCCTCACTCCTTTCCTCTGGTGCCGGGTATGCGGATGATTCCTCGCCCGAGAGCCAGCGGAGTGCCTCTGCCTGACAATCGCCGTAGCACCCCCCGTCAATGGCTCGACGGGCATCCTGCATGAGTCGACCGTAGAAGTGGAGATTGTGGAGTGTGTTGAGACGAAGGCCAAAGATCTCCCCCGCGACAAACAGGTGACGGAGGTACGCGCGGGAGTAACGGCGGCACGCATCGCACGTACAGGACGGATCCACCGGGGACGGGTCGCGGGCATACTTGGCCCCCTTGATATTGATGCGGCCGGTGCGCGTAAAGAGATTCCCCGTCCGCCCGTGCCGCGTCGGCATGACGCAATCAAAGAGGTCGACGCCGAGGGCAATGGCGCAGAGGAGGTCCTCGGGCGTACCGACCCCCATGAGGTACCGAGGCCGATCGGAGGGGAGGAACGGCAGCGTGGCTCGCAAGCCGTCCTCCATCTCGGCCTTGCTTTCCCCCACACTGAGACCTCCCACGGCATATCCGTCAAAATCGAGCCGAACGAGCTCGCGAGCCCCCCGTTCTCTGAGATCAGGAAAGACCCCACCCTGGACAATCCCGAAAAGGTCCTGGTCGGTCCGCTTGTGGACATCTCTCGACCGCTCCACCCACCGCAGGGTTCGCTCCATGGCATGCCTGGCCTCGTCGTGGGAAATGGGATAGGGGGGACACTCGTCCAGCGGCATGATAATGTCCGCCCCGAGCGCGTGCTGAATGGCGATCGCCTTTTCCGGGGAGAGGAAATGTTGCGACCCGTCCAGGTGCGATTGGAACAGGACGCCGTCCTCGGTGACCTTCCGCAGCGGCGCCATGCTGAAGACCTGAAACCCCCCGCTGTCGGTAAGAATCGGGCCATCCCAGCCCACAAAGGAATGGAGTCCCCCGAGCTCCTGGATCGCCTCGTCACCCGGCCGGAGATAGAGGTGGTAGGTATTGCACAGAATAAGCTCCAACCCTGCCTCCCGGACCTCCCGAGGGGAGAGGGCCTTGACCGCACCGGCCGAGGCGCAAGGCATGAAGGCAGGCGTCTCCACCGTCCCATGGGCAGTGTGAAGCCTCCCGCGCCGGGCCCCGGACGGATCGATCGCGAGGAGTTCAAACGTCATCAGATCTCCACGTTCTCGAAGGTCACCGCAACGCTGAAGGTCTTAAAGGAAATGGTCCCCGCGACGGCGGAGGCGGTATAGCTCAGGTTCTCGGGGGCCTGCTCCACCAGGACAACCCCCCGAACGTTTTGCTTTCCCTTTGCCAGGTGCTTCCGTACCCAGCCAATGCGCTGCAGGGTCTCTGACACCAGTTCCTCCCCCTGTCCCCGCTCACCAACGCGCACCACCACCAACGTTCCGCTGCTGTCACGGGCCAACAGGTCGATCGAACCCACGCCAGTGGAAAACCCTGCTCCAATCGGTTTTCCCTTGTCATCGGTCAAGACGCTGAGCCCCGGCTCCAAGATCTCCGGCTGCCTCGCGAGGAGCTTCCGGAGCGCTGCCGCATCCAGGTTGAAAACGGGGACGGCCCCTGTAGGACGCGTCTCGGCCGGCATTACTTCCTCTTGCTTCTCTTGCTTGTCTTGCCTCTCTTGCTTCCTTCCCTCTGCTTGCTCTTCTTGCTCTTCTTGCTCCTCTTTCTCGACCACCGGCTCGACGCCCACATCTGGCTCCGCGACTTCTTCTTCGACAGCGAGAAAATCCTGCGAGGAAGTGGCAGCCCGGGCCCGGCCGGCACGCTTCTCTTTTCCTTTCACAAGTTCCGTTTCGCGCCCGACGGCCTTGGGCACATGTCCGCAGTTCGGACACGTCATCTGCCCTTCTTCGAGCTGTGTCCCACAGAGTCCGCAGACCATCATCCCCTCACAAGATCAACGTTGCGTCACCGTAGCTATAAAACCGGTACCCCTTCTCGATCGCCTCGCCGTACCCTTTTACAATGAGATCCCGACCGGCGAAGGCACTCACGAGGATCAAGAGCGTGGACCGGGGCAGGTGAAAGTTGGTCACGAGACCATCCACGACCCGAAAGCGGTGTCCGGGGGTAATGAAGAGGGACGTCGTCCCCTCCCCCGCTCGCATCCCTCCCTCCTGCAGCGCGGCCCCCTCCAATGCCCTGGTGGTCGTGGTCCCGACCGCCACCACCCGCCGCGCCTCGGCCTTCGCCCGTTTGACCGCGGCCGCGGTCGCCTCGGGAATGGTATACCGCTCCGCCTCCATGCGATGCTGCTCGACCTGCTCGACCGTGACCGGCTTAAAGGTGCCCACCCCGACGTGCAGGGTCAGAAAGGTAATCTCTACCCCCTGACGTCCCAGGTCTTTCAGAAGGGCGTCGGTAAAATGAAGGCCGGCAGTGGGAGCCGCGATGGCCCCTGCCTGCATCGCATATACGGTCTGATACCGCTCGGCGTCGAGCGCCCGGTCTCCAGTCCTCGCCCCGCGCTTCACGTACGGCGGGAGCGGCATCACCCCGATCCGAGGGAGCAGCGTGACGATATCTTCCGGCCCGTCAAACTGCACGAGCCGTCTCCCGCCTAGCGCCCGATCAACGACCTCAGCGGCCATACCCTCTTGAAAGGTCAGCCGGCGGCCCACGGGTAACTTGTGGCTTGGCTTGCAGAGCGTCCACCACCGGTTCGGCGCTTCTTCCTCTATCAGCAAGACCTCGATCTTACCTCCACCACCTCGGTGCCCGTGGAGCCGAGCGGGGATCACCTTGGTATCGTTGAGCACGAGGAGGTCTCCCCGGCGAAGCACCCCGCCCAGATCTCGGAAGCGATGGTGATGTATCGCCCTATCCTCCCGGTCGATTACCAGCAGGCGAGAGGCGTCCCGCTCCGGAAGAGGGTACTGGGCAATCATCCCCTCGGGCAGATGGTAATCAAAATCGGACAGGTTCATGGTTCACACAGTCTACGGTTCACAGTTCACCGTTCACGGACAAACCAGTTGACACCTCATGCTTCCTATTGGAATGTCTGATTTCAAATGCCCAACACCCAGGATCCAACACCCAATCTGCGACGTGCGAGATATGTGCCACCCGCTGGTTCAGAGTTCACCGTTCACGGATAAGACGCCTAGAGATAAAGCCTATCTTCTTCGGTGAACTGTGAACCGTCAACTGTGAACTCTCAGGGGAGGCGGACAAGCTCTGCCAGGGGGAAATAATGGTTCAGGATACGCGTGTAATCATAGGCGAGATCCGCCATCCCCTTGGCTCCCCACTGACTCAACCCCACCCCGTGTCCCCATCCCTGACCAACAAAGAGGAACGCGGGGCCCTCCGGATAGAGGGTAAAACGAGTGCTCCGGATCCGGTCGCGGCCCAGGATTTCCCGGAACCGCGTCCCGAGGATGCTGATCCAGCCAGCGCCATCCCAAATCCGAAGCCAACGGACCCGACCTGACCGGGTCCGATGGACCGTCTCGATTTGCAGGATCTCTCCCACACGCCAGCCGGCTTTCATGAGAGCCTCCCGGATCTCGGAGCGAGGGACGCGCGCTTCCCAGTGATGGGGGGGGGCGTCCTTCGAATACGGGTCTTCCACGCCCACGATGAACGAGTATTTCTTCTCCCAGACTTCCACCGCATCCTCGGTCCGTCCCCCCGAGGCCGCATGGTAAAACGCTGGAATGATCCGCCCCCGGTAGACAAGCACCACGCCCCGGGTCGCCCACACGGCCTTATCCGTTCGGGGGTCTTCACCGTTGATCCCGCGGTAGACCTGAGAGGCGGTCGTAGCCTGCAGGTGATACAACGCTCCTGGACTGCCGAGCCGCTCGTACAGGGCAAAGGTCCGGGCCACCACCGCCTGGGTCTTCAACGCCTCGATGGGCCACTCGGGGTTGGCCTCGACCTTCATCACCCCCCGAACGTAGTCTTCGAGAGCGACCTGGTTGACGACCTGAAGACCCCCCGAGGTGTTCCAGACCTCCACACTCCCGCGATAGGGCCGCCGGTTCATCCAGAAGAGACCCATGTCTGGCCGCAACCGAAAGTGCGCCCCAGCCCTGCCAGTCCAGGCCACGTTGACTTCTTCACCGGGGGGGAGGACCTGCACCAGGCGACCCTCGATTTCTTCGAGTCGGGACGGCCCCGCGCTCTTCAGCCGAATGTTGGACGCTCCTTCCTTCAACAAGACACGAACCGGCCACCCCTCTGCCCAGAGGAGCCCGGGGGTGAAGAGAAGCAGGATGCCACTGATTAACCACCTGCCCATCAACGGCCTCCGCTTCACCGGCGACTGAGGACGGAAAAAAGAAAAGTCAGGAGGATACTGATCAGGATGGAGGAGGCCAGGGGAAAGTAAAAGGTAAAGTTCCCTTTCTGGATATAAAAATCGCCCGGCAGCCGCCCGATGAACGGAATTTTTCCCACGACCAGGAGGAGGCCCCCGAGAACGGTCAGGACGATCCCGAAGAGGATCAGCAGCTTGGCGAATCCTTCAAAGCCGAACATCTTCCTCACCCGCGTGTCCTGATTCACCGCGCACAGAGCCAGCGGTAGTATAGCACTCTCCACTGGAATGTGTCAGCCAGCCCGGTCCACTCACTTTGCGTTCGACCACAGATCTCCCTGAGGGCGATTCTTGGGGGTGAGGCCGAAGTGATCAAAGGCCAACCGGGTTGCGGTCCGGCCGCGAGGCGTCCGGGCCAAGAAGCCTGCCTGGATCAGAAACGGCTCGTAAATGTCCTCGATGGTCCCCTTCTCTTCGCCGACGGCCATGGATAAGGTCTCGAGGCCCACCGGGCCCCCATCGAATTTCGAGATGAGGGTCTGAAGGATCCGCCGGTCCATGTCGTCCAATCCCCGCTCGTCCACCTCGAGCCGCTCCAGGGCCAGGTGGGCGATCGCCTGGGTGATCACCCCATCGCCGAGCACCTGGGCAAAATCGCGCACCCTCCGGAGGAGTCGATTGGCCACCCGTGGCGTGCCGCGCGACCGACCGGCCAATTCGCCCGCCCCCTCCGGACTGATTTCGGATCCGAGGATCTTCGCGGACCGGAGGATGATCTGGTAAATCTCGTCATCGGTGTAGTAGTCGAGCCGGTGCATCACCCCGAACCGATTCCGTAGGGGGGCGGTGAGGAGACCTGCCCGCGTGGTGGCTCCGACGAGCGTGAAACGCGGAAGGTCCAGCTTGATGGTCCGGGCATGGGGACCCTGGCCGATCACGAGGTCTAATTGATACTCCTCCATGGCGGGATAGAGGACCTCCTCCACGACCCGGTTCATCCGGTGGATCTCATCGACGAAGAGCACGTCCCGGTCTTCGAGATTCGTCAAGATGGCGGCCACGTCGCCGGGTCGCTCCAAGACCGGACCCGACGTGGCCCGGACAGTCACCTGGAGTTCCGTCGCAATGAGATAGGCCAGGGTGGTCTTTCCGACGCCCGGGGGACCGTGAAAGAGCACATGATCGAGGGGCTCTCGCCTGGCCCGCGCCGCCTCGATGAAGACGCGAAGGTTCTCCTTCACCTTGTCCTGACCGACGTATTCCTCCCAGACCTTTGGCCGGACGGTCGGCTCCCACTGCTGATCGTCTTCGACGGGGCGACGGCTCACGATGCGCTCGGTCATGGACTACCCCTTTACCTGCTCGGCCAACACGCGCAGGGCCTGCTTGATCACCATCTCGAATTCCTGATCCCCGTCCGCGGTCCGGACGGCGCTGGCGGCGGCCCTGGAGGCCGCCGAACGGCTGTAGCCCAGATTCAGCAAGGCAGAGATCACGTCCTGCAGGACCCCTTCGCTCGGATCCCGCTCCGTCGCGGCGGCCGCCGCGACCGCCTCGAGCAGCGACCGGACCTTTTCTTTGAGCTCAAGCACGATCCGCTCTGCCGTCTTGCGCCCCACCCCCGGGATGGCGCTGAGGCGCAAAAGGTCCGCCCGCCCGATCGCGGGAATGAGTTCCTCCGCCGTGATGCCAGAGAGGATATTGACCGCCAGGCGGGGCCCAATTCCCGAGACACCCCGGAGCAAATCGAAAACTTCTCGCTCGTGTTCCGTGAGGAAGCCATACAGATGCAAGGCGTCTTCCCGCACATGCGTGGCGGTGTAGAGAAGGATGTCGGTCCCCTCATCAGGCAACCGGTAGTAGGTGGAGAGCGGGATGAAGACGCGATACCCGACGCCGTGCACGTCGACAATGACCTCGGCGGGATCCCGCTTGGCCAACTGCCCTCTGAGCTGCCCGATCACCGGAGCCCCCCTAGTCCTTCGATTGTGACAATCGAACAATAGAACATTAGACCGCCCCTCGATCTTCCCCCTCGATCTTCCTCGGGGCCGTGAGGCTCTCGCACGGCTCGGGGTGGTGAGCCTGTCGAACCACAATGGGACATTTCCCCTCCAAGGTCACTCAATTGTTCTACTGTTCCACCCTTCGACAGGACTTCGGCGAGCTCCCTTCGGGTCTGAGCGGTTCGGCCGAGCTCACCGTCGAGGCCACAGGGTCGAAGACAGTCGAGCCGCTCAGGGCGGTGAGCATGGTCGAACCGTTGCTCCAAAGGAAACGCACTTTGTGCGTTTCCTTTAGTATACGATCAAGATGCGGGTGAGATCGATACGCCAGCCGTCCGCCGCCCGAGTCATCGGATAACTCCGGACAGATGGGGCGCAGTTAAAACGGGGGACGGTGGGCCCCGAAACTTCCAGACCGACCTTCCCCGTCACCACGACGAGCCTCGGCGACCGATAATCCGCCGAGTGGAGCTCAAAGGTGGTATGACAGCAGGTCGTCCGGCATCCCTGACCGCGCATTCGAACGATGAATTCCTTCCTGGTGAAGAGGCGCTTGGTCGTCGCCGTTCCCCGGTCGTAGATGGCTCCATAATCCTCTGCATGCCAGAGGTCCAGGATCTCTTCCACGGCCGTGGCGGCCTCCGCCCGGGCCCGCGCGATCTCCTCCGGATCTGCCACCCCCAAGAGGAGCGGGAGCAGGAGCACAAGGCTATACCGTCGCCATGCGCCTGTGAAGACCCACCCCATGGACATGACAGATCGCGAGCGCCAAGGCGTCCGTCGCATCGTTGGCAGGGAACGCTGGCGCGAGGCCGAGGAGCGACGCGACCATCCGCTGGACCTGTGCCTTGGACGCCCTCCCAAAGCCGGTCACCGCGCTCTTGACCTCCAGCGGACTGTACTCGAAGACTTCAAGTCCGGCCTCGACCAAGGCCACGAGCGCGGCCCCCCGGGCCTGGCCGAGCTGGAGCGCGGTGCGGACGTTCTTGGCAAAAAAAAGCCCCTCCAGGACCGCACATCCGGGCCGATGGCGCCCGATGATTTCCTGGAGGGACTGGTGGATCACCTGGAGTCTCAGGGGAAAAGCCTGCCGGGGAGAGGTGGCGATCACGCCGTGGGCGATGGAGATGAGGGAGTTGTTTCGCACCTCCACCACGCCATAGCCGGTGGCGGCTGTCCCGGGGTCGATCCCCAGTACCCGCAATCCGTTGGTTCCCCCCCTGTGCATCTCCCTAGGCCGTCAGGGCCGCCATGATCTCTTCGGGAATATCAAAGTTGGCGTAGACGTGCTGGACGTCGTCGTGCTCCTCCAGTTCGTCCATCAGACGGAGCACCTGCTCTGCCACCTTCCCCTCGACGCGGACGGTGGACTGGGGCACCATGGTGACCTCCGCCTGCTCGATGGGGAAGGAGGCCTGCTCGAGTGCTGCCTTGACCCCTCCAAAACCCTTGGGGTCGGTGACGATCTCGTACGTCTGCTCCGCGCCCCGCACATCCTCCGCGCCCGCCTCAAGGGCCATCGCCAAGAGCTGCTCCTCGTCCACGCCTTTCGCTGAAACCTGGATCAGACCTTTCTTGTTGAACATCCAGCCGACACACCCTACCTCGCCCAGGTTTCCGCCAAATTTCGAGAAGATTTTTCGGATCTCGGCCGTCGTCCGGTTCCGGTTGTCGGTGACCGCATCGAGAAGCACCGCCACCCCGTGGGGACCGTACCCTTCGTAGGTGCACTCCTCGTACGAGACGCCTTCCAGTTCGCCGGTCCCCTTCTTGATCGCCCGGATGATGTTCTCCTGGGGCATGTTGGCGGATTTCGCCTTATCAATAGCATCGCGCAGGCGCGGGTTTCCTGCCGGATCGCCCCCGCCGAGCCGGGCCGAGACCGTGATCTCCCGGATCACCCTGGTGAACACCCGCCCCCGCTGGGCATCGACTTTCGCCTTTTTATGCTTGATCCCTGCCCATTTGGAATGGCCGGACATTCGTGAACCTCCTTCGCTCGAAACGTATCGAAAAGTCCTGTCGCTGTAAAGGGAAATCTCCTTGACAAGCCCTGGCGCGCGGTGGTAAGTACCCTAGCACATCTGTCTGGACCCCTCAAGGAAGCGGAGTCGGGGCCACGGGTGATCCCGTGGCTTTCTCTTTCGGAGGAACGCGATGATCATTGTGATGCAGGCCGGGGCCCCTGAAGAGCAGCTCCAGGAGGTCCTTCGACGCGTCGAAGAATTAGGATACCAGTCGCACATCATCCGGGGGACCATCCGCACCGTGGTCGGGGCCGTCGGCGATGAGCGGGGCAAGGCGAAGCTGCAGAGTCTCGAGGCGCTGGCGGGTGTTGAGAGCGTGGTCCCCATTCTGCAACCGTTCAAGCTGGCCAGCCGGGAGTTTCGCCCCCAAGAGACGGTCGTCAAGGTCGGGGAGATCGAGGTCGGCGCCGAGCGCCTCGCGCTCATCGCCGGACCGTGCGCGGTCGAGAGTGAGACGCAGATCCTCGAGTCGGCCCGCGCGGTCAAGGCGGCGGGAGCCACCATCCTCCGCGGTGGAGCGTTCAAGCCTCGCACGTCTCCGTATAGCTTTCAGGGACTGGGCGAGCACGGGCTCGAACTGCTCGCGCGCGCCCGGGAGGCGACCGGGCTCAAAATTGTCACCGAGGTCATCAACGATCGCGATGTGGAGCTGGTGGCGCAGTATACCGACATGCTTCAGGTGGGAGCGCGGAACATGCAGAACTTCGCCCTCCTGCACTCGGTCGGCGAGGCGCGCAAGCCGGTCCTCCTCAAGCGCGGCATGTCGGCCACGATCAAGGACCTCTTGATGTCGGCCGAGTATATCCTCTCCCACGGAAACTACGACGTCATCCTCTGCGAGCGGGGCATCCGGACCTACGAGACCGCAACCCGCTTCACCTTGGACCTCAACGCCGTCCCGGTCCTCAACAAGCTCACCCACCTGCCGGTCATTGTGGACCCGAGCCACGGGACGGGCCACTGGGAGTATGTGACCGCTATGGCGCGGGCCGGCATCGCCGCGGGTGCGGACGGCCTGATCGTCGAGGTCCACCCCAAGCCCGATGAAGCCCTGTCCGACGGGCTGCAGTCGCTCACGCCCGAGCGGTTCCAGGAACTGATGCGGCAGGTGGCACTGGTGGCCAAGGCCGTCGGCCGCACGTTGTAGCCTGCCATGGCTTTGCGCTTCAGTCAGTAGCTAGATTTGCACACCCGAACAGAAGCCGGCTTATAGGCCCACTCCGGCCATCTACCTTTCCTATTAAAGAGTTACACCCTCTTTGGCCCGCCTGCAAAAACACCAAAAAACCGGGGCACAGAATCTGGGCCCATAAGCACAGGCCACCCCCCGGTCTTACAAGCAGGGGGTCGGAGGTTCGAAACCTCTTTCGCCCACCAATAACAACAGATAGTTAAGGATACTGCGGTAAATCCACAACATGACTGGTGCCGGTTTTGGTGCCGGTTAAATTTTTTTGGTAGCGCCTCCAGGCGGACTGCATGCAGGCTGGAGTTTACGCCCACGTGACGCCGGGGCATGTAAGGAGAGCCCGAGGGAGGTTACCGTGGGGGAAACAGTAGTATAATGTGAAATGGAGATTGCCATGCAAAAACATCCTTTATATCTCAGCTTCTCAGCGGAAATAGATCAGAATACCTCCGAAAATCTCATGGGCGTGTTTGCCCAAAAATATAACGAAGGGGTCCGTGACTTTTACTTGCTCTTCTCGAGTTCCGGCGGCAACGTCATCAACGGCATCAACGTTTATAACTTTCTCCGCTCGTTGCCTATCAAGCTAACCACCCACAATGTCGGCATTGTGGATTCAATTGCTAATGTGATCTTTCTTGCGGGCCAGACGCGGTATGCGGTGAAAAACTCTTCCTTTCTCTTCCACGGCGTGGGATTCAATATCCTGCAGCCGACCCGCCTGGAAGAGAAGAACGTGAAGGAGCACCTGGAAATGGTGCGGCGCGACCAGAAGTTGATCGCCAACATTATCGCTGACCGCAGCAAGCTCTCCGTGGCTGATGTGGAGCAGATGTTTCTCGAAGCCAAGACCATGACCCCGGAGGAAGCTCAGGTCAAAGAGATCGTGGCCGAGGTGCGGGAGGCGAAGGTCCCGGAAGGGACGCAGGTGATGCAGTTTGTGTTTCAGAGGAAGTAATCGTAGAATGAAGCAACATGAAGCAGACAGGCTCTATCATCGCAATCATCGTTCTCCTTATCGTGGCCTACTTTCTGTTTTTTCAGGGAGACACGTGGCTCGGCCACTACTATCCCGATAGAACCGATCTTACCAAGAGTATCCGCAGCCCCGAATTCACCTCCCTAGAAGAATGCCGCGCGTGGGTGGAGAACCAGGTCCCGATCTATAACCTCACTCGGGAGGGGTATGATTATGAATGTGGCAAGAACTGTCGATTCGAGAAGGATTACGGCATCTATGTATGTGCGGAGACTCTTCGATAAGATGTCTTAGGCTGCCATCGGCTGTACGGAAGGAAGGAAAAAGGCCGGCATCTCGCCGCCCCCTGTTGTGGGGCAGGGTTCCTGATCACACCTCTTTTGAAAGGGCACTCCACACAGTGCTTTGGTGTCGGGGTTTTTGGCGTGAGGAGGCAGCATGGCTGAGCGGATGGACAAGCGGGAGACGATCTCTTTGGAGGAACTCGTCGTTTCAAACGTCTACCAACTCGAGGCTTTAGTACTGCTTCTGGACGAAAAAGGGATTCTAACCGTGGAAGAACTCATTGAGAAGATCAAGCAACTACGGGCGGAGAAAGAAGCGAGGGCGGAATAAGGAGGGAGTGTCATGGCGAAGAGACTGGCCGACCTGGGCAAGGCGGTGGAGGGGTTAATCGGCGGACGGAAGAAACTCGCCCAGGCCGAGCGGAAGGTCGTGAAGGCATTGAACCGCGCGCTCGGCAGGATCGGGTACAAAGTCGTCGCGAAGACCGAACCAGAAAGAGAGAGAATGCGCCGGGCCAGGAAGAAGGTGGCAGCCCGGAAGCGCCGACGCCGGAAGGCCAAGCGGCCCAAAGGCACTTAGCCTATGTTGATGTGTTGAACTGAGGATGTCATTGAAGAAATGCTTGAGAAAAAAGGTAAAAAGAGTGAAGTTGAACCCATCGCCAATAGCCGGTGTGGATAAGCATGTGAGGCGGAGAGCTTAAAAGGATGAAAGTAGACGATGCTGCGACTGAGTTTCAGAGTTACCTCTTTTTCCTTCGTCACTTCTGTGAATTGATCTGGGCAGGACGTGCCCCTGATCGAGAACCGAGCCATCTTATCCAATGCCTCGTCGAAAACCAGACACCCCTCGTCGCACACTTAACCGAGATCCCTCCCAGTGAGGCACAAACCAGGGAACTTCGGAAATATATGTTCACGGCTTGGAACTCCGAAGCTGTCGCTCGCCTATCGGCGGTGTTCGATTCTGATGTGCGGCAGTTTACGAATCAATGGAAACCTGTGCAGTCGTACTATGCGATCTACTTTTAGCTTGTGTCTTTGCAGTACGTGGTAACGGGCATGGTTTCCAAGCGCCACGAACCCACTCTTCGATTCGCAACACAGTCAATTCTTCCTTGGCTTCCGGTTCCTTGGTCGCTGCGTTTGGACTACGAAGCTAGAAGACTAGTCAAATTCCCTGATGGCACCTCGATGAGAGGGGACTCGGGGTGGAATTTAACGAACAATGAGCCATACTTTCACGTTGCAAATTTCTTTAGAAGGACTGCCCAACGAAATCAGGTAGATAAATGGAGAGGGCACTACAAGGGCAAGGACAGACGAATCCCCAAGGGGCCACGCGCAGGGCGCCTCTACCGGATCGTTGATGTTCCCGTCGATCCAGTGTCTATTTTCGACGTTCTCTGGCGGTTCCGCCGATGGGCGAATTATCAAGAGGCTGACACCATCATCCGAGGCGGGGAGTACGAACCGCACGCGGTAGAGTTTGACACCTGTTTCGATCTGATAATAGAGACCAGCGCCTCGGTTGTTGAACACGTCCTGTGTCGATACTTAGGACGCGATGCGATGCGCGAGCTGTACGAAAATTTTATCGATCTTACACATGGGCGGTTGGATTGCTCTGCGGTCGAGCGACGGCGAGACGTGATCTGCGCGATTATGCGGTGACCAACATATATACCGGTACTATGCCTGTTCCCGGCAACCTCTTGACAGCGGAACGATCCGGGCGCCAAAGAGAAAGGGATCAAGTCTTTTGTTGAGAAATTTCTCCCTGTTAGGGCAAGCTCCCAGGATGGCCCGCCCGCTGCGGATCGAATACCCCGGTGCAGTTTTTCATCTCACCGGCAGCGCATCAGCCTCTTGACAGCCCGGTTCCAAGCAATCTAGCAGGCTACAGATCCTTTCGTCTTCTCCACCCGCCCGGTTTCCCGGTCCATCCCGTAAGCCGACCGCAGTTTGGGCTTGACAGGGTCCACGCCTTTTCGCTACTTAGTGACCACGGTCACACAATGAGCTGATTCTTGTCACCTTTCTCTGGAGCGGGGAGCTAGCAGTAGCTAGGGGCAGCGATGGACCCGGGGGGAGCATACTTCCCAGCCCACGTCTGGCACAAATATCGGCGCACCAGCCATTCGGGTCCCTTCGCGGGCGGAACACGGCCCGCAAGGAAATTGTGGTGATTATCAATCACAGAAGGATGTAGGAAGGGTCAGACGGACCAGAGATCGAGGAAGACGTTAGTCGTTAGCTTGGACGGAACGACTATAATGAAACAGATATTAACGGATTTCTCGAAATTCATGGAGCCGTGGATCCCACTTCTCCAATCTCTGGTATGGCCAATCGTCATCTTAGTGCTCCTCTACATTTTCAGAAAACAGGCCGGACAATTCCTTAGCACAATAATCCGCCAAATAGAACGGGGTGCAGGACTAACCGTCGGACCCCACGGGATCACACTGGGCGAGATAAAGTCGCAAATTGAAGAGCAGCACAAGAAGATCGACAAGATTACCACCAGCATTGATAAATTAAGCAACAGCACCGAGAGCTCGATCGGTGCCCTCACGAGCTTTCTTATTACTTCCCCGCTTAATAACACAACCTACAGGAGGTACATCGACGAACGGATCAAATCACGGAAGATGATCATCGTCGGCTGCAGTGAGTTTACCGAGCAGCGCCTTCTCTGCGGGATTGTCAGTACTCTCCTGACCAAAGAGGCCAAGTTTGACCAGGTGATTCCCAAATACAACTTCGGCGGGGCCGCGAAGAACTTTGTCGCGCTGGCGCGGGGAGAGATTGACATCTATCCGGTGTACACATGGACTGGATTTGAAATGGCCTTTTCCTCTTTCCTACCTCTCATCGCTCCCTCTTTGATGCCGTTAGAGCCTCCCAAGGCAATTTCCGAGTTGAACCAGGTATTCGAACAACCACCGTATCCACTCTCTTGGGTATGCTATCTGGGTTTCAACAATAACTGGGAACTTGTGATGCTGGCAGATGAAGCCGACAAAAAGGGCATCACAAAGATCTCCGACCTGAGAGACTGGAATGACAGACTCAGGCTAGGCTGCGAGCCGGAGTTCTTTGCGCGGACAAACGGTTATGGTGTGCTTCGGAATCCTAAACCCCTTGGCTATGGGGTCCGATTTGATGAAGTCAAATTCTACCGGCACAAAGATGTTTACAATGTCTTGTCCGGCGGAGAGGTCGACATCATCGATGGGTTTACGACCGATCCACAGATTAACGCGCCCGTATACAGACGGTTAAAGGATGATGAATGTCACTTTGGCCTTTATCATGCCGCTGTGGTCGCTCGAACGGATCTTCTCGAAAACAATCCAGAGATTCGCGAACTTATAAATACTCTAGCCGGCCAGATTGAAGCGTCGGAGATGGGCCAAATGATTCAGGAGGCCGACCGTGCCGAAGAGGGCCGCGGTCACATTCGTGTGGTTGAGGGGATTGCGCTCGATTTTCTCCTTCGAAAGCGCCTTCTTACTACAACCACGACCGGGAAACAGCAGGTCGAAATCGGTAAGCAACAGCAACCTTAAAACCAATACGTATAGTTTAGCTTAAACTCGCCGGACTCACTTTGGGGGACAAGAAAGGCACCTCCAGGCGACCGTGCGGGCACTCAGTTAGGGGGTCAGGTCTTGAATCTTGATATTTCTACAGGCGCGAGGAGACAACGACGGAACAAGTACCCGCGGTCACACCGGAAGTGTCTCGGGGGCGGCGGGGGCAACCTCGGCGCCCTTCGTTTTTTTGGCGTCAGGAAATGCGGTATGATGAGCAGATAGGGGGTCAAAGATAGGGGGTCAGGTCTTGCAATCCCACACCGCCCCTGCTACCCTTCTCCCATGGCTCGCCCGCTTCGCCCCCAATATCCGGGGGCCGTGTATCATCTCACTACGCGCGGCAACGCCCGGCAAAGGATCTTTCGGGACGATACCGACCGGGAGGTCTTCTTCCATACGCTCGCCCAGGTGATCGCCCGCTACGGGTGGCTCTGCCACGCCTACTGCCTGATGGAGAACCACTACCACCTGCTGGTCGAAACCCTCCGGCCGAACCTGGCCCTCGGGATGCGCCAGCTCAACGGCGTCTACACCCAAGCCTTTAACCGGCGACACCGGCGGGTGGGCCATCTCTTCCAGGGGCGCTATAAGGCGATTGTCGTGGAAAAGGAGGCGCATCTCCTCGAACTCTGCCGCTACGTCGTGCTGAATCCGATCCGGGCACGGGTCAAGAAGGCGGTCGGGGCCTGGCGCTGGAGCAGTTATCGGGCCACGGCCGGGCTCGCCCCGGTCCCCCCCTGCCTCACGGTGGATTGGGTCTTGGGGCAGTTTAGCCCCAGACGACCGCAGGCGCAGGTCCGGTACCGGCGCTTTGTCCGAAACGGGCTCGGCCAGCAGCCGTGGCAGCAACTCACGGGGCAGATCTATCTGGGCACCGAGCCGTTTATCAAGCGCCACACGAAGGGCCTGGACCGCCTCAAAGAGGTCCCCCGGGCCCACTGGAGACCGGTGCGGCCGCGGCTCGCGCAGCTCTTTCGCGCGGGGGGCCAGACCGCGATTGCGAGCGCCTACCGGGAGTACGGGTATCGCCTGCACGAGATCGCCGATCATCTGGGGGTGCACTACGCGACGGTGAGTCGGCGGTTGCGCCAACTCGAGCGGACGAAGCGGGGTATTGTGTGATTGCAAGACCTGACCCCATTTTTTCCTGCTGACCCCATTTTTTTCCTTAACCCCATTTTTTTCCCACTAGTAACCCGAGCACGACGCCTGGACACGGTAGAGCGAGCGAACCGCCGCTTGAAGACGGTGGGGGTCTTGGCCCTGGGAGTGATGGCTGCCGTAGTATTGATCGGGCAAGTCACGATCAGTCATGCTGGTTCGGAGGGAGCCGATGCCGGTCGGGCAGCCGTGAAACGAGATGGCGTGCCCGTCTACGCGCAGATGACGACCAGTAGCGACGTAGTGAAAACCCTTCAGCGTGGGGCCATGGTGATGGTTGAGTTCTCCATGACCGGCGCCCAGGGAGCCTGGTGTCACGTGACCATAAACGGAACCACAGGCTACATGCGCTGCGAGGAGCTGGAGCGCGAACCAACGTCTCGCTGGCGGGAGGAACCTGCCCGCTCGCCCGGCACAGCCCGGTTGCCGCGGGAGCAGCGCCCCAGCGCGAGGGAAGCCCTCGAGCTACTGAGCAATAAGTACAACCCGCATTTCTGGATGCAAAAGCTCGGTTTCACTCCGCAACAGCGGGCCCACGCCTTTGAACTAGCCAACGAGACTGGCGTGACGGAATGTGACCGCAAATTTCAAGCAATTAGTCGCAAGTACGGCTGGGACCCCCGGTCTAAAGGTCCTACAGACTTCGAGAGCTGGACGAAAGTAATACGGGAGTGGGCACCGCATGACTTCGCATGTCGATCCCGGTTCGCGGAGTTCTGGAATCGGTTCGGGGAGACTATGACTCCTAAGCAGACGGCGGCGTTCGAGGAGGCGCAAAAGATGATCCCCGACATCCCCTATCTCACTCAATAGGTGTAGCCTTCGATGGCACCCGCCCATTCCCGCGGATGGGGTTCGGGTCTCGAATCTTGACATTCCTCCGGGCGCGAGGAAACGGCAAGGGAACAAGTAGCCGGGATCACACCGGAAGTGTCTAAGGGACGTCGGGCGTCAGCTCGGCGCCCTTCGTTTTTCTAGCGTCAGGAAATGGGGTATGATGCGGGGGAACGCGGAAGGCAGCCGGGTGAAAATTCGTCGAGTAGCTAGACGCAATTCAATATGGGAGGAATCATCATGGGTCCAAACCGTAACACAGCATGCTCTCCCCCGCGAAGGAACCGGTACTTCCATGGGCAGCTTCTTTCGGCCGACGATTTCCAAGATGAGCAGACATACTTCAGGAATAAGCACTGCCTTCATAACCGTTTACTGCACGGCTCGGGCGTCGTCACGGGATTGAAGACATCGATGGGTCCGGATAGAATCCGGCTGGAGCCGGGACTTGCCCTCGACTGTTTCGGACGTGAAATTTGCGTCCCTCACGTGGTGGAATTCCGACTCCCCACCGCAGGGAGGGTTGCATACCTCGGACTCTGTTATATGGAGCAGGCTGTCCGGGCCACGCCCGTCATCGCCGTTAACGACAGCCCAGGAACACCACATGTAGAGGCAACACGGATCGAGGAGGGGTTCGAACTCCTCTGGGAATCGTCGAATACCTTCTCAGGCCACCGGAGACGTGGCGGTCGTTGGGAAGCCTGCGGAAAGGAACATAGTATACCCATTGCACGGCTGCGCCGCTCGCGGAGACGGTGGCGTCTCGATTCGAGGTTTCGACGACCTCAAGTGAGGTAGACTTCCTCAAATGCGCGTGAAGTACTCTCAATCAAGGGGTCAAGTCTTTTGTCGACAAATTCCTCCCTGTTACGGCAAGCTCCCGGCAGGGCCCGCCCGCTGCGGATCGAATATCCTGGCGCCGTTCATCATTTCAATGCCCGGGGCAACGCCCGCCTAATGTACGTCTGTTCCAATACGACCTCACCTCCCACCATGTCAAATTGCCTACCAACCCAGCCTGAGGTATTCTAGTGTGAGCCATCAGTTCAGTGTAGTACGCGCACCGGTGCGGGCGGATTCCCACTTGAAGAGACGAGCCGAAAGATTCACAATCAAGACCTGTCAAATGTAAAGGTTACACCCCATATTCCTGCCGCAAGAGAGAATAAGTGGTGGCAATGTCTTGGGAATGCCCATGCGGCGTTTCTAACCGAGACTCAAGAACCAAGTGCAAGGCCTGTGGAACGCCGAAGGGGATGGTGTGGACACCTAAAGGTTTCCAGCCTCCAGAGGAAGCTCACCGTCTGGAGAAAGTGCATCAGGAAAAAAATCCCCGGGAGGTTTGGAGTGTTTCGAACGTGATCCGTCAAGCGTTCATCTGGGGGGAATAATAGCAGGGATCTGCGGGGGAATATATCTCGCCTCTTTTAGAATCAGAGCAGGTCGGGAGGCCACGATAGCTCTGGTGAATTATTATTTCTACCTTCCATGGAACTACTTGCCTACCTGGCATAGTACCGAAGGGTTGATTGGTCTTGGAATAGTCGTATTGTTTTTGTTCTTTGCGCTGATGGGTAGGCTGGAGGATTTACCGAATTGGGTTCGCGAACCTCTCTCGACTGTTTTTGAAGGCATCTTTTTCGGTATCTTTCTCGGTCTGCTCATGGTTGCCGTTACTTTCTTCTTTTTGGTGTTTGCACATGAAGCCTCCCAATTCCTTCGCGGTCATGGTGTTTTGTAGGATCTCACGGGCTTAAAAGAGGCCCGGTCGGAAACACGAGTCCCAACCGTGTCACATGTAAAGCTTTGACCCCATATTCCGCGACGCCATATCCCTTGTCAGATTGATCCACAACCAACATGGATTGAACAAGAGAAATGGGTTTGGAAGCAGGTCTGTGGGGGGAAAATTGCCAACTTCCACGAGGGTGACGATTACGGTGACCAGCTGGACCCGAAAATTTCTGCAGGGTGGCTGAAAACGCGGGTGCTACGACCACCATTCCTGGAGATAATCCTTCTCCATGAGCCTTACCGGAGTGCTTTATCCCCTCACGGCGTACGTATAGAAGGGGCGTGGTTTGATGAGACGGTCGACGTATCTGATGCGACCATTCCTTGTCCGTTGGGGCTGGAAAGATTCCGCTTTGAGGCAAGCGTCGATTTTACTCGATTGCGGATTGATAGTGTTATTTCCCTCCAAGGCTCCAAATTCACCGGGAAGCTGGATATGGACAGCCTCCATGTGGAGAGCGACCTCTTGATGCGCGATAGGGCCGAGTTCGCCGAGGTGGTTCTCTTAGGCACCAAGGTCGGGGATCAGCTGGACATGACGGAGTCCAAATTCACCGGTCACCTGAATATGGAAAGGCTTCAAATCGGCACGGATCTCTTCATGCGGGACATGAAGGTAGCACTGGGAAGTAAGGTAAATGTTGGCTATGCGCAGATTAAGGGCAACATGCTTATCTGGCACAGCAACCTCCCTTCCCTCGACCTGACTGGCACCAAGATCGGTGGGGAACTTATTCTCGGAACGCCGACGTTTGCATCGGTCAAATGGCAGAGGGACGCATTACTGACACTTCACAACACCGAAGTGGCGACCTTCGTAGATAGGGAACACGCTTGGCCAGACAACCTAAAACTTGTTGGCTTTACGTACGCTCGTTTACCGCGAGGTATAGCTATTCGTGATGTTTCCCTGTTTAACCAGGAGTGGTTGCAAAGCAGACGGAATATTCGCCACAAACATATGAGCAACTAGCCAACGTGTTACGAAAAGCCGGTCATAGGGACAAGGCAAACGACATCTTGTTTGCTGGCACAGAAAGGGAATTACGCCAAACAAAAGGGCGACGGAGGGTATGGTGGGTGGCCCTAAGAATCTTCATAGGCTACGGGTTCAAGATCTACTATACGCTTAGGTGGGTCTTCGCTCTTACTTTTTCCGGCATGCTAATGTTGGGACTAACAAAACAAGGTCCGATCAACGGGATGCCCTACGGAGTCTCCTAGAGCTTAGACATGCTATTGCCCATTATCGAGCTGAACAAACGTCACTACGAGATCCAACTAGCCCGCTTCGCGAGATACTACTTCTACTTCCACAAGATAATGGGTTGGATCCTGGCGTCCTTCATTGGTGCCGGAATAAACGGACTCACAGAGAAATCATGATTCTTTGAAGGTATGGGGTATGGCCGAGAAACTCGATTCGAAGCAAATGGTAAGCGTTGAGGAACTCCTCTGGTCCATCGTGTACGAGCAGGAGGCCACAAGGCGGGTGATGGTGCGGAAGGGGCTGGTGTTCAACTAGGAGGGGTTGGAGGAGGAAAAGGCGGGGCGGCGAGAGCTGAGAGCAAAACGCGTATGATAAGCTCCCCCACCCGCTTCCACGGTCCTGTCTCTTGACACCCTCGACCTAGAAAGGGATACTCGGGGACACCTTAGGGGGGCACGAATGAAACCGGGGTGAGCCTAACAACTACCCCACCTCTGAATTCACCAGCGCATCAGACAATTCCGACGCCTTCCCGGGCGCAGTACGGCACGAGGGGCGTTTTCATTTTCACCCTAGCAAATTCCTTCTTCCCCACCACGCAAAGCATCGATAATTTTGTCTTGCAGCCTAAGCAATTTGGCAATGCTGACCATGTCCGTGGCGCCCAGAGGGGCTTGTGCATTCGCGGCCCGCCCGCTTAGGTTCATAACTCACTGTTCCAAAGCGGGCGTAATTGAAATCCCTTTGCTTCGCTCGCCTCACGTGAGGTCGTAAGGAGGAAGTCATGGCTCAAATTGCCGATCGAATGAAGAGATATAACAGAGTACGCAATCAGATGCGTCCCAGAGATGTCATTGCGTTTGGAGGCAAAGGTCACTTCTCGGAAATAATCAAGTTTGTCACCCGGTCCGTCGTGTCTCACGTAGGAGTGATCTTCCAAGTAGACAGAAAGGGTGAGCAATTCAAGAATCTTGTCATCGAGTCAACTTCACTTCACGGCAAGGCAGGCGTTCAGATCAACTTTATGAGTCAGCGGGTTCGGAGCTACGAAGGTGATGTGTGGTGACTCCCGCTCGAGAAACAATACTCAAATACTATCCAGAAGTCTGATAAATTCTTTGAGTTTCTGCGTACCCAAGTAGGCAAAGAGTACGATATGGGCCAGGCAATCAAGGCGGGCTTGGATATTTTCGATGATGTTTGGGGGGTCTCCGTAGCGACCCTAGCGAAAGAGGACTTTGACAAGTTTTTCTGTTCTGAGCTCGTTGTGGCGGGTCTTGAAACGGCTGGAGTTTTTGGTAAGTTGAACGTCAATGCCTCAGAGGTAACTCCAATTGATCTCTGTGGACTAAGGCTTTATGGACGGGAGGGTCTCCCTGAGACAGGACGGGGGTACTACCAATTAGGAGGAGATGACCGCGTGAGGATCACTCGGTTCAACACTGTCCCGTTCGAGCAGCTGCCTAGAGCCAAGTAATCCGCCGCCTAGGGAAGGAGGCAAACCGCTGAAAGAGAGTTAGAGGCAGACTCTCACGTCTTGACACCGCGTCTGTTTTTGTGAGCAGTAGGCGCTGCGGCGCTGGGGTGCTGCGGAAAGGACTAGTGACGAACCAGGAGGGGCGGGAAGAGGTTAATGCGGGGCGGCGGGAGGTGGTCCCCCACCCCTCTTCCACGGTCCTGACGCTTGACACCCCTCCCCCACTTGGCGATACTTAGAGCCTCAAGAGGGGGGGACCGATGAAACCGGGGTGACCATAGCCATTAGGCCACTTCCGACACAATCAACGGCGCACCAAGTATCCAGATGCCCTCTCGGGTCTAATACGGCCTGGGAGGGCGTTTTGCTTTTGAGGAGGATGCATCGGCCAACGCAAATACTGGAGCACAGGGTA
>JABAOH010012743.1_pt1 | contig 99703 bp, 77 predicted proteins | sample 7062181 | NCBI WGS metagenome assembly JABAOH01 (sample SAMN14538630, study PRJNA623070) | marine sediment metagenome | biome: marine biome [ENVO:00000428]; feature: marine pelagic biome [ENVO:01000023]; material: deep marine sediment [ENVO:00002113]; isolation source: pool of 5 deep marine... | reverse complement strand
CCGGAACCCATGCTCCAGTTGCGTAACCAGGGCCAGATTCTAGGACCGGATGGTCAGAGAATGAGTAAATCGCGTGGAAACGTGATCGATCCTGATGAACAGATACGAGAATATGGTGCGGATACAGTACGGGCATACCTCATGTTCGGATATCGCTGGACCGAGGGTGGACCCTGGAGCGATGAGAACATCCAGGGCGTGGTCCGCTGGCTACACCGTGTTTGGGCGTTGGTCTTGGAGACTATAGATGCTAAACCGCAGGTGGAGGATCCTAAGCAGGAAAAAGCATTAAAGCGTAAGATGCACCAGACCATTCGTCAGGTTTCCCATGATTTGGAAAACTTTGAATTCAACACAGTGATCTCATCACTCATGGAGTTTACCAATCAGATCATCGATGCGCGCGAGGCCGGTATTGCCGGTACGGAGGCATTCAAGGATGCAATAGAGCACCTACTGCTTTTAACAGCTCCTGGAACCCCTCATATCGCTGAGGAACTTTGGTCCCGATTGGGAAAGCCGTACTCCATCCATCTTCAGCCCTGGCCGGTCTTTGACGCGGAAGCAGCAAAGGAAGAGGAGATCACCTTGGTGATCCAGGTGAACGGCAAAGTACGAGATCGAATACGCGTTTCTGCAGGAATCAGCGATGAGGAAGCACGGCGCCTTGCATTGGAGAGTGAGATCGTTCAGCGATTCTTGGAAGGGAAAGGACCTCGCAAGGTCATTGTTGTTCCAGGGCGTTTGGTTAATATCGTAATTTCGTAGAAGCCTGAGTTTGAACACAGTTGGAAGTGACCTTTCAGGGGCGCGGCATCGCCGTGCCCCTGTGCCTATGTAGTGATTTCCAATTGTAGCGGCGGCTCGCGAGCCGCCCCTACGCGTCTCACCTATACCATACGGATTCGTGAGGAGTGTAAAGCCTTGGCTTTGCGCCAGAAGTGCAGCTTCTGGGGACGAGGAATATGTATTCATGGTTCAAGGCATTTTTTCCTTATGCCACCGGCTTCGCCGGTGCCCAACGGCAAGCCGTTGGACTCCGACAATATGATCAACACATTCACATGAAAGTCTAGATAAGTTCGTGAAGGGATTCAATTGAAGGTTCCTATGATCTTTCAACCGCGTTGCCCAAACCAACTCAGATGCGTAGAATGGTCTGTGGATACGATATCGAATAAGAGCATGTTGTTCCCCTGGTCAACCTGCACTTAATGCGAGGAGGATACTCATGACGACAAAACAAAAAGAAATCATCACCGCTGATCAGGCTCCGAAGCCTATAGGGCCCTATTCCGTGGCCGTGCGCGCCGGGGGATGGATCTTTGCTTCAGGAACCGTCGGTATAGATGCGAATACGGGTGAATTTGTGCCTGGAGGGATTGAATCGCAAACACGAAAAGCGCTAGAAAATCTGGAAAACATTCTCGCATCCGCAGGCTCCTCGCTGGACTCCGTTGTCAAAACCACCGTCTTCCTGCAGGATATGGGCGAATTTGGCGAGATGAATGCTGTGTATGCCGAATTTTTCGACAAAGATCCACCTGCTCGCTCCACTGTGGAGGTGGCGGCTCTGCCGAAGGGTGCTGCAGTTGAAATCGAAGTGATTGCAATGGTGGTAGATAATAAAGTTTGATGTATTGAAACGGGACCCTGCGAGGCTGGGGAGAACGCAAGGTCCCGGCAGTCCGGTCGTCCGGATGCGGATTAAGAATAGGTCTTATCCGATTTGTATTCCGTAACCTGGATTACTGGAAGGACGAACTACCAATTAGTATCTTGAGGAGTGGTTGATCCATGGCTGGTGAACGGATTCTGGTAGTGGATGATGAGGCGAATATCGTTGAGCTTGTTACCCTTTATCTGGAGCAGGATGGATTTCAAGTGGAAAGCGTCGCCGATGGTGCTTCGGCGCTAGAAAAAATCCTTGAGGATGAACCCGATCTGGTCGTGTTGGACATCATGCTCCCGGAACTCAACGGCTTCGATGTCTGCAAGCAAACGAGAATGAAATCTGAAGTGCCCATTATCATGCTCACCGCCCGTGATGAGGATTTTGACAAGATCGTTGGTCTGGAGTTGGGCGCTGATGATTACCTTACGAAACCATTCAATCCCAGGGAGCTCGTGGCTCGCGTTAAGGCCATCTTGCGTCGTTTAGATCGAGCGGAGAAGGTCGCTGAGGGTCCAATGCACGTGGGCGATGTCATCGTTGATCCTGCGCGGCGGGAAGTGACGGTTGCTGGCGAGCCAGTCTCTATGCGAGCAAAGGAGTTTGACCTGTTGGTGGCTTTTATCGAACATCGTGGCATTGTCCTCACCAGGGAACAACTACTCAATCTTGTGTGGGGGTATGATTTTTACGGTCAAACTCGTACTGTCGATGTACACGTCGCCCATCTGCGTAAGCGCCTTGCCCGGAGCGAGAACGTCAGCATAGAGACGGTGACGGGCGTCGGTTATAAATTGGTGGATTAAAGAAAAGTGTTACGTTCTCTACGCGGCCGTTTGTTTTTATCATATTTGCTGATCACAGGGTTGGTCCTGACTTTGGTCGGCATAAGTCTGCTTTTTTTCCTCATCAATAATCCTATTGTCAATCAGTTGAGCTATAACAGATTGGAAATGATATCTACTACACTTCAGCGGTTGAATAACCGGGGCCTCATCGCGCCTACTTCAGATGAAGTTCAGCGGACCGTCAATCGATTGAGCGAGAATTTCAACGTGCGGATTCTCGTCATTGGGAAAGATGGAAAGGTAATTGCTGACAATCGACCGGGAGCAGGAGTGGGGTCCTTTGATGCCTTCTCCATCGAGGATTTGCAAGAGCGTTCCATTCGCGGAAGCTTCGTGGACGAACTTGATAGAACTTGGCTCTGGGTTGGAACACCTCTTGACCAGGGTCGAGTATTGGTCGTTGCGTCATTGAAACCCGGTCTACTGTCATTGCGAGATGTCGCGGGTGATCTTCTAAGCCCTGTTCTCCAAGCGGCAGCTATAGGGCTGATAATCTCTGTCATCCTGGCTATAATAATTTCCAGGTGGGTTGCTGCGCCTCTACAAAGGATGTCAAAGGCTGCTGAGGGAGTTTCAGAAGGGGAATACCGGGGAACCATTCAGCCGGAAGGGCCCAGTGAGGTTCAGAGTCTGGTAACCTCGTTCAACGATATGGTGATGCAAGTGCAATCAGGGCAGCAGATTCAACGCGAATTCCTTGCAAACGTATCTCACGAGCTCAAAACACCATTGACCTCGATACAGGGCTTTGCACAAGCGATACTGGATGGTGCAGCATCGGAGGGTGAGGCGCAAGAGCGTGCTGCACAGGTGATCTACGAGGAATCCGATCGGTTGAGGAGGCTGGTGGAAGACTTGCTCGATCTTGCCAGGATCGATGCTGGGCAGGTGGCCTTTGATCGCCGACCAGTCGACCTCAATGCATTATTGACAGGTATCGCAGACAAACAGACTTTGAGCGCCACCGAGAAAGGAGTCCGACTCGAATTCCGATTGCCAGATCTCCCTACAATCATAGGCGATGGAGATCGGTTGGCTCAGGTGTTTACTAACTTGGTGGACAACGCGATTAAGCATACTCCTGAGTCAGGTGTCATCGTTATGAGCGGCGAAGAAGATTCCGGATGGGTATCGATCCATGTTACTGATACAGGACCGGGGATTCCTTCTGAGGATCTATCCCGAATCTTCGAGCGCTTTTACCAGGTAGATAAGGCGAGGAAAGGTGGTAGTGGACGAGGCGTGGGGCTCGGTTTGGCAATTTCGAAGCAAATTGTGGAGGTACATGGTGGTCGTATGGTCGCTCAGAGCGTATTGGGGAAGGGAAGTAGATTTACGGTTCAGCTTCCCATCGTCAAATCGGATGACGTCACACTCGTTCGTCCGACCGAGGAACCCTCCGTCTGATAAATCTGTTATCATTCCTTTTCATCTATAGCCAAGGGAGATTATGACGGAAGAGCGCCCTATTAAGCCTGCATCGAACTCTTGGTTCGTGGTTGGAATACTTTCAACCATGTTCGTTTGCGTTTGTATTGCATCTATGGGGGTTGTACTGATGTACGCCGCTATGCAGGGTTCCAGTTCTGTGATAGCAACTGAGATTCCTTCTACGACCGAGATCCCGCTTGCAGATCCCGACTTACCCGTAATTGCAGAACAGAGTCTCACTGACGCAGAGGTGCCTGAAGCCGATCTCCCGAAATTCGTCGAAATGTTAAGCGGTATTGATGTTCCAGAAGTGTTGGCTGAAAGTGCAGATCCCATTGCAATTGGAACCCAGCAGAACTTCTGGGTCACCGATGTGGATGTCGTCGAAACTATTTCTGTCGTGGCCACGATGGTTTATGCAACTGATCATGTCTATTTTTGGGTTGATGATCGGGTGAGTTATGAGATCGAAGATGTGAGGCGGATCGTGGATAATTTTGAGGAACAGACATATCCAACTGTCCGCTCATACATCGGGAGCGAATGGACACCCGGAGTTGATGGAGATGTTCACCTTCACATTCTCCTTACTCAAAGGCTGGGCTCTTCGGTGGCTGGGCTGTTCTTTTCCCGTGACGAGTATTCACCCCTTGTCCACGAGTTTTCCAACGGTCACGAGATGTTTTACTTGAGCGCTGAAAACCTGTTGTTGAGCGGGTATTACATCGATAGCGTCCTTGCTCACGAATTCCAGCATATGGTCCAGTGGTTTGTCGACAAGAACGAGGAAACCTGGCTGAATGAAGGATTCTCACAGTTCTCTGAATACATCCTCGGTTATGACATCGGTGGCTTCGATTTTCTATACAGTCGCGATACGGATCAACCGCTTCAACGCTGGCCTTCTGAACCGGGCACAGCTGGAGCCCACTATGGTCAAACATTCCTTTTTTTGACCTATCTCTATGATCGCTTTGGCCCTGATTTCGTACGGGCTCTAGCGGAGAACAAAGGGAACGGCCTTGCATCCATCGATCAGACTTTGAAGCAGGTTATCGCGAATGATCCAGTGACTGGAGAGGAACTTACTGTGGAGAATGTTTTCCTGGATTGGGCCGTATCACTGGTGCTTCAAGATCCCGATTTTGCCGATGGAAGGTACGGCTTGTCATCCTACGTCAATGCGCCTATTGCAGACTTCACAGACGTGTACAGTCGATGCCCTGTCGAGGAACAGGTGAGGGAGGTCCATCAATATGGTGTAGACCTCATTCAATTTGATTGTGATGGCGAATTCACACTTAAATTTACTGCTCCAACGCAGGCACAGGTCATACCTGAGGATGCGCGCTCCGGCAATTATGCCATTTGGTCGAATTTTGGTGACGATTCAGGAATGCGCATGACAAGATCCTTTGACCTTCGAGAGGCTACTGAGACGATCCGGTTCGAGTACTGGACTTGGTACACCCTCGAAAAGGATTTTGATTACGCATACCTGACCGTATCCACAGATGGTGGTGAGACCTGGGAGATCTTAAAGACTCCCTCTGGAACCGATGAAAACCCATCGGGGAATTCATTTGGATGGGCATATAACGGGATGAGTGGAAATGGGAGTGCTCCATCCTGGATTCACGAATCTGTTGATCTGTCACAATATGCAGGGCAAGAAATTTTACTGCGATTTGAATATGTCACCGACACCGCGGTTAATAGTGAGGGGCTCTTGCTGGATGATTTGAGCATCGAGGCGATAGGCTATGAGGAGGACTTTGAGGAAGGTGACGGTGACTGGCAACTTGAAGGTTTCGTCCGCCTGCATAACCGGATCCCACAAAGGTTTAAATTGGCGATGATTGAGCGCGGGGATGAGGTTCGAGTGAACGAGATCGTACTGGATTCTCAAAATCGAGCGGAAGTTCAGCTTAGTTTCGAGGACGGCTTGGAAGAGATCATCTTGGTGGTCACGGCCACCTCTCGTCATAGCTGGCTACCAGCGAATTATCACTTCGAGATCCTTCAATAACTCGTGAGTCCGAGCGTCATCAGGCGCAATTGTGATTATGCAAATGTTTAAACAACAACGGGACCTTGCAGGGTCCCGTTTCGTATGCGGAATCGTGTTCTGTTAGCTGCGATTCATTCTTCGATCGCGGTAGATGATCTGCGAAGCGATTCCAGTTCAGCCTCTAGTTGAGCCATGCGAATCTCATATGCTTTTCTGACTTCGTCGCTCAAATACTGAGCTCGTTCTCGCATGCGTTCTTGAAGCACCTCGCCTGACGTTGGAGCCAAGAGTAGGGCAGTTACAGATCCCACGAGCGCACCGCACATTGCACCCATGAGGAAAGACATTAATCGGCGCATGCTTCACCTCCTGAAATCATTATCTCATGTAATTCCTGTAACTCAAAGGTCAGTCGATTATATTCGAGGGCAGTTGGAGTTATCTGATTTTGTATTGATTTGGGTGAAGTGCCATTCATGTTCTTTCATCCCGACCATATCCTCGTTCGGGAGATACTCATTTGTTTTTAGAAGATGCAATAAGGAAATTGCATTTATTCACTCTTCTTGAAAGGGAGGGGATTGAGGGTGAGGGTCCGTATCTCGTTCCGTTGACCGAAATCCAATAGCTTCGCAAATTTGGACGCCCTGGCGGGGCGTCCCTACGAGCCATTTGATGGACATCGTGCGGGCTGTGAATACGATGCTGACATTATTGGAAGGCTCGATTCTTCCCTTTCCCTGAAAGGGAGAGGGATTGAGTGTGAGGGTCCATTTGCTTGAATGAAAACAAATGGCATAGTAGACTGATAATCTAGAGGGTTAATAAATTTACCGTCTACGGACAGTCCAACCATCCAAATCTTTCACACAGGAGATATCCTCTATGAAGATCGCAATTGAATACTGCGCAGTTTGACACTATACGGATCGAGCCGTCAGTCTGATGGCAGAACTTGTGAAGAATCACGAGATGAATATTGAATCCATCACATTAATCCCATCGGATGGTGGAACCTATGAAGTATCAGTCGACGACAAATTGATATACTCCAAACTTCAAACTGGTCGCCATGCAGAGGATGGTGAGGTAGATCGTCTACTCAGAGAATCCATGTAATAGCATACATATTCGAGTGAAAATCGTTGTCGATGACAGCCTGTGGGATGCACATCCCACAGGCTGCAGAGTTAGTAAAAAGAACGTTTAACAGAAGATCTCAATTCCATAGGGTTAAGCCAAAGTATGGAGAAAGTGTAAGGATGAGACTTGTGCTGCAAAGGGTTCAGTGCGGTAGTGTCTCAGTAGGAGATGAGAAGCTTGCTGAGATCGGTCGCGGTCTGGTGATTCTGGTGGGCGTTGGGCACGAAGATACAGTATCAGAGGCGGAATGGCTGGCGGAGAAATGTACCAGCCTGCGGATTTTTGAGGACAGCCAGGGGAAGACCAACCTCTCAATCCTGGACGTCGGTGGTGAAGCCCTCGTCGTTTCGCAATTTACATTGTTAGCTGATACGCGGAAAGGCCGGCGGCCAAGTTTCATCGGAGCAGCGCCTCCCGATAAAGCCGAACCTTTGGTGAATGCTTTCGTAAAAGCCCTCACAGATCTTGGGATCGCCACGCAGCAAGGTGAATTTGGCGCCCATATGATTGTAAATATTGAAAATGATGGGCCGGTGACCATCATCCTGGAGCGGGTTCCTAGCTAGGGATTGGTTTCATTGGTCATATACTTATCTGTATAAAAACTGGTCCAGTCTCGAGGAGTGGATCAGTTTTTGAATTTAAAATACACACGGTTGAGCGTCAAAGTGTAAAAACTTCATTTCTAAGGTTGTAAGTTAAGGACTGGCAGTCCTCGAAGGACTGCCAGTCCTTGATAAATATTCTCCTTATGAGCCTGCGAGGACAGCTTCAGGTTCGGTCCATAGGATGCCGTCGAATTGAACAGCATCTGCGCCAGCTTGAATCATGGTATTGGCGTGGGTCTGGGAATATACTCCGCCACTAGCCAGAATTGGAAGGTCCGTAATAGATCGGAGTGAAATTACCGCTCGAAGGGCTAGAGGGAAGACTCCAGGTCCTAGGAGTCGACCGTTTACGAGAGGTCCTTCTGGGCTTTGGATGGTCCCCCTGGGTGGACCAATGCTCAGGGCAACGGCTCCGCTTTCTGAAAGTACAGGTGCTAGGATTTCACTTCGAGTTGCTGGAAAGTTTGCGATGATGGGCAATTCGCTCTGTGCAGCTACACCAATCATTTCTGCAGCATGACTTGGATCCGAATCTCCAAGACCGACCTCGACAGCACTGGCTGCTTCAATCTCCTCAATCCGCTGGGTCATTTCACGAAGTTCATCAGTTGCCTCACCGAGGAGGTGAATAATCACTGGACTTGGAAGCTCCGCCCAACGCTGGCGGTGCCTTCGCAGGATCTGGGTGAAACCAGGATTGGGATGACCAGTGTGCAGCAGGAACCCTCCGGGGAAGTTGAGCACACGTGGTGGACGAGCCGGCGTGCGTGGTGACATGCTGATGGGATTGGTAATGAATGCTCCAAGACGTGAAAGATCGAGGGAATGGGAGGCTTCAAGAGAGAAACCCAGAGTCCCAGCCAGGTTGGTCATGGCTGGTGAGAGGATGATCTCCCTTTTACCAGAACTCAGGATGAGCTCTTCTCCCAAAGGCCCAACTTCTTGTGTTGATCCTGATGTATCCACTTATCCCTCGATGATTGCCTCGGGGCACTCTTGGTGAATGAATTGGGAGAGAGGATCCTCTCCGCCTTTGCTTTCATCCGGCCAAGCACGATGGAGGCTTTCTTTCTTCATTAAAGCTTCCGAGATGGACAATTGTCTACCGGCTCTTTTTGATTGGCGCCTTACGAATAAGGCATGCTGAGTCCGATGGCAGTAGGCGGCGGCAAGTTTAGCGGGAAACCATTCTTCGATGTTGAGGACGATGTCTGCTTCGTCATCTTCGTTCGCCAGGCGTGGGCGTGGGTGTCCGGGAAAATTCGCAGAAACAGTGTAAAGATCAACACCGTCGCTGTGCTGGGAGGTAAGGAATGCAGCTTCATGCATCAAACGGTGAGCTGGGTGACCGTACTCCCCATTGGAACCGTGAGTGATAAGGATCTTTGTGGCAAGACTCTCCATCTCTGCCTGTAATTGACTTGCGAGGATGTCCACATTGGCCTCAAAGGCGCGCAGATCACCGTTTTCGGCTATCAATGGATCCACAAAGTCTAGACATTTGGCTGATCTTGCGCCGAGCGCTTGCGCGGCGCATTGAAATTCTTCTTCACGGACCCTACCCAATTCGGCGCGACTGGACAACGGAGGCTCGCCTAATTCTCCACCTTCCCCGCGGGTCGCGGAGAGGATGTGGACAACGGCGCCTTTCGACGAGAGCATCGCCAAAGTGCCTCCGATCATGATTGTTTCGTCGTCTGGGTGGGCAAAAGCAGCGAGGATTTCCATCTCACCAGCTCATCCTGTTCAAATCAAAGATCGGACCATCAGAACATGTCAGGAGCCAGCCAACATCTCCTTTTATGGAACAGGCATGGCAGGTACCGATGCCGCAAGGCATGGGCGTCATTATCAGGGCTTGGGCAAATGGTGGAAGTCGGTTACGGTCGGTAATTCCTAAAAACAATCGGAGTTCTTGAAGCGAATCGAGAGGTAGGTCCAGCGCCAGGTAGTCTGCCCAGGATAATGCATCTCCAAGACTGGGATTCACTTCAACTTGTGGAGGTAATTCATCAAGCGGAGGCTCGCTCCACAGTGAGATTGCGACGTTTTGATTGAGCCCTAACTCCATTAAAGGAAGTAATCGGAGAGGTGGAGCAGCTATGGAAACTAATAGCCAGCGGACTGCTTCTCGTGGAGGTGTGAAGCCACCTCCCAATGGACCGACGAGGTCAATAGGATCGCCGAATGACCAAGATGGATGCGGTGGTACATCGGCTGTGAATCCGTCCAGATGGATGGACGTTGGGAAGAGGGTGCGGCGTAGCGGCTGATTTACTCCTGGTTTAAGTGCGAGGAATCCCTGCCCGGGCTTAGGTAGATCTGGGGATTCGCATGTTAAACGCGCCGCTTGTGAATGGGCTGCAGTTAGTGAAACGCCTTCGAAATGGGAGAGCATTCTGCGCATGGTGGGATGCTAACATGAGCATCGTGGAAGGGCAATGTCAGCAGGCTGTCGGGCTTGAGAGGCTTCGCATGATACAATTTTCACTGAAATAAAAATGATTAACACTTTGAACCGTCAATTTTAATTAGGAGGATAAGATGAATTTCGAATTCTTCATGTCGGCTTTCGCGTTTATCGCCTGGCTGGTTGTATTGGTATTGATCGTCGTCGCTGTAATGCGTGCGTCGCGCGGTCAAGACTACAAGGCGATTGGGCGGTTGGCCGTCATCGCGTTGGTAGTTGCAGCAGTTGCGTCATTCGTCAGCGCAGGTTTGGAGTTTGTCCAACCAACGGACCGGGGCGTTGTCATCTCGGCCTTGGATGAAGGCGTACGTGATGAGGCACTGCAGCCTGGATTGAACTGGGTGGTGCCTTTTCTCGAGAATGTGGTCACATACCCAATTTCACGCCAGACCTATACCATGTCTATCGCACATTTCGAGGGAGAGATCGAGGGTGATGATTCTGTAGAGGCGCGCACCTCGGATGGGCAAGTTGTAAAAGTTGACGCCTCCGTCATCTTCTCTATCGATCCGGATGAGGTCGTCGATACGCATATTAAATGGCAGGGACAATATGTGGATAATCTGATTCGACCCGTTGCACGAGGTGTCATCCGTGATGCAGTCTCCCAGTTCGGTGTGGAGGAAGTTTACAGCACCAAGCGCTTCGAGCTCTCGGATCTCATTACACAGGCTCTCACCGAACAACTCGGTGAGGGAGGTTTGATCCTGCAAACCTTCGTTCTGAGGAATATCGCATTCTCGGTTGAATACGCCGCATCGGTGGAGCAGAAGCAGATCGCCGAACAGCAGGCTCAGCAGGCGGCTTTCGTCGTCCAGCAGCGCGAGCAGGAGGCGGAGCAGGCTAGAAAGATCGCGCAGGGTAAGGCGGACGCTAACGTCATTGAAGCAGAGGGTAGAGCCGAAGCACGTATCATCGAGGCGGATGCTGAGGCGAAAGCCATTGAATTGATCGGAGAAGCGCTTCAGGACAACACGGATGTGTTGACACTGGAGTACATACAGAAGCTGTCTCCTGCAATTCGAGTGATGCTAGTCCCCAACGATAATCCATACTTGCTGCCTCTGCCGGATATCTTTGAAGAGTCAATACCAACCGATATCCCAACGACGCCGACGGAGTAAGCACCCCATTCTATCGTTACTAAGAACAACCTCCCATGTGTAAATAGACATGGGAGGTTTTATTTAACGACATGAAGCGTAAACTACAAAATCCTTGAACAGGTCTGGCTTGGAGATCGGAGATCATCCCATTGGGAATGCAAAGAGTGGGATTACCATCTCATCGGGTGAAAGCCCACCGTGCCTTCCAAGCAGCGGGTTGGGATATGGAGACCCCCATAGGAATGCGGATCCCTGGCTGATGGCGATGAGTTCGCCAATACGATCCGCAGTAACCTTGGCTGGTTCACCGGGACCGAAGAGACCCGACTCTAACGCTTTGCTTGAATGAATGATTCGAAAATCCTCATTCCAGGTTCGATTGAAATACTCTTTCACCGAATCCTCAGAACCGCTTTTAGGGTAGAGGTAAGAAAAGCGGCTTTCACCGGTTGGGGCCATGTGAAGCAAGCCGGTAAGGTTAGGATGTTGGTTGAGTTCGTACTTCGCTTCTCTTGGTGTGAAGACTTGACCGTGATCTGATAGCAGGATTAGAAGAGTATTGCGACGTGCATCTGGATCAAGCTGCATGACAAAGGAATCGAGCATGGTCCGGATAAAGGTGGCGAATTCGGTTTTCACCTGCTCCGCATCGGGACCGTATTGGTGGGAGAGCGCGTCAATAGCGCCGTAGTAGATCCAGAGGAACCTGGGTGACTTGAACCTGAGCTCGGCGATCCTCCTCACAAGAATCCAGAGGTCAGTCACTGTGCGAAATCCGTAGCTGTCTACATTGGCATAGTGCATTCGTGATAGACCGGAATTGTGAATTGCCCTTGAGAGAAAGCTGAAGGTTTCCACACCGGCATTCGCTAGATGTGGGCCAAGCGTGGGTACAGGGAGCTCGGCTTCAGGCTCGAAACCTGCGTAGTGCAACATGCCAGACCTGCCCTCAAAGGATGCAGGCGAATGGGTGATCATGTTGGCGATAAGGCCATATTCTTTCAAGAATAGCTCGTAGCCCAGAATGCCGTGTTCTGCAGGGCTCCTGCCAGTCCATAGCGTGGTGAGTGCGGTGCTGGTGGTAGAAGGCACCACGGAGGTGATTTGGAAGAGGGATCCATCTTGCCAGAATGATTTCAATCCGAGGGACGGTTCTTCCATCCAGCTGCGGAAGCGTTCCAAAGATAATGCATCGATCAAGACTACGATGATCTGTAATTGTCCCTCAGCGAGCTCGTCCAAAGTTTCCAATTGGAGCGGAGGGTGGGTCATGGGAGATACTCCGAACCATCGACAGACTGAGGCAGGGACATTTAGCAATGATCTCCCACCATATTCAGGAAGGACAACCTTCAGGCCAAGATCTAGCTCAGCTGCAACCGTGGAGGTCCTCTGATCGTTACCCGTTTCTGAGGTGTCAGGCGTCATATCGGAATTTCGTCACTTGATTCATGGTATACGTTCCGGTAAATTGGCGTTCAAGGCTGGCCATTAATTCTACACGACTCGTACGCGCGTGCATCATCGGAAAGGATAGCGAAGTGGATCGCGGTAAGCGATTATTACCCGACGCGAGTCAGCACAGTACCTCTGCTGGCGGATTGTATGACAGAGAATCCACTTCGGAGTGTTGGGATTGAACTCGTGCCATTGGGCGTAGCAGAACCAGGCTGGGCCTCCTGGGGCAGCGTTCGCCGCTCCGTGGGTGATACCTTCGCCGCAATTCTCTAGGCGGATAAGGCAGATATCCCGGCACTACTCGCTGAACTCAATGAGACTGAAGCGGAAGCACACGCAGAGATGCAGTAGGTCTTCACGATTTGATAAAAGCGGGTTGCTCTGTGCAACCCGCTTTTTCATTCTTGTTCACCCTTGCGAAGGTTGGCGAGCCTTTGGCTCCCTTAAACCTTCGCAAGGGTTATTGAGCACCTCTAGTCGCCTTTCACGCTATGATTTAGAATGTCCGCAGAGGTAGGTATCATGAAAAAGCGATTGAACTGGATTCTTTTGATCGTCATCTCCATGCTTGCCATTACACAACTAGGTGCTGGATTCTGGCAGCAGGAAGAGCCCATTAGAGTTGTGCTAGATGAGACTGAGAACGACTATCCGAATGGCTTAACGTTTAGGCTAGTTCTTGATGCTGATCATCCCATAACGAAGGTCGTGCTGTTTTATCAAGAACGTGGCGATAGAGGGACCACCCGTCAGCCCATCGAGATCACACCTGATAGTTACCAAGAGATATCCTATCTGTGGGACACCTCGCAGATAACCGTCGCACCCAGCAGCCCGGTGATATACAAATGGGAGATCACGGATGAAGAAGGAAATACAAAGGTTACAGAAGAGGAGTTGGTTTATTATGACGACCTGCGTTTTCCATGGAAGGAACGGAGCGACGAAGACTTGATCGTGCGTTGGTATGAGGGCGACGACGAGTTTGGTGAATATATTTTTGATGTCGCTCGGCGGGTTCTAGATGACATGGTCAGCCAGGCTGGGCAAGGTTTGAAGTTTCCCGTGATCATCCTCCTCTATGCGAATGAGGAAGACTTCGAATCTTGGCATTTTTATGTGGATGATTGGGTCGGTGGGCAAGCATTCACATCAAAGGGGATTACTACACAGATTCTTTCACCTTATTCCAGTTCCGGATGGATTCAAGACGTCATCCCCCATGAAATTGCACATCTTTTCTTCTATCAGGCAGTTGACTCAACATGGGCATTCTGGCCCTCTTGGTTAGATGAAGGGCTGGCTAAGTATTATGAGATCGGAGATAACAGCGCAAGCCTGGAACACGTCACACGGGCAGCTAAAGATGGCACACTGTTGCCCCTCAGCAGTCTCGCCGGAGGTTTTGGTAGGGATCCCGAACAGGTTAGATTATCCTATGATGAGTCATTGAGTGCCGTCACTTATATCATCGAGACTTGGGGCGATGAGGGTATCCAGGGGTTGGTTGAGACCTTTCGAGAAGGAGCAGAACAACGCGAGGCCGTCCACCAAGCATTTGGCATCACTTGGGAAGAGTTCATTGCAGCCTGGCTCACATGGATGGGCGTACCCGCAACACCTGCGCCACCGCCGACGCTAACGCCCACATATGAACCGCGCGCTGTACCACCTACTCCGAGGAGTAGTTGGCCCTCAGCGACACCCTCCCCTGCCAGTGTCGTCCAGGTAGAGGAACCCAAGCCCACAGCAGAGACCGTCGGTTCAGTCGAGCAGGAGGATGGTGATACAGCATTCTGCGGTGGACTCTTTGGCCTCGTGCTCTTGCCTGGGATCCCATGGATTCTACGAAAATCGATGGCAACCTCAAAACGAAGCTGATTTAGCTTCAAAGTGAGTGTCAAATAGCTAATAAGTCAAGAAGTGAGAAGGTCAAAACGTAACACGGTCATTGTCCGACTCACACATGGACTTAATCGCACATCCACTTCTTGACCCATTGACCTAATACTTATCTCTGATTAACTGATCACGGATCACCGGTCACCTTATAGACTAATTCACACATTCACTTCTTGACTTCTCCACTTGTTGACCAGTGTTGATCCGCTGCTGTGTAGTACTTTTCAATTATGTGGAACCCAGCGAACCCGAACCGAAAGTTGTCACATACATTGGTGATCGTGATATCTGGCGCCACGCATACCCAGAGACAATCCCATTCGGTGAGGCCCTTTTGCATGAAGACACTCGCCCAGAAAATGATGATCTTTGGGAACCTCTTCTGGATGATGAGGGATGTCGGATTGAGACATTGGTCACCCGTGGAAACATCCTCTACGATGCAAGGAAGATGCATAACTCGCGCATGATCAGTCGATGTGGATATGAAGTTGAATTTGAGGGTTACCGCACACTTGCGATCAATGTACCAGGTACCGGTGATCTAGGTGAACCGATATGAGAGCGGGGAATATGAAATCGGATATTGTTAAATTGATGTTCAACAGGGCGAAGATTTGGTCACTGCGGTGACGCTCTACTCGGATCATGTCGATGTGTCTGAAATTGCCCTCCGTTTCGGCGGTGGGGGCCACCCTGGGGCGGCAGGTTTCTCGTTCTCCAGGACTGATAGCCCATTTCCTCTAGGAGTTGACATCCTCTGCCTTGAATCAATGATTTGATGTGCCACACTAACTTCATAATGCAATTATCTACATTTAGGGACAATCCATCCTGCTTCTTAGGATCGAGTAGATCTATGTATGATGATCGCTTGATAAGGGTGTCTTCGAGAGCTTGTGCGCCATGCGTGTGGTTTCGGGAAGGCGATAGCGTGTGGTGCATTCCATGGTGAGATCGATGGCAGTTTCCAATGAAACCCGGTGCCCGATGGATACGTAGATCGGCTTGGTGTACTCACGCGATCGCAAGGCAGCGCCGATGGTTTCTCCGTCTACAATGATTGGCACCCAGGCGCCGCGCTCGTTCGGAACTGGTTTGTGCGTACCTGTAAGCAATCGTTTGGCGACACCAATAGTAGGAATGTCACAGAGGATACCTAAGTGGGAGGCAAGCCCGAATCGGCGAGGATGAGCATAACCATGACCATCGCAAATAATCAGATCCGGAAGTCTTTCAAGCTCAGCGATCACACTCATTATCGCTGGTATCTCACGAAAGGATAGCAATCCAGGGATGTACGGAAATTCCGTTGTAGATTCGCTGGTGGCGGAATCCACCAGGTTTAGATCTGGGAATGAAAGGATGGCAACGGCGGCGCGAGAGACCTTTTCACTTCGGATGTATGAGACATCCGTCCCCGCGACTAGTCGGATTGAACCCAATCGATCCTCCAGGATCACCTCCGATTTGAGCTCTTCTTGTATAGCTATGGCTCTTTGGGGCGTGATGCTCCATTCATTTTCTTCGAATTTCATAGCATCGTACTCGCAGGATGTCTACCTTTGCTTCTTGTATCTGGATACGCCGTTCGATCGTTTTGCCGCTCAGTTGGTACATGGGAATTTTCTTTGGACTTGTCGCAGGTCTGTCCTTACGGCATCGGTTATGCAGATTAGAAATGGGATGTACTAATCCCATCAGTGTTTTTACGAGTGGTAAAGCTACCTTCTCATTGTAGAATGATGGTCAAGAGTACAGGATGGTAAAAAGGTGTTTATGATAAATGGCTCATCCAAATTCAATCTTGGAACCCACGTGATAGATTAGATGACGAAGGCACCTCCGTAATTTTTAGATCAGTCATTGCCATTATGCGATTGAGAAGATTGAAATTGTACTATGCACTTGACAGTCTCGACTCTTTAAAGACAATTGATGTTGACGTGTATATTGGTTCCACCGATATCTCCCCAGCTGGTGGGTGCACAAGATATGAATTCTAAAATTCTAGTTGTCGATGACGACGCTACCTTATTAGAAATGATGGAAGGACACCTTAGTGCTGTTGGGTACAAGGTGGCAACAGCATCGGACGGTACTGAGGGTCTTAGAAAGACCAAAGATTGGGAACCGGATCTTATCTTGATGGACATAATGATGCCCGTCATGGACGGTTTCACCACCACCAGGAGGATCCGGGAGTTCTCATCGATTCCAATCATCATACTTACAGCAAAGGGTGATGAGCAGGATCTGGTCTACGGACTGGACGCTGGAGCTGATGATTATGTAGTGAAACCTTTTTCAGCGAAGGAACTTCTCGCACGTGTTAGGGCAGTCATGAGGCGTTCTGAGCCGGAAGTGCTGGAGGGCTATCACCATAAGATCTTCCGCCATGGCGACCTTGAAATCGATGTTGATCGAGCGCAAGTCACAGTAGGCGGGGAAGAGATTAAAGTGACTGCAACGGAATTCAGACTCCTGATCACAATGGCTTCCAACATGGGTGAAGTCATGACAAGAGAGGAATTGTTGGCCTCTGTTTGGGGGCCGGATTATCGCAACGAGAAAACGATACTTTGGGTGACGCTCAGCCGACTTCGCCAAAAGATCGAGAAAGATCCACGACGTCCGATCCACATTGTCACCCAACAGGGCATGGGATACTCGATGCCCATTCTTCCGGAGGGGTAGGCGACCTGTGAACTCCGTCTCGAGCCAGCAGGCTGTCGAAGGAGATTCCCCAACAATCACCGATATATCACATTCCCGGCCAATAAAACGGAGGATCGCACCTTAGTCCTTTGATTGGTATCCTCGTTGGTCATGAGCAGGAAGACAGGATGGTGTGTGAGCCATGGCTGAATACCAAGGGTCTCATAGTAGTTCAGCCATGAATGTTCCAATGATGAATGAGGCGGAGTTGCACATGGCTCGCAAGGCGCAGAAGAAAAGATCGCTCCGGGGCATCTTCATCCCGTTAATAGCGGTGATAGTGGGAGCCTTACTCTGGTCAGTGCCGGCTCAAACTGTGGAATATTGGGAGGCAGGAGGCGACACTCTCCAAAGAGAACTCCAACAGCCTGCAATCCTCAACGGTGATTGTCCTTCGGCCTTTGAAAGCGAGGTTGTGTTCTGGATTAACTTCGAACGAAGCTTAGTGCCAGCTCCTATTCTTGAGCTGGATGTTCGCCTCCAAGCCGCTGCTCGACGTCATAGCCTTGATATGCTCATAAATGGAGTTCAGTGGCCCGATCCTCATACAGGCTCGGATGGATCTACTCCTCCTCAGCGCATAAGTGAGGCGGGTTATGTATGGACAACATTGGGTGAGACGATCGGACTTGGACACACGACGCCGCGTGAAGTAGTTGATGGATGGATGGATAGTCCGCTCCATAGGGACATCCTTCTCGATCCTGCATTTATCCACGTTGGCGTTGGATACGAGCCAGGTTCCGGATCGACGGATTATTGGCACTACTGGACCGCGGCATTTGGTAACACGAACGATCCTCGGCAAGCACCACCGTCCTATTGTGATCCGCAGTTCCTACAGTCATTCCTGCCAATCGTTCATAAGAACTGAGGTGGATGAGTACATGGGTGAATGAGTAAATAAGTAGAGAAGTTGAAAGGTCAATAAGTCAAAAAGTGATCAGGAATCTTTTAATCCATCAACAAGTCACTAGGTGAATGTGTTGATAGGTCAAGTAGGATTACGTTTTGACATTTTAACCTATCAACTGATTCCTGATTATCCGATTCCCGATTAACTTATTCCTCATTGAATACACCTCTAAACTCATTACCTTATTGACCTCTTGACTTCTTATTCTGAGGAAATGATGGAACGTAGAGGAAAATACCCAGAGATGTGTTTTGGACGAACCATGAGGACAATCACACTCTTGGTAATTGTGCTAATTCAAGCTGCTTGTGGTTTCATGATCAATCAAGAGGATGAAGGCAAGGAAAAGGACATGATAGGACAAACCCTTCCAGAGCCGAGATTGATAGGGACAATGACACTTGAAGAAACAATTCTGGACCGTCGCTCGGTGAGAGAGTTCACGGAAGAATCAATCTCCGAATTCGAGGTTTCCCAATTGTTGTGGGCAGCCCAAGGGATCACAGACATGCGTGGGTATCGCAGCGCGCCTTCAGCAGGAGCGCTGTATCCGTTGGAGCTATACGTGGTCTTGCCTGAAGGTGTCTACCATTACGATCCATTCGATCACAGTCTGACCAAGATACGAGATGGAGATTTGAGGAAAGACCTTTTTGAAGTTTCATTGAGGCAGGATGCAATCTTGGATGCGCCCATGACCATGGTGATCACGGCCGTCTATGCAAGGACTGAAGTCAAGTACGGTTCTTCACGAACGCCTAGATACGTTCATCTTGAAGCTGGGCATGCAGCTCAAAACGTCTTACTTCAATCTGTGTCATTAGGATTGGGAGCTGTACCCATTGGCGCATTCAAAGATCGGCAAGTGCAGTCAGTCCTGGGGCTTCCAGACGATCATGAGCCGCTTTATTTAATCCCGGTTGGACACCCACGTTGAGCGAAGGACTCATCGCGCGAGACCGGATTGAATTTGACGCGCTCCTCATATATCATAATTACAACAACATTTGACCCTTACACATATTTGGGCGGTAAGGGACACCTCATCAAAACAGGGGTGATAAAGGCATGGATCCACTCATTCCAGTCCGACATCAGGGGAAGTCGGACTGTTTTTGTTGGTCATTTTGCTGAGAGGTTAACTGGTGTGTTGATCAAGGAATTTTCTGCTTTCATCCAAGGAATCGGAGAGGTTGCCCCCTTTCGTTAGGGATGAAAATGATGAACAACCCCTTATGGATAACTGGGGTCTACTACGTTCGATGGTTTAAATAGGAGTTGGCCATGGCATTAAACAAAGATGCAATTGGCGTAGAAATCGGCCCGGTCACGAGTGAATATGGTTGGAAGGAAGTTGTACTTTACGCGCTTGGTGTAGGCGCTGGATTTGATGAGTTGGAATATGTCTACGAAAAAGACCTCAAGGTCATTCCCTCTTTTGCAGTATTGAGCGCATATGACCTCTTTGCGGAGATGGTAGCCATCTCCGGCGTTAACCTGGCCGGCCTGTTGCATGGTGAACATGATCTCATCATCCATCAAACGATCCCAGCAAATGGGACTAAGCTCAAGACAACAGGTCGGATCACCCATATGTACGACAAAGGTGAGGGCAGAGGCGCTTTGTTGATCGCAGAGGTTGAGACTTTCACGGAAGAAGGTGTGAAATTATTCACGAACATTGCCACGTTGTTCGCCCGCCTCGATGGGGGTTTCGGTGGAGAGGCTGCACCAAGCGAGACTATTAAATTCCCTGATCGTGAGCCGGATTTCGAGGAAAACGATGCCCCTTCGCCTGACCAACCATTGCTATACAGGCTTTCAGGTGACACATTCATGCTGCACGTTGATCCCGACTTTGCACGTGCCAGCGGATTCGATAGACCCATTATGCACGGTCTTTGTACCCATGGATACGCATGCCGAGCAGTAATCAAGAACCTCTTTCCAGGAGAGCCGGAACGCCTCTCTCGATTTCGCAATCGATTCTCCAGGCCGCTGTATCCAGGTGAAGCGATAAAAACGCAAATCTGGAAAATGGAAGATGGAAAAGCTCTTTTCAAGACAATCAACGCCGAAAGTGGGAAGGCTGTTATCGATCGAGGGGTTGTAGAGTGGATCAGTCCCGAAGAATTGGGGAGGCGTGGACGATTGGGCGCAATCCACTTTGATGGTCGCGTTGCAATCGTGACAGGTGCTGGGGGCGGCCTAGGTCGTGCCTATGCACTAGGGCTAGCTCAACGAGGTGCAAAGGTGGTTGTGAACGACCTGGGCGGCGCACCGGACGGGACAGGCAAGGGTGGGAAAAAGGCTGCCGATAAGGTGGTGAAAGAGATCGTGGAAGCCGGCGGAGAGGCGGTGGCCAACTACGATACAGTGGCTACGGTGGAAGGTGGTGAACGGATTGTCCAGACGGCCCTGGAGCACTATGGGCGGGTGGATATTCTGATCAACAACGCCGGGATCCTGCGGGACAAGAGCTTTGGGAAGATGACGCCGGAGATGTGGGAGTCAGTGGAGACGGTGCACCTGGATGGGGCATTCAACGTGACGAAACCGGCATTTCGAGAAATGAGGGAGCGGGGGTACGGACGGATCGTGATGACGACGTCAGCAGCGGGGTTGTTCGGGAACTTTGGGCAGACGAACTACGGTGCGGCGAAGATGGGGATTGTGGGGATGATGAACACATTAAAGCTGGAGGGGGCGAAGTACAACATTCAAGTGAACACGGTGGCACCACTGGCAGCGACGCGTTTGACGGAGGATGTGATGCCAGCGGAGTTCTTGGAGCAACTGACGCCGGAGCACGTGGCCCCGTTGGTGCTATACCTGTGCTCGGAAGAATGTACGGATACTGGCCTGATCATCAACGCGGGAGGTGGATTCTTCGGCCGATCGGGAATTGTTTCAGGACCCTCCATACAGGTTGGTGACGGTGAAAGTCCGGCTTCATTGGGTATGATTCATCAGGCTTGGGGAGATATTGGTTCCATCGAGGGCGCACAAGAATACACAGAGGCGAATGCTGCGTTGATTGCGATGATGACGCAGCCTGCCATAGAGGAGAAGGGTGAATCTCCGGCAGTTGAGGTGGCAGTGAGTGTGGATACGATTTTCCGGGAGATGCCGCAGGATTTCCAGCCGGAAGCATCCGAAGGCGTGGATGTTGTCTTCCAGTTCAATATTTCGGGCCCAGGTGGTGGGGATTGGTATGTGGTGGTGAAGGATGGGGAATGTGAAGTAGAAGCAGGATTGCACGGATCACCGACGACGACAATCAAGATGTCGGAGGATGACTTTATCAAGTATGTGAGTGGTGAGCTGCCGGCCATGCAGGCATATACGGCGGGGAAGCTAAAAGTCGAGGGCGACCTGATGAAGTCGCAACTCATCGAAAAGTTATTCAAGTTATAGAATAGAGTATCGTCTGTTAAAAGGTTATTATTCGATGGTTGTTGAATGCAGAAAGTTTCATGGAAGGAGGGTATTGGGTCATGTCAACAGGGATACGGGATAAGGTTGCAATCATCGGAATGGGCTGCACCAAGTTCGGTGAACGATGGGATGTTGGTGCAGAGGAATTGATGGTTGAAGCCTTCTCAGAGGCTATTGAAGACTCAGGCGTTGATCGCAATGAGATTCAGGCAGCTTGGTTAGGAACGTGTTTTGAGGAAATCAACGTCGGCAAGAGTGCCTTGCCGCTATCACTGACCCTTCGTTTGCCGAAGATTCCAGTGACGCGGGTGGAGAACTTCTGCGCCACCGGCACTGAGGCGATTCGCGGGGCATGCTACGCTGTTGCCTCCGGCGCGTATGACATCACTATGGCGATGGGTGTTGAGAAGTTGAAAGATGTTGGTTATGGAGGCCTGCCAAGCTGGGGTTCGAATGCAGGTTCGTTAACCTGGCAGTGGATGCCCAACGTGACGGCGCCAGGCGCTTTTGCCCAACTTGCTACGGCTTATGCCGCCAAGCACGGAATTTCATTCACTGACCTGAAGGATGCTATAGCGCATGTATCAGCGAAGAGCCATGCGAATGCAATGTTGAATCCGAAAGCTCACCTGCGCCGTCCCGTCACCGTTGAGCAAATTAAATCCGCACCTATCGTAGCGTATCCATTAGGTTTGTTCGACTGCTGTGGCGTCAGTGATGGCGCTGCATGTGCGATCTTTACGACACCAGAAATCGCCAAAGGCATGGGGAAAGAAACCATTGTCAGTGTAAAGGCGCTTCAACTTGCGCTGAGCAGTGGTGAGGAGATGGGATACAACGAGTGGGAGGGCGATCACTTCGTGACCACCTCAAAATGCAGTTCCATGGCCTACCAGGAAGCTGGGATTGACAATCCGCGAGAGGAAATCAGCATGATGGAGGTCCACGATTGCTTTTCCATCACGGAATTGGTCACCATGGAAGATCTACACATCTCCGAACGTGGCGGGGCAATTAAGGATGTGATGGATGGCTTCTTTAATTTGGACGGTTCCATACCATGTCAACCGGATGGTGGGTTGAAGTGCTTTGGTCACCCCATCGGCGCTTCCGGCCTCAGGATGCTTTACGAGATGTACTTACAACTGCAAGGGAGGGCAGAGGAACGGCAGATCCCTGATCCACGCTATGGCCTTACCCATAACCTGGGGGGGATGCCTTACATGAACATTAGCAGCGTGACCATTGTAGGACATTATGAGAGCTGACGATTTCATGGTTGTAAGTAGGTAGGAGATCCAATGGTCATCGAGTACGTTCACCAGAACTTGGGAGTGGAGGTCCCTTCGATCGGTGGGTATTACGTATTAAGTGAAGAAGTTCGCCTACCATACAGAGACCGTGAAGTGCTTTACTTGAAAGGGTACAGCGTTTTTGAGACGGCATGCTGTGGTGCGGGTGGTTGTGCTTATGTGCTTGTGCCAGGATTTATCATTGAATGGAAAGGTAAGAAAACGAAGGATGGATTGAGTATTTCCCTTATTGAGCCCATCATCGATGGAGGAACTCAAAAGACCCTTAAGGATCAGATTGAAGAGAAGGAGGTGTATCACCAAATCCAATTCTTCTAATGCGGTGTCAGTGGTTATCTATCCGAAAAGATAGCCTCTGAGTGAGTGATAGGAAGAGGGAGACCCATGGAAAAGCCCTGGATAAATCAGTACGATGAGGGTATTCCGGCAACGATTGAATACCCCACACATCCGCTTGATAAATTTCTTTCAGACTCGGCGAAAAAACATCCGAATCAGACTGCAACAGTCTTCGGCGCGGCGGTAGGTTCACGTGTTATGGACGCCAAGCTGACGTATCGTGAATTGAATGATGCTGTAAACAGATTTGCAGCTGGTCTACAGCACCTGGGCGTGAAGAAGGGAGACCGAGTCGCCATTATGTTACCGAACTGCCCGCAGTTCGTGATTGGGGCGTATGCGACATGGCGTCTTGGTGGTGTGGTTGTCTGCTGCAATCCACTATACGTGGCAAGGGAGGTCGAACATCTGATTCGGGACTCTGGGACTGAAACATTCATTGTGATGAGCAGTCTCTATGAGGAACGGGTGAAGAGCATTCGTGCCAACACCGACCTGAAACGCGTCATCGTCACCAACATCAAGGAGTACTTCCCTGGCCTGCTCAAATTCCTCTTTTCCATGACCAGGGAAAGGAAAGAGGGGCATAATCCCGACATCTCTGGTGATGAGGATACCTATTGGTTCCAGGATGTCGTGCGTGATGCTCCGAAAAGCAAACCCGATCCAGTGGAAATCGATAGCTCAGAAGTTGCAACATTGATCTACACTGGTGGGACGACGGGGGTTCCAAAGGGAGCTCAGCTTACACATTACAACCTGGTCTCAAACGCAACCATGCTCAACCTTTGGGGTCAGAGTAAGGAAGCTGAGGATGTGCTACTCGCCGTGATGCCGTATTTTCACTCATATGGTTTAACGGTGGGCATTAATACATGCATTGCGAACGCACTTACGATGGTTCAGATACCTAACCCCCGAGACATAACACATGTGCTGGGTTCTATTCAGAAGCACAAAGCAACCTTCTACCCCGGCGTGCCAACGATGTTCGTAGGCTTGATTAACTTTCCTGATCGCGAGAAATACGATATCTCCTCATTGAGGTTCGCTGTGAGCGGTGCGGCCCCTCTGCCGCCTGAGATTCAAGAACAATTCGAAGAGCTTACTGGCGGGAAAATGATCGAAGCTTATGGACTCACCGAGACCAGCCCTGCAGCAGCCTTGGATCCCATCGATAATCCGCGCGCTAACTCGATTGGGGTTCCTGTGTGCGATACAGAGATGATGATTGTGGATGTGGACACCGGGAAAGAGAAGCTGGCGCCGAGCGAGGTAGGTGAGATCATCATCAAGGGCCCGCAAGTCATGAAGGGCTATTGGAAGATGCCGACTGAGACGGCGAACGCTATCCGAACCGGTCCTGACGGGGAACCCGGCTGGTTCTATACCGGTGACATCGGGTACATGGATGAGGAAGGTTTCTTCCACATCGTCGATCGTAAGAAGGATATGATCATCGTTGGTGGTTACAATGTCTATCCCGCCGATGTCGAAGCAGTCTTGTTTGAAAACCCTAAGGTAGAACAAGCTGCCGTGATTGGTGTACCCGATGAGCGACGCGGGGAAAGGGTTAAAGCCTTTATCGTCCTCAAAGGTGGTGAGAGCGCTACCGAGGAGGAGATCATTACATTCTGCCGCGAACGGATGGCTGCTTACAAAGCTCCTCGGGAGATCGAATTCCGTGATGAACTGCCGACATCCATGGTCGGGAAAGTGCTTCGTAGAGAACTGCGGTAGATACTGGTTTGAAGTAAGTTTGCATTTGAATACTGGATTTGCGTCCATAAAAGCTCTGCATCCTTGAACTTTCGTGGATAGCAAAGTAGGAGCGCATCGACGGAGAATGGTTGTGGAATCCTTGTAGCCCTATGATCTTTAATGCAAGGATGCTCCAGTATTTTCCTTCGCGATGATTGGGCATTTGGAAACCAGGATTTCTTTGGAGTGAAATGCCGGCGAATGGAAGTGGGTCCCAAGGATGCGGGATATCTCGATAATGTTTAAAGCTAATGGGAATTGTGAGTAGGTGAAAGGTGAGCATGAATGCCCACTGATTATGATGTAATCGTGATCGGTGCCGGGCTGGGGGGATTAAGTGCAGCGACAATGCTGGCGAAGAACGGCTTGAGTGTGCTGCTGTTGGAGAGGCACTCCGTCCCGGGCGGTTACGCAACGAGCTTCGTGCGAGGACGTTTTGAGTTTGAAGTTGCATTACACGAACTCTCTGGTATTGGTCCGCCGGAACGCCGCGGCAGCCTCTATCGATATCTCGATTACCTGGGGGTCGCTGAGAAGGTGGAATTTATCAATTTACCGAACCTGTACCGCTCAGTGTTCCCGGGGTTGGACGTTACATTGCCGGTTGGACGAGAGGCATTCGAAGATACGCTGTATGGGATTTTTCCCCACGAAAAGCAAGGCATTCAACGCTTCCTCCAGCGGATCTTCAACCTGCGCAGCGATTTTGTGAAGATCAGCCGCAGAAAGGCTGGCAGAAGTGCTCTCAAGATGCCATTCCAGGTCCCCCATTTCTTTCGCTATCTCCCTACGACGTGGGGAAAGGTTCTCAATCGGGATGTGAAGGATCCGCTAGCGAGGGCGGTGATTTCTCAATATTGGGGTTATGTAGGACTTCCTCCCTCCAAGATTTCTTTCCTGTTCTTTGCTTCCACGTTGGCTGCATACATCAAGCGGGGACCAGCATTTCCTAGGGGACGTTCTCAAGCTCTTTCGAATGCATTCATTGAGACCTTTGAGGCATTAGATGGTGATGTGCGCATGAATTGTGCGGCGAAAAAGATCATCACGGAGAATGGCCGCGTTACAGGAGTCCTCACGGATCAAGGTGATGAATTCAACGCGAAGTGGATTGTGTCGAACGCCGATCCTATCACGACATGTCGAAGATTGATTGGAGAGGAGAAAATCCCCTCAGAATTCTTTCGGGACCTCAGCTCCAGTACGCTTTCTCCATCAACGCTGAACGTTTATTTGGGCCTTGCAGAGGAGCATCATGCACTCGGATTGGATGAGCACGAAATATTTATTAATGAAGATGTGGATTTCGATCGACACTATGAGGCAATGTCTACTTTGGGTTCCCCACCTGCGATAGCAGTCACAAGCTATAACATCGCCTATCCTGAGATTTCGCCACCGGGCACCAGTATCGTTGTGCTCACGGCACTAGCATATGCCGAGCCGTGGTATGCGCTCTCTCCAGCTGATTATGTTGATACGAAGAACCGGATCGCCGATCAAATGATCACGTTAGCGCAGGAGATCGCACCTGGTTTGATGAGCTGTGCTGAGGTGGTCGAAGTGTCGACGCCGATCACCAACATGCGCTACGCGGGAACCATGGGGGGGAGTATCTATGGTTTCAATCAGCCACCGAGGGACAACATGGCATGGCGTATGAAACATCATGGACCACTTCAGGGCCTTTATTTCGTCGGTGCTTGGACAAGACCAGGAGCCGGATTCGAGCCATCCATGTTCTCGGGACAGATGGCTGGCAGCTCCATTCTACGCAGGATCAAGAGGGTGGAGGAAGGTAATTAAGATGGCTTTCAGCATACGGGAAGCCTTCTATTGGCTCCAGGATGTAGTGGAGTATGTCCATGTGCTGACAGAGCGAGAGGTGCTGCGGCGTAGCAATCGAGGTGTGGATTACACAGCTGATGAGTATAAGAACCAGGTTCGTCGCGTCGTCTCCAGGATTCATCCCAATCGCATGCAATTGAAGCTTGCAGAGATCCATACGGAGACGATCAGTGCGAAGACCTTTCGCTTTGTGCGGCTTGACGGTCCTATACCTCCATTTCGACCGGGTCAGTATGTCAATCTCTTCGTCGAAGTGGATGGAGTTCAAACAAGTCGTCCATACAGCATCTCATCCATTCCAGAGGATGAGACTATTGATCTCACTGTACAGGAGAAGCCAGGGGGTTTTGTCTCAACCTATTTGCTACGCGATCTACAGCCTGGAGATGAACTGGAGAGTACCGGACCCTCCGGACGTTTCTATCACGAACCGCTCATGGACGGCACGAAGCTGGTTTTTCTTGCCGGTGGCAGTGGGATCACGCCATTTCGGAGTATCATCCGATTTGCACTCCACAGGGAACTCCCACTAGAGATGCATCTCCTTTATGGCAGCCGATTAGCAGGCGAAGTCATCTATCATGATGAATTGCAGGAATTGGCTGATAGCAACGAGAATTTTCAATTTTCGCTGGTGATCTCAGAACCGGCAGATGACTATGATGGACTAACTGGATTTCTGGATGGGGACCTCATTCGGAAGCAGGTGGGTAATGTCGAAGACAAGACCTTTTTCCTTTGCGGGCCGAATGAGATGTATGATTTCTGCCTTGAAGCACTTCAGGGGATTGGTGTACCACAGCACAAAATCCATCGGGAAGTGTATGGTCCTCCCGCCGATGTCACACTTGAACCAGGTTGGCCACCAGAACTAGCTGGAGATATGGTTTTCGAGATTGATGTGGATAGGATGAAATCAATCCGCGCTCCAGCTGGAGAGCCGCTCATGAACAGTATGGAGCGACATGGGATTGTGGTTCCTGCCCGATGTCGTTCGGGGACTTGTGGTGCGTGCCGAATCAAGGTGATATCGGGGAAGGTTTATATGCCACCCAGCGTGGGGCTTCGTGAATCGGATGAGGACCATGGATACACACATGCCTGTGTCTGCTATCCATTGGAAAATCTCGAGATCCGACTTTAGACAAGAGGGAGAAAGCAATGAGGTTTCAAACCAGGATTACCGATCTCTTTGGCATTGAAACGCCCATCATTGGGGGATGCATGATGCACATTTCGGGCGCAGAGTTGGTGGCCGCTATCTCCAATTCGGGTGCATTAGGTATCATGGCTTCTGCCATGTTCCCCAGCCAAGAAGAATTTCGTAGAGCTGTACAACTTACGAAAGAACTCACCCAGAAACCATTTGGCGTAAACTTAAGCCTCTTTCCGGCACTGCGACCCATTGATAATACGCTTTATCTGGAGGTGATCCTTGAGGAGGGTGTACCAGTCGTTGTTACCAGCGGACAGAGACCTCCCGAAGATATGCTGGCGACACTTAAGGATGCTGGCATCAAGACCATGCATAAATGTGTCAATGTACGGCATGCTCTGAGCGCACAAAAAGCTGGAGTGGACGCCGTGGCGCTCTTCGGAAGTGAGGGCGGGGGGCACATTGGCGATTACGGTCTCTCGACGTTCATCCTGGTGCCGCGCGCAGTGGAAGTGTTGGACATCCCAGTGCTCGCCGCTGGAGGTATTGCCGATGGTCGTGGTCTGGCAGCAGCATTGGCTCTTGGTGCAGATGGGGTGGTTATCGGTACACGCTTGTTGGTCACAAGGGAGTGTCCGATCCATGAAAATCTCAAGGAAGCACTCCTCAATGCTTCGGAATTGGATACGATGCCCGTCCTTGGATCATTGCATAATTCTCTTCGTGCCTGGAAGAATCAAGCAGCACTCAGAGTAGCGGAGATCGAGGCTGGTCAGGGCGATATGAGCGAGATCCTGGCTCTCGTGGCAGGAACAGAAACCAAAGAGATGATCAAGGGTGGCGATGTGGATCGCGGTGTGATCGCGTGCAGCCAGGGAATTGGAATCGTTCATGAGGTGGTGAGCGTTGAGGATGTGATCTCGGGGATGGTAGTTGAGGCTGAAGAGATCTTTGCCCGCTACATGGAATAACCACCCAAGTATATGAACCTGTGTTCCCCATTCATATTGGCCAATAGGAGGAAATAAGTTGTGATAGTAGAGCCATTTGATGTCCAAGGAAATCATCGTGAGGTTGGGCTCGCCATCGGACGTCAAACGGCTGAGTCCGTCCACAGTTTATTTGATGAATATCAATTTCTGCAGGAGGATCTTCTACCTTTTTATCGTACATCGGTTGGTCATGGGTATTATCAAGCCTTCCTCAAGTTGCATCAGGAACAGTTCCCCGAATACATTTCTGAGCTAGAGGGGATTGCAGAAGGCGCCAATCGATCATTCATTGAGCTTTTTCTCGTCAATTTGAGAGGTGAGTTCCGCGGGTTAATCCGGAACCTTTCACCGGACGACAACGAGAGGGAGGAAGATGTCAAAAGCTGCACCGATTGTATGATATTGTCCCCTGAAATGGCGTTGATTGGGCACAACGAAGATGGCACTCCAGCAGCATTGGGAAAATTGTTCCTGGTGAGCATTACGGTCGACAACAATCGAAGATTCACAGCCCTTTGCTATCCGGGATTTCTACCTGGAAATGCATGTTGTCATAATGAGGCCGGGATCCTTCATACCATCAATGCCCTTAATCCGCTGGACGTTACGGTGGGCTTTGGACGTAACTTCCTTGCCCGTTCACTCCTTGAAGCTGGATCCATTGAAGATGCGGTAAAGAGAGTTACAGTCCCAGGTCGTGCAGCGGGATTTAATTACAATATTGGCTCCATCTCCGAACGACGCCTCATCAGCCTAGAGGTTTCTCCCGAACGACATGCAATCCACGAGGTCAATGGTGTTTATTTTCATACAAACCACTATCTCGAAATTCCCGCCATTGACCAGGAAATATCAACTTCCAGCACGGTGCGTCTGGAACGTGCTCTGAATCTGTACGAGTCATCATCGTCAATGGATACAACACGTGTGTTGGAGATACTTGGTGATCAAGAGGATCGTGATTTCCCAATTTTTCGTGACGCCTCGCCACCCGATCCAGCTGCGACTTTATGTACAACCCTCTTTGACCTGGATGATCGAAAATTCCATGTTTTTTGGGGGCATCCTCTTGGGGAGACTGAGAAGACCATTCGCTCACTCGGCGATTAAGTCCTTCAATTTAAGTGAATTGGTATTAGATGAGGGGAACATCTTCGTTATTAAGGGAGGTGATTGGATTGAGTGAAGCACCACTTACTAGCATACGTGTACTCGATCTCACGCGTCTACTTCCTGGCCCATACTGTTCACGAATCTTCGCGGATTTTGGCGCTGAGGTCATAAGGATCGAACCACCGTCAGGTGGGGATTGGTTGCGTAGTGCAGCTCAGTTTGAGAAGAGTGCTGGGGCTCTGTTTAATGCGCTCAATCGGGGCAAGAAGAGCATGACACTCGACTTGAAAGCGGATGAAGGGAAGAATGTTCTAATTCAGCTCGCGGGCACGGCTGATGTGTTCTTTGAAAGTTTTCGCCCGGGGGTAATGGACAGATTGGGGTTGGGTCACAAAGAGTTAAAGGAGGAAAATCCTCGGCTCATTACATGTTCTCTCACTGGGTATGGTGATGAAGGCTCTTATCGTGGGCGTGCAGGTCATGATTTGAACTACATCGGACTGACGGGATTGCTCGATCTAACCGGATCCTCTGATAGTCCTCCTGTCATACCTGCAACCCAGGTCGCCGACATTATGGGAGCGCTGTGGTCGACGATCGGGATTCTGGTCTCACTGCTTTGCCGTGAGAGGATTGGAGAAGCTAGGCAAGTAAGTTCTTCCCTGTTGGGTGCTGCCATTGCCAGTCTACCCGTATCATGGTCGAGGGTAATGGCAGGCGAACCGGAGGCGCGAGGTCAGGGTGACCTAATCGGTGGGATGGTCTGTTACAACGTCTATGAAACTCGAGACGGCAGGTACATCACTTTGGCAGCACTTGAGCCGAACTTCTGGAATGACTTCTGTATGGCAGCTGGGGTGGAGGACTTGTTAGGTGACCAGCTTGCACGTGCAGTTCCAGATGAGCCGGTTTATGAGAGGTTGAAAGCTCTTTTCCGCAGCCGGACAGCTGATGAGTGGCAAGAGTTATTGGCCGGTGTGGATGCTTGTTGTGAGCCAGTCCTTTCTATCAAGGAGTCTACTCACGCTGATCCAGTGATGGCATTGGGGCTGATCACGGAGGCGGGGATCCTGCCTCCAGTCCAACTGTCTTCTACCAGGGGTGAAGAGGCGGCTCCGGCGCCTGATTTGGGTGAGCATACGATCGAGGTGTTAATAGAATTAGGGTTCAGCAACGAAATGATTGAGGGCATGCGAGAGAGGGGAGTTATCTAATCTCAGCCTAACTTGTTGGATATATGATCCTTTTCAGACTGTATTTTTGGAAGTCGTAGGGGCGCACGGCCGTGCGCCCCTACAAAATAATTCGGGGTTTGTATATTTCTAACCAACACAATTCGGATTTGTGGGTTTTGGTTCGAATCGATTGCGAAGGTATAAACCGACTGAGACGAGCACTTCGGCGAAATCCAGGATCACTCGATCGCGGATCCCATGTCTGCGTGGTGATTTTCTATTTATGAGCCTGGCAATCTCAGCATCCTTCCTCATCGATTCCATTTTTTCCTGTTGAATCTGATAGAGCAGGAATGGGTTAAACATGGAGACCTCCTCATAAAGAATATTGACGAACTTCAATATAGTACCGAAAAAAATTAGTTAATTGCTGCGAGGTTTGAATTGATGCGTGCTTTCATTGCAGACAGAGCATCACGTCGGATGAAATAATATGCCCATAGACCATCTCGCTGAACTTCGACCAATCCTGCAGCACTAAGAATGCGAAGATGATGGGAGATCGTTGGCTGTTTGATGGGTAGCTCTGCCTCGAGATCGCATACACAGGCCCGACCTTCGCTCTGAGAAAGAACATCCAGAATTTGAAGTCGTATTGGATGACCTAAGATCTTCAGGTCATCACTCAATTGTTGTAAGTCTGCTTGATCCAAACATCGATCGATGTCTTCCATGCCACAGCGGCTTCCCAGCGTTCTTTTTTCATCAGTAATTGGTTCAAGATTTTCGACCACTATGATCCCCTAACGAACTGACTGTATTGATTAATATCGATATAGTTTCAAACATATTTTATAACAATATTGATGAATGTCAATATACAATTTTTTTAACATTCGGCTTGTCAATCTCTTTAGAGTAGAAAGATCCAACCTGTGCGTACAGTAAGGGCGTTCAATTGAACGCCTCTACGCTTCTGGGGGATCGCAGGGGCAGAGCATAGGCACATGGCGAGGAATCAGCTTTCGTTAGTCATAGTGGCTCGATTTCATGGACATACCCCTCTCCACCTCCAACCACATCTCCTCCCCATCGGTCCTGATCTCGATCCAACCGTGCAGGTCGGTACGCAGAGTAGAGGTGTTTTCTAGTGCTTGCAATACACCTGGGGAGGGGAATCCATCCAGGTTACCGGCGCCGACTGAGATCAATGCAACTTGAGGCTGAAGTTGTTCAAGCCATTGAGGTGGATTGACGCTCTCGTTCCCTGAATCGGGCAGAAGCAGCGCCGTTACTGGCCTGATTCTTCCTCCTCTCATAAACTCCGTCACCAGCTTGGGATCTGCTCCAGGTGCAAGGAGGAAACTGAAGCTGCCGTACTCCAATTGCATGACGGCTCCGTGATCGCCGATGGCAATAACCTTCAAAGAAGCACCGTCACCAAGGTCCAAAGAATGACCTGACTGGGCTTCCACCATCGGGATTTCGGCCTCCGTAAGTTGATCCATGAGATATCGATAGGGGCTAAGTCGAGGGGGACCGCTGTAGAGAACGTTAGCTGGTGAGAAGCGCGGGATGACGTCGGGGAGCCCTCCAAGCTGACCCTCGCTGGTACTTCCAAGGATCAACCAATCGATACCTCGCTCCAATAACGGCAAGCGTGCTCCAAGTGCATCGGAAAGAGCGATAGAACTCGGCCCCCCATCCACGAGAACAAAACGGCCTGTGGGCGACTGAATGAGCGTGGAATCACCACTGCCGACATCCAGTAATGTGATGTGGAGCAATCCATCCGGACGGTCAACCGAGACTCTCCAAGTGACCAAAGTAATGAGCGCAAGTACGAGGATACCTGAGGATGCGGAGATGTGGGGTGCTCGCAGGCGGGGACGCAGTTCAGGTCGGATCTTGAAGTAGCCAGTCAGGCCAAAGAGGATGAGGTAGAAGGATGCAACCGCCAGAGTGCTGAGGCGGCCGAGGTGGAGGTTGCCCAATGGTAAGCTTGCGAAGAATGAGACGGCTCGGATCGTGAATGCCGGGAAGATCCAGGCAATCCATGCCAATGGGCGTCCCAGTGGTTCCCACACCATACCGGCGAGTGTGGCAAGACCGCCGGAGATCATCAGTGCTGGTTGGACAGGGAGGATGACCGGGTTGGCGATTAGAGAAGAGAGTGGCAGACGTTGGAAATAGTAAGCGGTGAGAGGGAGTGTGGTCACCTGTGCAGCCAGGGTGAAGAGGACGAATTCGCTGAATGGAGGACTGATTCGGTCAACATGGTCTTTCTCTAGAAATTTCGAGGCGAGCTGCCTGAAGCCAGACTCAAGCCCTGGGGCGTACAGGATGAGCCCCAGCGTAGCCGCGAATGAAAGCTGAAAACCGATATCCCACAGCACATCTGGGTTCAGGGCTGTCATAAAAATCGCGGCAGCGGCAAGCGATGCATAAGCATAGGTCTGGCGACCAAGCATGTATGCAAAGAGGGTTAGACTTCCCATGATCGCAGCCCGAACCACAGCTGCGTCAGCGCCAACGAGGATTGTGTAGAACGTAATCCCGATGATCGAGACCAATATCCCAATTCGGGCACCCAGCAGTCGTCGAAATAGGCTTGTGAGGATTGCGGCAATAATGGTGATATTGAAGCCCGAAATGGCGATGATGTGTGTTGTGCCTGTCGCATTAAAGTCTTCGGTAACTTCTGGAGGTATCCCCTCTTCCTCTCCCACCAAAATGCCGGAGAGTAGAGAGGCTTCAGGATCAGGGAAGAGCCTTTGGATAGTTCGTAGTGCGTGGGCTCTGATTGAATATATCCTATACAAGATAGGGTTCCCTAGTTCGACATCAAGACGTTTTACCTCTGCTCTTCGTACTAGCGTGTACATGTCGTATCTAGCGAGGTATTCTCTGTATGAAAAAGCTTCATATTCAGGCGGTGTTTGTAAAAAGCCCTTTACAAGGAGGCGATCTCCGTACTCCCAGTCGCCGAATCTTGTGGCCTGAACGAGGATGCGACCGTGGATTGGAATTGATGTCCCAGGTTCTCCAAAACGTACCTCTTCGGCATCTATCTGTAATCCGATGTAAGCATCACGCACATCGGGTGGTTTCACGACAATGCCCTTAATCGTGGCGTATTCGCCATTGTCATTGTATTGAGCAATGTGGTCATGGGGGTGATTATTGTGATCGATTTGAAATCGAATTGCTCCGAAGCAGAGTAGAAGAACGAGTGGGAATAGAAGAGGAAAGCCCTCAGAACGACGGAATCCAAGATAGCCAATGAATGCGATGAGTGCCAAAATAGCCCATTGCCAGAGAACAAGGCGAGTGGATGCACTTATGGCAATTCCGGATAACCAGGCAAGACCTAGCCAGAATAACGTCATGCATCCCCCTTCTCTGGCGTCTCTTGCTATGGAGTTACTGAAATTCCGTGATTTTCAGTAACTTGAGAGGATCAAACTATGCACAACCCCTTAATGGTTTTCGATTATAGCATCCGTTGTTCTCAATGTCGTAATGCAATTACGGCTCGGAATTAAGATGTCCGACAACTGGTTCGTAGAGACGCCCCGGTGGGGCGTCTAAACAAGCGATGGCATATCCATTAAACTTCATGTCATTCTGAGCGAGGCGATGCCGAGCGAAGAATCCTCCCGAGTGAATCGACCTAAAATCTCGGTCTTGAACATCAGGCTTTCCACCGGGAATCTTCTTGGCATGAGCATCACGTGGGAGGATTTTTCGTCGCTCCATTTGCTACGCTCATTACGTTCCTCAGAATTACACTCATAAGGAACTCACTGAGGTGAGGGCATGCAAGGAGCGATTTCATCAGCTCATTCGCCCGGCGATAAATCACCGGGCTCATAGCTCACGGGTGCTGAAGCACCCTCTTCCAGGCCCGAAGAGCCTAAGCCATGAGCCGGGCATTCATGCCCGGACGAACATGTCAATAACGCTGCGCGAGCAGAGCTAGCGTACTCCACACCCTACCCTTTCGAAATCCTAATTGGTTGCGGCGCGGAGCTCCGCAACCAGCCCCCCTTTCAGGTAAAACAAAAGTTGGGCTGCGCTTTTGCGACAGCCCCCTACGAGCTAAGCGTGGTAGATTTCTGGTTGCGGTTCTGAGGGTTTTAAAAAAAACCGCCTGAGAGGTGGACAGGAGGCCCCTCAATTGGATGAATGGTCAGATGAGTTGGACGGCGCCTATTCTTCCTCAAGCGCCTCTTCAGGTATCTCACGGCGCGGCATGAGGCCCATGGCATCAACCATATTCCGGTTGAAGAGCATGGCTGGTGCTTCAGCTTGGATCTTTGGGAAAAGGATCGCGGTCAATTCAGCGTCATACAATGGCAGGAAGATGGTCTCACCCTCGAACATCATGGATGCGAAATTGAACTTCCCAGAGGATTCGACCACACCCCGCAACTCGTAGCCTCCAAGAACGACGTGAACCCACTGCGATTCACGACCGATATAGCCAGAGCGTGAGACGCCGGTCGGACCGATTTCAACTTTACTGCTGAGTAGGATTGCGGCTATCTCATGTTTCACCAACCAAAGGGTTTGATAGCGAGCGATGAGACGGTTGGGCTGGTGTAACCTACTGAGGATGGCACCTTCCATTTCAACATAGGAAGTCGTCGGAATATTTAAAAAGCTGTACAGTCCTGGTCCGCCGGGAAAGATCCGACCAAGGATGCGATGGCTGGAGGTGTAGACCTCAGCTGCAATTGATTTGGTTGCCATTACAACCTCCTATTCGGAGATGGGTATAGCAAATACAATTGTCGTCCCAGTAGGTGATTGATCGTGCCATAGAAAACCACCAATACTCTCGGCAATAAGCCGAATTTCCCCCATGGACAAACCAGGGCCTAAGATCCCGGCAGACGGATCAACTTCATCGCTGGTCAATGCTCGGACGGAATCGACGGTGAGTCCCTGACTCGAGTCAGCTACTGTCACTGCATGCCAGATACCATCCTCCAGTATAAGACCTTCAGGAGGAGAAAGTCCATCCGCTGTGCCGCTTTCAACCTCGAAGCGGTGGATATTGAGGACAATACGTCCTTGGGCAGTACGGTTGATTGCAGCGCTGACGAGGTTTCCAATAACTTGGTGAATGGGTTGACCTTTACCTTCGAATGCTTCGATTGGAAGGGACGGTCCGATAGACAGCTCGATTTTCTTCCTTTCGGCCTCCGGAGCCAGTTTTTCAATAACATCTCTAACAAGGTTGGGAAGATCGACGAAAGTGTCCCCCATAGGTTGGTCAGATGACGTAACACCCCGCATCAGGGTCAACCTCAATCCCTCCATGGCTGCGAGTTGTTGATCGCTGAATTGAAATTGGTCTCCGTCCAGGAGATTTTCAAGACGGGTAAGAGCTTCTTCAAAAGATGCTGATGTATCAAGCGAAGAATGGACTAATGGCGGTAGTTCAGCTGTGACGGCTTCGGCTTGTTGGACCAAGTGTGCGTGTTCAATGGCGACGCCTGCCCAATCCGCCAAGGACATAAGCAAGGTGAGATGGTGTTCGTTAAAAGGTCGAGATGCTAACCGATTGTAAACGCCTAGAACGCCTGTAACGATTTTTTGTACGCGAATGGGTACGTGAATGAGTGAACGCACAAGGAAGCCGGTTTGGATTTTTAGTGGTCCAGCATCAGACGAAGGTTGGCGAAGGAGGGGTTGACCGGTGCGGAAAACCTGACCTACGAGTGTATCGTTCACGCGTATTCGTTGTTTGGTTGCGTGTCGTTCACCAGCTTGCTTGCTGGCACGCAGAATGAGCTCTTCCCCTCCTTGAGTGAGGTAAATATTGGCCTCTTCGGCATCTGTTACGAAAGCTGCTGCCTCAGCAACTCGCATTAAGATCCTGTCGAGATCCCTCAAGCTAACGACTGCGCGGCCAATGTCACTTAAAAGCCTGATTTCCTCACCTCTTTGCCGGACGTGCTCGCGGCTGGATTCCAACTTGCGCGCCAGGATTTTCGTGTTGGCTTCTCTCGCTCGTGTTTCAGCGAGATCACGAATTGCATCTAGCAGTTCATGTGGTCTGTACGGTTTGAGGAGGATATCGGCTACTCCAAGCCGGAAGAAATCACGTAAGCGAGACTGGGGAAAACGAGCAGCTAGAATGAGTGCAGGAGTGTCGTCGCCTGTAGAGCGACGGGTTCTCAGACCTGCAAGTGGATCACCCATCAATTGAGTTATGTCCACGAGAAGGATGTCAGTTTCAGGAACTTCTTCCTCCTCGGTCCAGGCCTGGATACCAGCGGGTCGCAAAACATTTTCAACTAACGCGGTGGCGTTACTCTCAACATCTGCGATGACAACGACACGAATAGGGAGGGTGGCTCCGGTTTCTTCACTCATTCGTCTTCACACACTATTTTATAGTTCACCGCACCTGTTCCCATTACGAAGGATCAACGTGAGGTGTTGGTTTTTCATAATCATAACCCCTTTTACGCGGTGATAGGGTTCGACCGGATCGTTCGCCGGTTTCGAGCAATGTTTGCAGCCATGCAAGGGCAGACTTATCGTACTCAACGTACTTACAAAGATCACATACGCGAGCAGGGAATTTTTGCACCGAAACAATTCGCCAGTCCAGCATTGCAAGATAAGACACCAGGCGTCTATGAAATAGGCCAATTCGGCATTCAGGGCATGTTGGAATACCTGCTTCCATGGTGATACTCTTTCACCTTAATTGAGGTGGTGGGATTGTGTGGATCGATGATCCCGATTCGTCAGGAGTCCCTTGTAGATGTCACCGGGAATGCGCCCGACTGAGGGGAATGGGGAAGACGATCGTACATTCGCCCATGCTGCTCATCGATGCTGGATCCCACCCCCCAAAGGAACATCAATATAACAAATTTCTTTCATACCGGCAAAGATATTGAAGGATTAATTTAGTTGTGATAAGTGTGATTTCGGACGAGTCAGGGGGCGTTTAGGCGTTGAAGATTTGGATGTGGTAAGCGAACAACCCTTTTCTATCTTATCATCGATTTAGTAGTGCTCTTGTGGGTTACAAGGTAGATGCAATCCCCAATTCCTCGGATCACCCAAGCGGTTATGAGGATGTGTAAGCTTGCTTTTGATCTCCTTTCACGAAACGCTCTCGTCAATATACGGTCCCCTCTGAGAACTGTAACGTACTAGTTTGGTTCGGAAGTGACGGCGATTGTTTCAGGGTTGATGTATTAGTATGAATACAAAGGCTGCTTACTCTTCGGCTGCCGAGACCAGTGAGTAATGAGGAATGATCCCCAAATCATCCAGAGGCCAATAAATGGCCACTGCTTTCCCAATGATCTCTTCAATGTGAAGACTTCCCCAGTTTTGAGAATCAGAGGAGTTATTACGGTTATCCCCGAGCACAAAGACATGGCCTTGCTCCACTGTCCATTCACCTTGATATCGAGGTGACGCGCTGATATATGGCTCATCTAGCAATTCTCCATTGACATAGACCAGTCCACCGTCGATTTGGATCGTGTCCCCGGGGAGTCCGACAATTCGCTTAATGAACCTCCTTTCGGGATCAAGAGGAAATCGAAAGACGATTATTTCACCCCGCGCGGGATTCTGCCAGCGATAGGCAAGCCGGTTGATAACGACAAACTCTCCATTATGCAGGCTAGGTTCCATACTGGCTCCGTCGACGCGTATTCGAGCGGTCACAAGGTTAACAGCCACAAAGAGGATCCCTGCGATTAATATAGTCTCGCAGATCTCCCGTAACACCTGAGGTAACCGTTTACTCAGACTCGATGTAGAACGAATTTCATGGGAGCCAGTCGTGGGACCAATGTGTGATGAAAGATCCATGATTACCGATTATAAAACCCGCCATGTGCCATTACAAGTAGCTCTATCGTCATGGTTACATTTAGGCTATTTCACTCTAGTACCAATTAGGTAAAGATCGCCTGAATGCACGGACGAGGTGAGTAGGTAAAATCCTCAGGGGTGATCGAGGTGTCGATCATTAGGATCGAGGGCGGAATGAGAGACGTAGTGGAGTTCCAAGGAAGCCATACACATCACGGATCCTATTCTCCAGAAATCGGATGTAGCTGAAATGAGCCAATTTGGGGTCATTGACATGGAAGAGAAAAGTGGGTGGATCCGTCCGAACTTGGGTTGTAAAGTAAATACGTAATCGTTTCCCAGCCTTGGAGGGGGGAGCATGGGAATCCATTGCATTGCGTATGAGCCGATTCAATTCGGCTGTGGGGATGCGACGATATCGCTCTTCCTGGACGCGCAAAGCCATAGGCAGGACTTGACCTACTCGCTGCCCAGTTTTTGCGGAAATGAAGAGGACTGGAACGTAATCCAGAAATTTCAACTCGGACCGTACATGATCTGTAAATGTAGGCATGGTGGATGTATCTTTTAAGATAGCATCCCACTTATTCACAACGACCACGACGCTTTTCATTTTGTCGACGACCATACCGGCGATGTGCGCATCCTGTGCGGTCACTCCCTCAGTTGCATCGATAAGCAGTAAGACGATGTCTGCTCGGTCAATCGCTTTAACGGTTCGTAGGACAGAGAACTTCTCAACGCCGGGTTCAATTCGGCCACGCCGTCGAATACCGGCGGTATCGATGAGAATAATCTTCTGTCCGTGGTATTTGAGTGTCGTATCAATTGCATCACGCGTTGTCCCTGGAATTGGAGAAACAATAACCCGCTCCTCGCCCAGGAGCTTGTTTAACAAACTGGATTTACCGACGTTTGGTTTACCGACGATGGCAATCTTGGGGACGTCCTCTTCATCTTCTAAAAACGGCTGCGATTCCAGTTTCATTGAATCGAAAAGTTTGTCGAGCAGGTCTCCAGTGCCTGTTCCATGCAACGCGGAAATGGGGAATGGATCGCCGAGTCCCATCGCGTAGAATTCAAGTGCATTCACACGCCGTTCCTCATTCTCGCATTTGTTAACGGCCACGATGATCGGAGGCCACGGCTCACCGTTACGCTCTGATTGCCCGCGGCGTAGAATGGAGGCAACTTCCTCATCGGCAGCCGTGAGACCAGTTTCTCCATCCACAAGGAAGATGATGGCATCAGCATCACGGGCGGCTTGTTCGGCCTGTGTGCGGATTTCATCGATGTAGTCGGCAGAATTAACGGATAGGGGTTCTTTACGCCTCAAATCCGTAGGGTCAATGCCTCCTGTATCGACAATGTCCATGGCGATCCCACGCCATTCCATCTCAGCTACCAATCGATCACGCGTTGTTCCCGGAACTTCGTCAACAACGGCGAGGCGTTCCCCTGCCAGTCGATTAAAGAGAGTAGATTTCCCTACGTTGGGACGTCCAACCAGGGCGATCACCGGCTTTATCATCATGACCTCTATGGAGACGGCGTAGGAGTGGTCGGTGGAGCAACGATGATCACAACCTCAACCGTTGGTGGGAGGATTTCCACTTCAATATCTGGTTGAGAAACGATCACTTCCGGAGTCACTTCGTAAGTACCCAACTCAAAATCCACAAGGTTGAGGATTACACGCACCTCCTCAGGTTGTAGGTCTTCAAGGATTGCCAAAGGGCCTGTGAGGATAACAGTGACTGATTGTGGATTGAGTTCAGCTGCGTACTCGGGATTCAGGCCTTGGAATTCCACGGGCCGCTCAAGGTTGACAGTGGTTTCAATAGGTTCGATACCGACCCTTACGAGCACCGTCTGATTTCCGACGAGTGAAAAACCCTCGGGTAGCTCGACAAGCGCTCGCCGTTCGATGGTTTCTTGTGCACCGGTCAGGTCGATGGCTTCTGTCTCGACAAAGCCTGCCAGGGAGTCGAAAGCCTCAGGATCAGAGGTCGTCACAATCACCTGTGAGGGCAGTACGGAAATGTTGGTAATCCGATATCCGTAAGCGGGTGTGCCTTCGATTTGTGGTATGACCGAGACCAGGCGATAACGATCGCTTTGCTCGATGGGAACACGGACGCTGACGGTGGGCGGCTCAATCTGAACCTCCTCGACCACATCGTCATTAGCGTCAAAGGCAATCAACATCGCACTGGTTACGACGTCCTGCCGAGCTCCTGTTATGTCAACCTCGGCACGAAGCGCAGCGACACTTGAAACGGCCGTCGTGGGACCGATTACGAGGGCTTCTGTTGGGTTGTAAACAGGATCTCCAACGTCGTAATCAAGTGCAGGATCACCAGCAATAATGATCTCAATGGGTAATTCCTGCGTCAGGATAGGCTCGAGGAGGACAGTTACCGAGGGAGGATCAACGGCGGTGATCAGTAGTGGTTGGAGATCGGTAGTGGGCTCAAGAAGAATCTCATGGCTTCCAGCCCCCAACTGTTGTAGGTCGACAGAAATTCGAAAAGTATCGGGTGTGATCTCAGCCCAAACCGTTTCGGGGGCCCGGATGGTGAGGAGAGCCTCTTGAACAGGTTGACCAACGATCTGAAACCCTTCTTGCGGTTCTGAATACTCGATTGGAACAGGTTCTTCCATGAGTTGTTCAATGGTGGGGTCTTCGACAGTGACAGCTGCGATCCATACGGTCAGCGCGAGGATGAAGGCTAAGAAGAGTGAACCCCTATTGTTCCTTAACCATACCAACATGTATCAAACCCTCAACTTTGATTTGTGCGCGTCATATATCGCCCAATCCGCGTAGCGAACCGGGTGAACCATCCTGGCCACCACCGAACGGTTTGTGGACGATTGAAAGCGATAAGGATATTCCGCAACCGGCTCTCATCCAAGCGCCGGATCATTCGTCCGTTGTGCGTTACAGAGATGTCTCCTGTCTCTTCTGAGACAACCACGGACACCGCATCACTGACCTCACTGATACCTAACGCAGCCCGGTGTCGGAGACCCGTAGCACGCTCTAATGGTCTGGCAACAGTACCGCTTGAGGAAAGCGGCATCACACACGCGGCTGCCAGCACTCGATCACCACGAATCATGGCAGCGCCATCATGAAGGGGAGTGTTCGGATAAAAGATCTGCTGGAGGATTTCCGATGAAAGGTGTGCGTCTAATCTCTCCCCGGTTTCAGCATAGTCATCTAATGGGGTTTCTCGTTCCAGGACGATTAGAGCACCGTAACGCTGATCGGAAAGGCGCTTTGCGGCGCTGACGATGGCTTTCACAGTCTGTTCGAGTTCTGCAGGTTCGCCTGTTATGGTTACCCTTGAGACCGCGGTTCCCAATCGCTCGAGGGCGCGGCGGATCTCTGGTGCAAAAATCACAGGGATTGCGACGAGTAATGCAGGTAAAGTGGTACGGACAAGCCAGGAGAACGCAGGCAGGTCAACCATGAGAGTCAGTACAGATACGATGATGATCAAGAGGATCATCCCGCGCAGGATGATCTCCGCCCGCGTTCCTCGAACGAGGCTCAACAAGAAGGCAAATACAAGGGTAACCAGCATTAGATCGACCAGCGCAAGTAGGTCGAATCGGTGTAAGAAGAAGCTCAGTTCGGTGATCAGTTCTTCCACTGTAAAAAAACCGCCGCCTGGAGTAGGCGGACCTATTCTCTGGATTCGAGATTGTTCAGGAGATCTCGGTATCCTTCGACTCCGGGAGGATCCATCTCAATGATTGTGCGAATAGTGCGGGCAGCCTCACGGATCTGCCCAGCATCGAGCTGGATTTCTCCAAGAGCGTCATATTGAGCGATAGCATCCGCTGTCTGGCCAACTGCCCGATAGGCTTCAGCCAAGCGCGCATGAAGCACTTGCCTGCCTGGATATTCTCTCGTCCATTCTTCGAGCATTGGAAGGATTTCTGTTCCACGATCAACAGCCACTAGATGTTGCAAGTAGGTATCTAAGGATTCTGCGGCTGCATCTTCCTGTGCCAGGCGTAAATTCAAATCGATTAAATGTACCTGTGATTCATCGTCGGTAGGATCAAGTTTCTGTATTTGTTCAAAGACGAGCAGAGCGCGTTTCCAATCGAGGCGCGAGAGGTCGATATCACCGAGTTTCCGTAGGATAATTATGGTCCAATCTCGACCAACGGCATTTAACTGGGCGAAATGAAGGGCTTCTGCTAGGGTTTTTCGTGCGCCATCGATCTCGGCCATCTTCCGATATATCTCCGCCAATTCCAAATACTGCTGAATGGCTTCATCGGTACGCTCCTGCTGAGTGAGCATATCGATTAGACGGCGTCGGGAATCGATATCGATTGGAGAGAGGTGGAGCATGCGGATGTACGTCTTTGTCGCCTGAATACTCTCACCACGCACTCGATGTGTCTCCGCAATAACGTTTAGTTTTGACAGCGCTTGTTCACGACGTCCGGTTTGCATGAGGATGTCGCCGATCCTTTGGTGGAGTCCGAGATATCCTGGTGCATACTCGAGAGCTAACATAGCTTCTTCCATCGCTGAATTATGCATGCCTTGTGAGGCGAGGTGGTCGATACGCTCCAACGCGTGGACTACCCGATCCGTCCGTTTGACGGAAAGAAGATCTGCGATGGGGGCCACAGTCGGGCCTTCACCTTCACTCTCCAACTGGGTTCGTGCGATTCGGATTCGATGCATCCAATCCGGCCCACTCAGAATGTTCAGAGTGTTTTCAACGATCTGAGAGATTGCATTCTCATCACCCTCATTCAGCGTTGCCAGGATCGTGTCGTACAATTCATTCAACTCTGCCGATTGGTCGTCATTGACAGAAAGAGTATCGGCGAGCCTGAGTGCTTGCAGGAGATAGTGGGCAGCATCAGACATGTTGCCCTGTGAGCGTGTGATACGCCCAAGGGCCAAGTTAGAGCCCAGTGCCAATTCGGGGTGCCCGACGGCGACTGTAAGATGCTGACGGGCTCCATCATAATCGTGCAGATCTTTAAGCAACAAGCCCAGATTGAAATGTGCCGCGGGATGGTCCAATCCCGTTTCAATTGCCCGTTTGAACTCCTTCGCTGCCTGTCTCTTATTGCCTCTTGTTTGTAGGTCAATGGCTTTTCCGAGGACCTGGTACATCTTTGAGCCACCGACGCTTTGGCGTAGCGAACCAAGACGGGCACGCATTCCCTCCGGAGAGATAGCTTCGTTTGCACCGTCATCCCCGCTTGAATCACTCCCTTCCTCGAATAGCATTCCGGCAAGAGTGGTCAGGGCTAAATCCTGTGCAGCTAGCTCAGGATCGTCCAATTCGGTCTCACTCTCCGCAACGATGGGTGTTGTGTCGGCTTGCATAAAACTTTGAACGTCATCCATCCGTAACGGGCCAGTCCGACCTCGAGGCGGGGCCGGTGGCGGCAGGGTTTTTCCTTGCCTCAGTGCGCGCAGGTTGCTGCGCGCTTCAGGATCTGCAGGTTGAAGCCGGAGTGCCATCTGGGCAGCTTCGGTAGCGCGTTCGAGTTTGCGATTGTTCTGAAGAATCGATGCAACTGCTAGATATTCATGCGCCGCTTCGCGCTTTCGACCCAGTCGTTCGAAGGTAAGACTTAAGCGTGAGCGAACGGCCAGGTTATTGGGATCGAGTCGGGCGCTGTGACACCAGTTCTCGATAGCTTTATCGGCGTTGCGTTGGCGCACGTAGAGATCAGCAGCGATTTCACGCTGCTCGATGGCAAGGCGTTTGTCACCTTTGATTTCATGAATTTCGGCGCATTTTTCGACTGGAATAGGATCATTTGGTGCTGCACTGGCTGCTTGTTTGTAGACGTTCAGAGCTTCGTCTGCGCGGCCTGTCTCCAAGAGTGCCAACCCCAAGCTATTGAGCCCGGTGGAATCATCAGGAAACTCCGCCAGCGCCTTTCGGTAGAATTCAATGGCACGATCCCACTGCATATCCCATGCGGCCGAGTGTCCCAAACGCATTGATTCGTCATAAAGATCTTGACGTCCAGTCATAATCGATCCCATCCCCAAAGTGGGGGAAATTGAGGCGAGTATAGCATATCTTGGCTACAACCGCTGATCTTAAAGTGGGGGCGGTAGATACCCTTGAGAAGCGAGTTCCTCAGGGGAAAATCCTTCTTCACTTACATTTCTGTACTTATGAAGCTACATGATTAGCCAAACATGATCTTATACGCACACTACCTACTCTATAGATTCCATTTCTGCCCAATTTGTTCCTGCTTTTGCGTCTGTTTTCAGAGGAACCTTCAGCGAAAACGAGTTCTGCATGTCCTTCTGGACGATACGGGATGTTTCGTGAAGCTCATCGATAGGACATTCGAAGACCAACTCATCGTGCACTTGAAGGAGCATTTCAGCTTGTAGGTTGTTTTCCCGGAGGCTGGTCGGGATCTCCAGCATGGCCAATTTGATAATATCTGCTGCGGTACCCTGAATGGGTGCGTTAACAGCCTCCCGCTCTGCCCGCGCCCTGGCAGGTTCTGTCACGGGTATTCCACCTTTACGCAGTTGGGGAAAATAACGTCGGCGTCCGAGGAGTGTCTCGACATAACCATATTCGGCCGCCTGAAGTCTGATTCGATCCAAATAGCCACGTACGCCGGGGAATTGTTTGAAATAGGTTTTAACGAATTCCTCGGCTTCTGCAAGGGTTAGATCCGTCGACCGGGTGAGGCCGAATGGACTCATTCCATATATCAATCCGAAGTTGACGGCCTTCGCCTGGCGCCGCATGTCCGGCGTTACATCATCAAGTTTCACATTGTAAATTGCTGCGGCGGTCGTGGTGTGAATATCTTGATCTGCCTGGAATGCTTTGATCATGGCTTGATCATCTGCCATATGCGCGACAACGCGTAACTCGATTTGTGAATAATCCACACCAAGGAGCATATTTCCAGGAGAAGCGACGAATCCCTTGCGGATACGACGTCCTAATTCCGTTCGAATGGGGATATTCTGCAAGTTTGGATCAGAAGAGGCGATACGCCCCGTCACCGATCCGGTTTGATTGTAAGAGGTGTGGATGCGCCCTGTTTTATCGTTGACTTGATCAGGAAGGGCGATAGCGTAAGTGGATTTGAGTTTTCCAATCTCACGCTGCTCAAGGATCAATTCTATGATGGGGTGATCCTTCCTCATGGTCTCCAGCACTGTTGCCGCGGTGGAATAATGACCGGAAGCCGTGCGTCGCGTACGGTCAGGAGGGGTGAGTTGTAGTTCAGTGAATAATACGTTCGACAGTTGCTGAGTAGAGTTGATGTTGAAGCTGTGTCCAACTTGATCGTAGATCTGTGATTCAATTTCGTTGAGTCGTTGGGTGAGCTCATCGGAAAATCTCGCCATGAATTTTGTGTCGAGAAGGATTCCAGCCATCTCCATGTGCGCAAATATAGGGATCAGAGCCATCTCAAGTTCTTGGAATAATCCAGTCTGTTCCTTCTCATCCAGTTCGCGCTGCAGATCGGGCATAAGACTCAGTGAGATGCGAGCGTCTGCTCCTGCATATGGGGCGACTTCTGCGACAGGTACTTCGGCCATTGACCGCTGGGTGCGACCACGCCCGATGAGTTCTTCGATCTTCGTCATCTCGATCCCCAGCCGAACCCAGGCTAGATCCTTCAACCCAAGGTTGCGTGAACCTGGGTCACAAAGCCATTCAGCAATCATCGTGTCGAAGCTCAGTGGTGTTGCGCTTAATCCGCTACGTGCGAGGAGGATGTAGTCATACTTCAGATTGTGACCAACCTTGTCGATCTTGGGGTTCGTAAGAGGCGTGCGGAGCGCTTCAAGTACATGGTTAAGGTCGAGTTGCTCGCATCCTGCAGTCTCTTTGTAATGACCGACGGGAATATAAAAACCCTCGAGAGGGTTTACTGCTAGCGAGATGCCCACCAGATCTGCCTGCATAGCGTTAGTGCTGGTGGTCTCAACGTCAAAAGCGATCTGGTCAGAGTCGTTCAAGCGCTGAATTAGCTCCTCCAGGCTCTCTGCATCGCATATGATTTTATCCTCAGCGCCTGCTGTAGGGGAGATGGCTGTGCTCTCGGTGAAGAGGGGCAATTGGCGCCCCTCATCATCCGTAGCTGCATCCGGGATGCGGGGAAGGAGTGTTCGGAATTCTAGCTCTCGGAAGAGTTCTACTACCTGGTCTCGATCGTATAGACTGGCCTGACAATCATCGAGGCCAAAGTCGAGATCAAGATCTGTGACAATAGCAGCAAGCTGCTGGCTCAGGTATGCCTCGTCACGCCCCTCCTCGAGCTTGTTGCGGAAGCGGGTTTGGATTTCATCCAAGTGATCGTAGATGCCATCCAGTGTGTCGTACTGATTGAGCAGGTTCCGGGCAGTTTTTTTGCCGATACCGCGCACGCCGGGGATATTGTCACTTGAATCACCCACCATCGCCTTATAGTCGATGATCTGTGAGGGGCGGATGCCGTATTTTTCTTCCACTTGATTTGGATCGTAATCAATGGCTTCAGATAGTTTTTGTCCCGCGAGACGGATGGTAATGTGATCATCCGCTAATTGGAGGAGATCGCGGTCCCCAGTAAGTATGACAGAATGGGCCCCAAGCTTAGAGGCCTGGTTTGCCATCGCACCGAGCACGTCGTCGGCTTCGAAACCATCCTTCTCATAGATGGGAATTCCGAAGGCTTGGACAATTTGACGAATACGCTCTAATTGTGGTCTGAGATCCTCAGGCATTTTCTCGCGGGTCGCCTTGTATTCTGGGTAAATATCATCACGGAAAGTACGACCGGTGTCGAAACATACTGCGAGATATTCGGGTCTCTCTTCAGTTAGCAATCGGAGAAGGACCGAGACGAATCCGTATATCCCTGCAGTCGGTTCACCGGCTTTCGTGGTAAAGCGTGATCCCCCACCGGCTCCCGTGAGAGCGTAGTAGGTGCGGTACGCAAGAGCGTGACCGTCAATGAGGTATAGTCTGGGGCGTGATGTCATATGGTTTGCTCCAATAGTTGCAATACGATGATCTGATTGTACACTGCAATCAATAGGGGGATGAAGATTTTAACCTTCGAATCCTTGGGCTCGCCTTGTTGCTTCAACAAAGGTCTCAACGCGCTCTGGTTCTATCTCGCTGCCAGAACGTAGCAGATAACGCTTTGCCCAAAAGTGACCGGAAGGGAGCTCAGTCGCGAAGTCCGGAGAGGCCTCCATGATGCGCGTTGAGAGGTCATGAGCCAGTTGATGAAGTGCTTGGGCTGGTGCAATCTCTGGTGAGAGGCTGACCGTAAAAAGAAGGAGGTTAGTATCTACATCGATAGATTCCGTTCGCCATCCCCACGCGATGCAAAGACTGTGTAGCCAATCTCGTACTTGGTTTCTAAGTTCACCTTCAAGTTTGTGGGTGGGGAACCGAGTTAGGAGAACTGCTGTGAATGGGAGATGGTACCTTAGTTCTTCTTGTGAAAGTTCCGCGGCTTGAAAAATAGTGGGATCAGCCTGGTCTGCATCGATCTCCTCGATGAAAGGGAGGATCGATATAGAAGTTGCTTGAGTAGGCATCCAATCCTCAGGAAGGGGTGGAGGAGTATTTGCCTCTTCAGCATCCATGATCATTTTGATATCTATTCTAGATTGCGAATCTATGGGCATTTCTGTACTTTCTCTCACGACTGGGAAATCTTCTGTCATTGCAGGTGAAACTGGAATCAGATCGTCGGGGAGTAGACCCTCATCTTCTGGCAATGATTCGACCTCAAGTTCTGTATCTAGCGGGATTTCTTCGAATTCAGGTTTTTCTTCTTGCGCATAAGCAGTGAGGGATTGGCTTGAAGCAAGTGCCTGTCTCCTAGCCTCACTGAATGGAGTATCAGATGTGAAGAGATGGGCGATGACCAGGTTTGGTGTCACTGGTGTTGCATATAGCAGGAAATCGCTTTCAATCCCAGGAAGTCGAGTGAAGCGAACGATTGCGCCACCGGCTGCTGACTTCTCTTTGTGCTCGGACAGGATCTGTAGGATGTGTTGAATTTGTTCCTCAGTCAATACCTTGGAATATGCCCATGCATCTTCTTGGAACATAAAGAGTGAAGCGTGAGCGCTCAATTCCAGGGAGAGACGTGAAAGGATCCCATTAGCTTCCTCACGACTTTCCAAACCAAATGGTAATTCCTCCGCTACGGTGTCAGGCTCAATGACTTGGTGCTCTTCATATACGGGAGAATCAATTTCAGGAAAATCTATCTGTTCGACCTGAGCTTCCTCAGATACAGGAACATCCATCTCAGGAACGGCCGCCTCAACGAGTTGGGGCTCTTCCGATAAGGGTGTCTCAACCTCAGGAAAATCTGTCTGATCGACCTGAGGTTCCTCGGATACGGGAACCTCCATCTCGGGAGCGGCATCATCAATGACCTGTAGCTCCTCGGCTTTAGGAATTTCCTTTTCGGCTTCTTCCACCACCCCGACTACAGGTTCCTTTAATTCAGGAATTTCATCAAAGCTGTCGGCGACTGCTTTTTCATAAACCTCCTCGCTGACAGACAACATGAGAAGATCTGCTAGTACGCCGAGCAACTCGGGGGGGAAGACGGGCTTTCGAAACACCGCGTCTACCCGTGTGTCTTCCAGCGAGATAGATTGGGTTTCAGGATCGCTAAGTAATGCAACGACGATAAGATTCTGGTCTATTCCCCGCATATGCCTAATGAGCGTTTTTCCGCTGAGATCGGAGAGGTCGAAATCCACAATGGCCACGCTGTATTCAGATTCAGTGAAAAGCGTTAAGGCTTCCATAGCTCTGGTGGCCACTGTAACGTCGAAATGACCTGTATCATCGAGAGTTTGGCTGATGAGAAGACCTCTCTCAGCGACTGAGTGAACAAGTACGACTGGTATGGCCATAGTCCAACCTATGATGTGAAACGCTCAACCGGTTAGGACGATTATAGTATTACTTGTTTTCTGCCGAAACCTCGTGCGAACGGTGAAATAGATCAAACTTGCTTGAAAGGATTGGAGTTCATTGGAAGATCAGAGGATAACTTCACGTGCAATCCTTAATTGCTTATTCAGGACCAGGTGAAGGTTTGATCATTATCGAGAAGATAATCCACATGGCAATATCGCAGACGCCTTGAGGGTTAGGCGCCTGCGATGGATCGGTGGATATTGAGATCCTGGACAAGGATCACTCATCCAGAAATCAACGAATGTATTTAAGCCTTAGCGCGGTGGACCCTCGATCCTGGGAAGAAGCCATAAAGCCCAATCCTGCGATGAAGAGCCATGGGCCTGGACAACGAGGGCGAACTCGACGGATTTACCAGCAAGTCCTGCTGCAGCCAGGTCGATGTCAATCACTCGAATCATGCTATCGTAGGTTTCAGTCCACTCACCAAGTAATTGGAGTGGACCTCCGTCCGCGTAGTATGTGATTTGATACTTCACGTCACAGTCGGATCCACCACTTTTATACATGCAGCCGATGACGGTTTTTAGGTGATCACCTTCAACCACATCGAATGCAGGGAACCGTCCGGAGATCACTCCGTTGTTGACCCATTCCGGATGGGTTTCGAGGGCCGGTTCGTTCTCCGTCGCCCCATTCTCGAATTTTGGGGTGTCGAGTTTTATGACAAATCCCTCAGTATCTGTGTCGGTTCCAGGGCAGGGAAGCACTCCTGCGCCACTGACCCAATTCGCGGAACAGTAATTGTCTGTGAAATCATAGACCGTCACTGGCTTTGGTGTGGGCGTCGGACCAACGATGATCCTGACCCAAAAAGCCTGGTCTGCATTTGCGCCCCATCCAAAGAGTAAACCTTGATCATTGCGAAATTTCCAATTGCCTTGGTGAGGACCATTTGTACTGGGAGCCGTGAAATTTGCCTCTATATCGACATCTCCACCTGGAGCAACTGGGTGGGGTAATGGAATATTAGCAGAGCCTCCCATAATGTTGCCGCTGTCAAAGCGAACGATGTAATCGGTGGTCCAGGGGCATGTTCCCGCGTTCTCAATACGCCATATTTTGAGGAAGGATTCACCTGGATCCATCCTTGTATCATCAGGAACTGTGACATCGACAATTGTCCCCACTTTATCCGTACATTCTTCTTCTGTTGGGGAGCTAGTCGGTTGAGGGGTTTCCGAAGCCTGAGCCTCCGTTGTGGGAGACTCGCTCGTAGGCTCTGGTGTTGAGGTATTCGACACAGGAGCAGGTGTGTATTCGGAAACCTCTGTGAGTTGGGCTGCAACTGTTTCTGCAGCGGCCGTCGCGAACTGGTCCTCCGTGGGTTGTAAGCTGGGGAAGTTGCAGGCAGCGAGGATCAACACACAGACGACGCCCAGGGGTAAAACCCATCGTTTTCCCGTAATTCCCATCTCATACCTCCTTGTCCGGGGCTCACCTTTTACGAATTGTGAAACCAAGGAGATCCACAGGACACACCTTCGATCAGATGCTACAGCGGATCGGAACGAAGATCAAGTGCAACCTGGTTAAGTTACCATATTCCTTGACGACAGCGTGAATGAAAATGTTCCTTGTCTGGTTCCATACTACGCTGACAACCTTGGTCTTTCTCCAGGCCGCGTCAATTGGACCGATTTTCCCCCGTGAAGAGACGGTCTGAGCTGAAAGGTGGTTCGCATCACTCCACGGGGAATGAATAACTAGTATTGGCTTATCCACCCCCAAGACTGAAGTCGACGTCCTTTGGAGGAGAATAAGCACTCCTTATCGGTGCACAACTTATGCCACGAGAAGAAGACGTAGGCTATTTGAATCGTTGTCAATGTGAGTTGATCAGAGTTGTTGCGCGATCTTCTCGTCCCTTGATTCCTGCACCAGATCCCCTCGCATGCTCCAAGGACCGGCCCACTGGATGTGAACGGTTGCGAGTTGGCCGAGCATGTTGTTTTCTGATTCGAAGAAGACGAGTTTATTGGTCTTGGTACGTCCCTTCCAGCGTCCGCGCTGTTTCTCTTCCACGAGAACTTCGACCTGTCGTCCTAGATGCTCGGAGTTAATCTCTGAAGAAATCCTTTCCTGCAATTCCTCTAATGCCCGGAACCTCTTCATCTTAACATCTTGTGGCACATCGTCCACCATCCGGCGCGTTGCCACTGTGTCGGGACGGGGTGAGTAACGGGCTAAATGAGCGACATCGAGCTTGAGTTCCGCAAGCAGGTCGAATGTGTGTTGAAACTGAATATCTGTCTCGCCCGGGAAGCCAACGATTACGTCAGTTGCGATCATTACACCGGGAATGTGGTCTCGGATTTTCGTTATGAGTTGTCGGTAATCGTTAGCGCTATAACCACGCTTCATCCTATGTAAAATTTCATCATCGCCGGACTGAACCGGGACCTCGACATGTTCGCATACCTTAGGCAATTCAGCGATGGTTTCCAGCAGACTATCATTCATCCAATTCGGATGAGATGTAAGGAAGCGAATGCGTTCGATGCCCTCGACCTCATGGATCACATGGAGTAGATCGGTTAAGTTGGGACCATCAATGATATCCATCCCATAACGATCGACGATCTGACCAAGGAGTGTAACCTCTCTAACGCCCTGATCTGTCAGATCTTGGACTTCTCTTGTGATGGTTTCTATGGGTCGACTGCGCTCTATGCCGCGTCGATAAGGTATGACGCAAAATGTACATGCATGAGAACAACCGAGAACAACGGGGACAAAGGCAGAAATCAAACGACCGGTTGAGTCCATTGGTAGACGAAGTTCTTCGTCCATTAATGCGAAGCGCAAATCAGTTTCGATTTGCTCATCTGCCTTGCCATCATGTTTGAGAATGTACTCGATGAGTGGTCGCGGCTCAGAAGGGGGGGAGAATACATCGACAAAGGGAAACACATTGGAAAGCGCTGGATTTCCTTTCACACCAACCAAACATCCCATTAGGTTGATGACGATTTCGGGTCGGCGCTCTTTTAGGGGGCGAAGTGAACTGAGGTAGCCGTATGCTTTATCTTCTGCGCTTTGGCGTACCACGCATGTGTTCACGACAATAACGTCTGCCGATTCGACATTCCGGATGGGTGAGTAACCAAGCTTCTCTAGGGAGGAAGCCACTCGTTGCGAATCCGCAACGTTCATCTGACATCCGCTGGTCCAAATATGGTATTTCATATCCGGCATTATAACCCAGCGAAGTCCGAATTGTGGATATCAGGTTTTCTGGCAGGTTCGTTCTATCGATCCCAAAAACGGGATTCTTCGCCGTTCCATTCGCTTCGCTCATTCCACTCCTCAGAATAACATTGATGGGGAGGAATCCATGAGGCGTTGCAAATTATTCGCTACATCATATGGATTCCTCAGCACTGTCATGCCTCGGAGTGACAAGGAATGTAGAAATATCTTTCAGAGCGAGGCTGTGCCGAGCCTAGAATCTCGTTTTTCGGCAGGAACGTGCCATCAATACAAAAAACGAGATCCTTCGTCGCTTCGCTCCTAGGGATGACATACTGACGTATGTCAAATTGAAAGTATCGATGACGAGCGAAGGTTTCTCCCAGGCAATTTGTCTTGAATTCACAGTCGTATGCATCAGGCGTTCAGTCTCGAAATTCATGGTGCAAACTTCATCTCCTGTATTGACATTCACCTGGAATGGAGGAATAGGGTATGATTGGAAACCGCGTATTTGCAGATCTCAGGACGATGGTCCTCTACCTATGAGTTTTTACTCCGTTGGGATTGGATTTTGGAGAGTACCCTGCAGGTAGGTACCCATGGCGTTATCAATGCCCAATTTCAAATCGATTAGGACGCATGTTGTGTGGATTGGTGTTGCCTTTATTGCCTGTGGGTGTGTTGCAACGCCATCGGTCACCCTGACTCCAACGATGCAGGATCCGCTTACAGCGAAGACGCTGCCACCGGAATTTACTAGGACGCCATCACCAACATCAACATCGTTTATCACCCCAACGCCAGGTTGTGAAGAGGAAGTTGGAAGGTTGGAGAGAACCTCCTATCCAGGTTCCATTGCATCAGGAGACATCTCAGTCATCGTTTACGTACCTCCTTGCTATGATTTCAGCGACGATGACTACCCAGTTCTCTATGTGCTCCACGGTTATCCTCTAGATGAGACTCATTGGATTGATCTTGGAGTTGATGGTGTTGCGGAAAGTGGAATCTCAGAGGGGCTCTGGGGACCATTTTTAATCGTGTTGCCCCTGATCCCAGATCCTCTCAACACTCACTCAGATGGAGGCCCCGGATCGTACGAAGAAGAATTCATGAAGGGCCTTGTTCCATTTATCGAAGAAGGATACAGAACAGGGGATACGCCTCAACAACGGGCATTAGCTGGGGTATCAAGGGGGGGAGTATGGGCATTGGAGATTGGTTTTCGAAATCCTGATTATTTTGGTATCGTTGCTGCACTCAGTCCTGCGTTGCACGTCAATCAGGCGCGCCCTGCATACGATCCATTTCAGATTGTGCGTATTGCTGATGTGTTGCCTGAGAAGATATTCCTGAGCGCTGGAAGTGATGAGGGAGGCTTTCTGATCAAAACGGAAGAACTAGTGCAGCTCCTCCAGTCAGAGGGGATCCCACATACTTACCTGCGGACCACAGGAGCGCACGTGGATTCCACATGGCAGGGAGTGATGCAGGATCTGCTATTATTCGTCACTGAGAGCTGGCAACACCCTTAAAATGAGCTTTGCTCCCCCCTAGGACGTTATTATTGTAAACTTTAACACTCATTCACTGCGGCATTAATTCGAGTACAATGGGGCTGGCAAGAGTCTGGGCAACTCGCCCGGGAACGGGTTGGGAGGACAAATCATGCCTGAGTCTGAGCAAAATGCGGCGGACGTAATTGAATCGTATCGTCGCCGTCGTGAACGAACGGTCCCTCTGCTACTCGGCGGATTGGCCATTGTGCTCTTAGTAGTAGGGATATTCCTTATTGTTATCTACTTCACCGGCAACGGCCTACCAAGCACACCATCTTTCCTGGCGAGCGCTACGCCGACGAACGAGCCTGCGACAGAAACCCCAGCTCCACCCACCTTAACGCCAACAATCACATTGACTCCCGAACCTTCGCTAACGCCTACACCGGAGTGGCCGAAAACGCACATCGTCGAGTTGGGAGAATCACTTTGGACCATTGCTGAGCAATACGGCGTCACAATTGGGTTGATTGTTGCTTACAATGAGATTGAAGATCCCAATAACGTCCCTATCGGTACCCAACTGACGATCCCAGAACCAGAGTCTGAACTTCCAACAGAGACACCACTACCAGAAGATTTGCAGCCTGGAGATAAGATCGAATATTTCGTCAAGCCTGGTGACACATTAGCTTCCATTGCATTAGAATTCAATACGACGGCGGAGGCCATTGCCGAGGAGAATGATATCGAAGATCCTGATAATATCGGCATCGGGACCTTGTTGATCATTACCGTAGGCGCGACTCCCACACCGACACAGACTGAACTACCTGGTACAGGAACTCCGACGCCGACTGCAGTCGGTTGATCGAAGTTGATAAAATTGAACGATCCCTGCAATGCGGGGATCTTTTTGATTCGACTTGAAAAAATCAGTGATCAGCAATCAGTCAATCAGAAATCAGAAGACAGTGGTTAGTAGCCAGATAACGTTTTGACTGATTCCCAATCAACTTTCTGATGATTAACATGTTGACTGATCCCTGTTTAGCTGATACCTGATCCCTAATCTCTAATCTCTAATCTCCAGTCCCATTCCCTTGTAACCTTCGCAAGGGTTTCACATAAGACCATGGAGTGCTTTTTGTATCTCCTTGAGGGTGTCAGGATCCTTTTCGAGACTGATCGCCTCCTGCAGAATGGTTTTGGCTTTTGGGCCGCCTAACTTGCCGATTGCCCAGGCAGCGTGTGAGCGGATAAGCGATTCCGGATCATGGTGCATGAGCTTTTCAAGGTTATTGAGATAGTTGAGATCTCCACAATTTCCAGCTGCAACAGATGCGTTGCGCAGAATTCCCCGGCGCTTCGATCGTTTCAATGGGCTGCCAGCAAAGTTGATTTGAAACGCTTCAGGCGTCAACTCGAGAAAGCTCTTAATATCCGGCTTTTCGAGGTATTGGCGTGGTTGAAATGCAGGATCCGTTGTAGGTTTAGCAAACCTAAGGTTCCATGGACATACTTGCTGACATATATCGCAACCGAAGATCCAATTCCCTGTTGATTGCCGGAGATCTACAGGGATGGCATTTTTGAGTTCGATTGTCAGATATGAGATACATCGTCGGGCCTCCAGGGTCCGATCCGGGAGAATACAGTCGGTTGGACATGCATCGATGCAGCGTCTGCACTTCCCACACATATCGTATGGAAAAGGTGTGTCAATCTCGAGTTCGATACCCAGGAGTATTTCACTCAGCAAAAAGTTTGAACCTGCCGATGGCAGAATGAGGCAAGTGTTCTTTCCAATCCAGCCTAATCCTGCCCTTTGCGCCAACTCGCGCTCCAGGATAGGCCCGGTGTCCGTGTATAGTTTGTGAGCTACTGGAGTTCCCATCTCTCTTTCAATGAACTCAACAATCGGTTTCATTCTCTGAACCAGGGTGTCGTGATAGTCCTCGCCAAGAGCGTACGAGGCGATCCTTGCTGAGCCAGGTTGCTGCTCTTCGATCCTATTGGGAAGGTAGTTCGTCGCAAGAACGAGAATGGACTTACACTCGGGCAATATCAGTTTTGGATCCGACCTGCGTTGGAGAGCTCGTTCGGTGGATAAGTAAGCCATTTCACCATGTCTTCCGCGATCGAGCCATTGTGTGTATACATCGATGTGCAGCGGAGGATCAGGAGTTGTTACGCCGATGAAGTCGAAGCCATTTTGCTTCGCTTCCACTTTCACACGCTTGGTTAGATCCCGTGCAGGATGGGACATCCAATGCTCCATGTCATTGTGACGCCAGATACTGGAGTGTGAATTAACTTGTTGCCAAGATCCATACACTATCCATGAAGTTTAGGTGGATTATAGACCTTTCATAGAGGAATGGCTCACAATTGTGGAAAGAAATTAGCCTCGGGCAATGGTGAATCCCGAGGCTCATTATTTCAATCTTAGAGGATAGCTCAATCCTTTTTCAGATACTCATCGATGGATTGAGCTGCTATCCGACCAGCTCGCATGGCTGTCACCACGAGGTCAGGTCCGGTCACTGCATCACCACCAGCGAAGACGCCAGGCCGGGAGGTCGCCATGGTCTCCTCATCTACTGTGATCAAGCCCCAGTCATGGGTTTCGAGATCGGGTGTGGTTTCACCAATCATCTCGTCCGGCCAGTAGCCTAATGCGAGGATCACTGTGTCAGCAGGTACGGTGAAGTTTGAGCCCTCGATGGGAATTGGGCGTCGGCGGCCACTCTCATCGGGTTCTCCCAGCTCGCATTGCAGGCATTCAACGGCACTGACTCGACCATCAGGTCCAGCGATATAACGTACTGGTTGGGTGAGGAAGCGGAACTTGGCGCCCTCTTCTTTCGTTAATTTACGGTCGCTTACATTGCCGGGCATCTCAGCTTCCGTCCTTCGGTACAGGCAGGTGACTTGTTTGGCGCCCATCCTCAGAGCAGTCCGTAAACAATCTGACGCAGTATCACCGCCGCCGATTACAGCCACTCGTTCGCCGATCTCTGGCTTTGTGCGCATATCCTCCGGGAGGTATTCCGCATCAACGTTCGAACGAGTGAGGAATTCAGTGGCTTTATAGATTCTGGGCAAATCGATCCCTGGTGCTTTCATTGTGGCATCGATGCCCGTTCCAACACCAATGAATACTGCATCGAATCCTTCATCGAAAAGGCTGTCGATAGTCCTCTCTTTTCCAATTCGAGTATCGAATACAAATTCAACGCCTGTCGCCTCAAGATCACCTATGACGTTATCTACGACATCCTTCGGGAGCTTGAAGTTGGGGATGCCATAGCGTAATAAACCGCCTGCTGCAGGATATGCTTCGAAGATTGTGGCCTTATGTCCCATGCGGACCAACTGCTCCGCGCACCCAATACCTGCGGGTCCTGCACCAACAATAGCAACTCGTTTTCCTGTGGGTTCACCTAGCGGGATCACGACTTCGCTGTGCTCACGTTGGTAGTCGGTAACAAAAGCTTCCAGAGCGCCCGTGAGGATGGGCTCTCCACGCTTATTGCGCACACACGAACTCATACAAAGTATTTCATGGGGACAAACTCGTCCGCAAATTTCAGGCATGGAACTGGTCTGGCGGTAAATTTCAGCCGCGCCTATAAAATCACCCTCCTCTATCAACCACATTGCCGCGGAGATATCATTATGCACCGGACAGGCCTCAAAGCATGCTGCAGGGTCCGGACAATGGATGCATCGTTCGGCTGCAATTCTGGCCTCTTCAGGCGTGAGTGGGATGTACGTGGATTCGAAATCCTTAACTCTATCTTCGGGGGTACGAGCGCGTTGTTCTTCAAATGGGATTTTCATCCGCTCTTTTCGGTCAATGACACGATCAGTTGTCGGACGCTCTGACATGTAGCCTCCTGAGTCCTGCACTATTGCTACTTCATGAGAAGTTTACTAATTCTGTTTGTACTCCTGGCAACAAGAAGAACACTGCCGCCGACAGTGTCTCGTTACACCATGATGATAAAGACCGGAGTAGGGGGATATCAGTCCAAGATGTCATTTGTCTTCGTGACAGGTGTCACGATTCAATGAGATAAATGACGCAGGTTAGTGTTTCATGAGATTGGGGGGATATCTGATGTGCCTTTTACGGAAGGAAGATAAAATGATTAGATACTTATTGGATTGCGAACTTAAAAGACGTGCGAGGGGTAATCACATCGGTCATCCAGCGGAAAAGATGATGTAATTGATAACTAGGATGGACGGTATCATCGTCACCCATTGTTTGAATTGAAACTTTTTACGAGGAAATTCGTGTTAGCAGATAGGAGTGGAAATCAGGACGATCGCCGGCTTGTGAGGGATGCGAAAGCAGGCGATGTGGCCTCATTCGACCGCCTGGTTGAGAAATATACAGGCAGATTGTTTCGAGTGGTTCGTTCACTCGCAAGCGATCGATATGAGGCGGAGGCCATTGTCCAGGAGGCATGGCTCCGCACCTGGAAAGCCCTTCCTCGGAGCGACGCTGAACGGCCTTTCTTTCCATGGCTGGCGCAGATTGCACTAAATTACGCCCGCGATCAATGGAGAAAGAAGCGTCCATTGGATTTTTCAGATCTTGTAGAGACGCATCTCCAGGTTTTGGACTTGGAGGTCGGACCTGAAGGCACGTTGGAAAAACAGGAAGCTCTCCAACGATTGAAGGAAGGTATCGACTCTTTACGAGCGGAATATCGCCTGGCCATCGCACTGCGATACGATGCTGGAATGAGTTATGAAGAGATTGCTGAGGTTCTGAAAGTGCCACTGAACACCGTGAGGACGTATTTGCACCGAGCTAAAGCCCTTCTGCGGCGATGGATGGAGGTGGAGAATGCCGGATTGGTTGGATGAACTGCTCTATGAGTTGCCATCAGAATCACACCCTCCTGATCTCATCGATAGGATTCAGTTAAATCTGGAAAACTACCGCCGACGCCGACGAAGATTTCATAGCCTGCTCCATATCTCTCTGTTGATCGCTGGATCAATTGGATTAGGGCTCTTGGTATGGAGTTGGGACAGGCTCATCGCAATGTTGCCAAGTATGTCGACAGAGGGGATTGGAGAGTGGATGAGCCGGGCAGCGCAATCGCCCCCTGAGGCTTCTATGGAGTTCATATCAGCCCTGGGAATCTGGGGTAGGAATCTGGCAGGAAGTCTCGATGGTGTCGTTATTTTAGCCATTCTGCTGTTGGCGCTTCCTGCGATTTACGGTTTTTTCATTAACCTGGAGAGACCTAAAGCTACCGAAGGAGTGATTGGATGACGAAATGGCGTTTGCTGATATTTGCATTAATTTTCCTCTCGCTGGTTGTCTTGATCGGATCGGAGTTAGTCATTGAAAGACCCTGGTCGCTAATACCATGGTCGGAGCAGTCTCGATTGGGTCAGCGTTTGCAGGCGATCCAAGCCGGTGATGTTGATACAACCCAACGAGTCCTGATGTCTTTTGCGGTTCTGACTGCAAATTTCATCGTCAGCGGTCTCATCCTTTACATTGCCCCCAAGCGGATAGAACTTTTATCGGATCGTTTTTCCGAGGGCTCTCGGCGATTATGGCGTTATCTGGTGATTGGATTTCTGGGAACGGTGGGATTAGTTGGGATTGGAGTGCTTGCATCACTTTCACCATACACATTCCCAGTTGTAGTATTCATATTCTTGGGTCTTTATCTTTCGGCATTAATAGGTATCACTGCCTTTAATTATCAACTGGGCTTTGAGTTATTCGAACGCGCTGGGTGGAGTGGCCTGTTTCCATTGATTCGTCTGGGGTTAGGCACTCTCATCATATATGCTGCAATCCGAATTCCATTCTTTGGTCTCCTTGTACTTCTCGTGATATGGTCGCTTGGAGTTGGAGCATCCCTCAGGACAAGATGGGGGAGTGGAAAAAGATGGACACTAGAAGCCCTTGTGGAGGAACAACAATGAGACGCTGGATCATATTGGTAATTGCCGTAATTGTAGTGGTTGGAGGTTTCTTCGCTTGGCGCACCTTTGCTCAAGGTAGGCGAGCAGCCGATCAAGATGATCTGCAAACCGTCGAAGTGACAAGGGGATCCTTAATGGCGACAATTGGAGCCACAGGAACCGTTCGCGCGAATCAAAATGGACTCCTTTCTTTCCAGACCAGTGGAACGGTGGATGAAGTGCTTGTAGTGGTTGGTGATAGCGTTAAGAAAGGCGACATGCTTGTGACCCTTGAGCAGACTTCATTACCTACACAAGTGATCCTGGCGCAGGCCGATCTGGTTGCGGCCGAGAAAGCCCTTGAGGAATTAATGAGCATGGACACGCAGGCAATTGCAGCAGCTCAACTGAACCTTGCGAACACGCAGGATGCACTGGAAGCTGTAGAATACAAGTGGACTGTTCAGCAGGAGGGAAATCGGGCCAGCGGTGAACGAATTGCTGCAACAAAGGCGAACCTGGTTCTTGCACAAAGCGAGGTGGATCGGGCCCAAAGTGAGTACAGCAAGTTATCGGGGCGCCCTGATAGCGACCCGTCCAAGGCACTCGCGCGCTCAAACCTGGCGGCGGCAAGAGAGAAGCGAGATTCCATTCAAAGGAATCTCAATTGGTATTTGGGTCATCCTACAGAAACTGACCAGGCGATTCTGGATGCGGAAGTGGCCTTGGCAAAAGCGAACTTAAAGAAAGCCATGGATGATCTGGCGGAGTTGGAAAGTGGTCCTGATCAGCAAGACATTGCTGCCGCTGAAGCACGAATTGCTGCCGCTCAAGCCAATCTCAACACAGCATACATAGTGGCTCCATTCGATGGAATGATTACAGCAAGTGAAGTGATGCCGGGCGATCAAGTTTCTCCTGGAACCCCTGCTTTCCAACTAACAGACCTATCCAAACTTTATGTGGATGTGGATGTATCTGAGGTAGACATCAACGAGATTGAGGTAGGTCAATCCGTCGTCCTCACATTTGATGCTCTATTGGGTGAGGAGTATTACGGTGAGGTTGAGGATGCTGCACTTACCGGAGAAAACGTCCAAGGAGTGGTCAACTTCAAGGTTACGGTTGAATTTGTGGAGCCAACTGAGGAAATTCTCCCAGGACTGACAGCAGCAGCGAATATTGTGGTTAATGAAATCGAAGATGTTCTCCTTGTCCCGAATCGTGCAGTTCGTGTAGAGGATGGTCAACGCGTTGTGTACATATTAGTAGAAGACCAACCAGAGAAAGTTGAAATCTTATTGGGTGCTTCTTCTGATCTCTACAGTGAGGTGATTGGAGGAGAACTGAAAGAAGGCGACATTGTTATCCTTAACCCACCAGCGGACTTCTTTGAATTCCGTGGCGGTCCACCCTTTTAGGGGAGTGATAAATGAGTGATTGGGTAATCGAAGCTGAAGGTATCACGAAGGTGTACCCCATGGGTGAAGTTGAGGTCCATGCCCTATGTGGTGTATCGCTCAAAGTCGCACGTGGAGAGGTTATGTCCATTATGGGTCCTTCTGGATCAGGGAAGAGCACATTCATGAACATCCTGGGGGCATTAGATCGCCCTACAAGCGGGACATATCGTCTTAATGGGGAACTGGTATCCGATCTTTCGGATGATGAACTAGCCGTCATTCGCAACCGGGAGGTTGGTTTTGTGTTCCAAACATTCAATCTGCTGGCCAGACATACAGCGCTCTCAAATGTAGAACTGCCCATGAGATACGCAGGCGTCGGTAATGGACGCAAGCAAAGAGCGATGGAGGCTTTGGAAGCAGTAGGGCTTGCAGATCGGATACGCCATAAGCCCAATGAGCTTTCAGGTGGTCAACAGCAGCGGGTCGCCATAGCGCGGGCATTGGTGAATCAACCTGCGATTATCCTTGCTGATGAACCAACAGGTAACCTCGATTCCAAGTCCGGTGCAGAGATCATGGAGATTCTACTTCGGCTTAATAAGGAGAGGGGAACCACATTAATCTTCGTGACTCACGATCAAGAGATCGCCGATCAAACTAACCGGGTCGTTCACTTACTGGATGGCCTTATTGTCCGTGAAGTCGTTAATGGTAAGTAGGAATGTAAATGTGTACGCTGGTTTGAACTCGCATGAGAACATCTGTGATCAATGTACATGAACTTAGATTGATCGATATGATGCATTTATATAGGTTTGCATATGGACATTTTGCATAACATCTTGGAGGCATTGGACAGCCTCTCGAGCAACAAACTGCGTTCGGGACTCACAGTGCTGGGAATTGTAATCGGTGTTGGCGCTGTAATCGCAATGTTGGCTATCGGACAGGGTGCAGAGGCGACAATCACCGGTTCAATAAGTGATATCGGCACCAATCTTCTATTCGTTTTTCGGGGAGGATCGGAAGAGGTCCGAAATCCTGAACCACTGACGATTGGCGATGCCAATGCCATCGCAGATCCGTTCCTGGCGCCTTCTGTCGTTGCGGTCGCACCTCTGGTATCAGGTACAGTCGAGGTCAGCTTTGGAGGCGAAAGCGCATTCGTCCCGGCGAATGGCGTGACACCGGACTATGATACGGTCCGAAATGTGGGGCTGGACGAGGGGGAGTTCATCAACGAAAACCACATGCTTTCACGGTCAGCCGTTGTAATTCTTGGTCCTGACACAGCACAAAACCTTTTCGGTCGCTCGGAGGCAGTTACTGGGGAAACGATACGAATTGAAGGCCAACCTTTTCGTGTGATTGGTGTCGCTGAGAGCAAGGGTGGATCGGGATTTTCGAACGTGGACGATCAAATCTACGTGCCGTTGACCACTGCGCAGACACGGTTGATCCGACGGCGAAGCGATCGCGTCGATGCGATCGTTGCACAGGCTATCGACTCTGATTCGGTCTCAGAGGCGAGCGAGGAGATCGCAGCAGTTCTCCGTGTGAGGCATCGCACTCCCATCGGTGAGGACGATTTCACAATTTTCACACAGGAGGACTTTCTCGAAACCGCACAAACGATCACGGGGGTATTGACCATCTTCCTTGGTGGGATCGCTGCTATCTCACTTCTCGTAGGCGGCATAGGCATCATGAACATCATGTTGGTTTCGGTTACAGAACGTACGCGCGAAATTGGTTTGCGGAAAGCAGTTGGTGCGCGAAAACGTGATATCCTCTTCCAGTTTCTCGCCGAGTCATCACTCCTTAGCCTGCTGGGGGGAGTTATCGGTATATTGTTGGGTTGGGGGCTTGCAACGCTTGTTGGAGCCATCGCGGCTGCAAATGACACCGCTCTGAACCCCCAGATGACAGTACAGGCTATCCTGTTGGCGACACTCTTCTCAGCCGCTGTCGGCCTATTCTTTGGACTGTACCCAGCGAAGCGCGCCGCTGATCTGGAACCTGTCGAAGCGCTGCGCTACGAGTGATGCCCATCGTTGGCAATTATTCATTTCTCGTATGTATGGAACGCCAGGCGTTACTTCCCAAGGTGAGGCTTGAGGAACTGCCCTGTATATGAGCTTTCCAATTGGATGAGTTCTTCCGGGGTGCATTCAGCAACGATCTCGCCGCCAAGATCGCCGCCTTCAGGACCAAGGTCGATAATCCAGTCCGCGACTTTGACGATATCGGGGTGGTGCTCGATGATCAGGACGGTGTTGTCCTGATCCACAAGACGTTGGAGTACGTCGATCAACTTATGGACGTCGGCTGCATGAAGTCCAACAGATGGCTCATCAAGGACATAAAGCACGTGTCCATTACTGCGCTTTGAAAGTTCCTTGGAAAGTTTGACCCGTTGAGCCTCTCCACCAGAGAGCGTCGGCGCCGGTTGTCCGATCTTCAAGTATCCCAGGCCGACATCCTGAAGAGTTTGTAATTTCCTCGCCATCGCTGGAAATGATGAGAAAAATTCGGAAGCTTCATCGATGCTTGTGTCAAGGATATCGGCGATGCTTTTCTCCTTGAATTTCACCTGCAATGTTTCGCGGTTGAAACGGTCGCCTTGACAAACCTCGCATGGGACATAGACATCAGGAAGAAATTGCATTTCGATGCGTAACTGACCCTGCCCCTGACATGCTTCGCAGCGTCCGCCGTGGACGTTGAACGAGAAACGCCCCGGCTTGTAACCGCGCACCTTCGACTCAGGTAATTCCGCGAAGAGCGCCCGAATGTGGTCGAAGAGCCCGGTGTAGGTTCCAGGGTTTGAGCGCGGGGTGCGACCGATGGGACTCTGATCGATGTTGATGACCTTTTGGACGTTTTCGATGCCCTCGATGGCGTCATGATCGCCAGGTTCCTGGCGTGTTCCAGTTAGAGCCCTGGCTATGGCTTTATACAAGACTTCTACCATCAAGGTTGATTTCCCCGATCCAGAAACCCCGGTGATGCAGGTAAACGTGCCAAGTGGGATAGTGACGGTGAGGTCTTTTAGGTTATTTTCGCGCGCCCCTAATATGGTGAGGTTCTGACCATTTCCCGGACGACGCTCCGTTGGAGTCTTAATCTTGAGCTTTCCTGAGAGGAATTGACCGGTGATGGACTTGGAATTACTAGCGATCTGGTTCACTGTTCCCTCAGCGACGATCTCTCCACCAGCCTCACCTGCTCCTGGACCCAGATCAATGAGCCAATCCGCGGCTCGGATCGTGGACTCATCATGCTCTACAACGAGGATGGTATTTCCTAAATCTCGCATACCCTCCAGAGTCTGGATTAATCGATCGTTATCCCGAGGATGAAGCCCGATGGACGGTTCATCCAGCACATACAACACTCCCATCAGCCTGGAACCTATTTGAGTGGCCAAGCGAATACGCTGTGCTTCACCACCGGAAAGGGTGCCCGCAGAGCGGTCGAGGGTGAGATAATCAAGACCAACATCAACGAGGAAGCTAATGCGGTCACGGATCTCTTTAAGAACGCGGTTGGCGATGCGGTGCTGCCTGTCTGTGAGCGGTCCTTCGTCAGACTGGAGTTTCGTAGCCCATTCCAGCGTCTTCTTAACCGGCAAGCCAGTTACCTCAACGATGTTGACATCATCGACGGTCACTGCGAGAGCTTCCTTGCGAAGTCTTTGCCCTTTGCACAGTGGACAGGGGCGTTCAGTCATATATTCCTGGATTTTTCCACGCACGTAATCCGATTGAGTTTCCTCGTAACGTCGTTCCAGGTTGCCGATCACTCCTTCAAATGCAGTGTGATAACTGGATACTCGTCCATCTTGACTGGTATATTTGACCGCGACTTCCTCTCCATCTGTACCGAAAAGGATTATATCGAGTTTCTCCATTGGGAGGCTGGAAACTGGCTCGTCCAAGTCAATGTCGTAATGCTCGGCAACGGCTTCAACCATTTGCCAGTAATAGCCGGGTGAATCACGATTCTGGTTCGACCAATCAAGTGCGACAATAGCACCTTCTGCGAGTGAAAGTGAGCGATCAGGGATGACCCGATCCTGATCGATTTCGAGACGAATGCCTAAGCCCTGGCATTCAGTACATGCACCGTGAGGAGTGTTGAATGAGAAAGTACGGGGCTCAATCTCCGAAATTGTTGTGCCGTGTACGGGACATGCTAGGTGTTCGGAGAAAGGAATATCAGTTGATGCGCCGTTGCTCATGGAAGCTACGAGCATTGTCCCATCCCCCCATTGCAAAGCTGTTTCAACGGAGTCGGTGAGGCGCGTACGAAAGGCCTCGGATTCTTCTCCTTCAAGGCTACGGACAATTAACCTGTCAACAACCACCTCGATGTTATGGTTCTTGTAACGATCGAGCTCGATGTCATCTTCAACAGAACGGACTTCGCTGTCAATCCTGGCGCGCACAAATCCGGAGCGACGTACTTCTTCTAGGACTGCTTTATGTGTGCCCTTTCTACCACGCACGAGTGGGGCGAGGATAAGGATCCGTGATCCGTCATCAAATCGCTCAATGGCTTCTACAATCTCTTGGGCAGACTGACGAAGCACTTCTCGGCCACAGATGGGGCAATGGGGTGTACCGATTCTCGCAAAAAGCAACCGAAGATAGTCGTATACCTCCGTAACTGTACCTACTGTTGAGCGGGGGTTGTGAGATACACCCTTCTGATCGATAGATACTGCAGGTGAAAGACCTTCGATATAGTCGACGTCTGGCTTATCCAATTGACCTAGAAACTGCCTAGCGTAAGCTGAGAGGGATTCAACGTATCGCCGTTGACCTTCAGCGAAGATGGTATCGAATGCAAGTGAGGATTTTCCGGAACCGGAAATCCCAGAGATCACAACCAGCTTATCACGTGGGATCTCAACGTTGATGTTCTTCAGGTTGTGTTCACGGGCACCAACAACAATGATCTTATCTTCGGGCATTGTTTCTCGGTCCGAAATTACACGAACTCCAACTTCCTATGGAAGAGGGCCAAATACACATTATAACAGAGTGAAAGGGAGGCCTAATTTTGACTGCAATCTACATTCACGTGGGATTCTGTGGGATTTCAGGACTTTAATGATTCACTGCACCACTGGCAAGTGGTGTCATTGGGGGATACGACGGCATCGCATTTTGGGCACCGGATGCGTTCCTCAATCGGGACAATGCCACCTTCAAGTTCAGCAGCAAGACGAACGATGTCATAAGCCGAAAGATCAGTTCTAGGACCGCCGGTCTTTGTTGCCATTCCGCTCAGACGCAAACCGTGCACATCTTCTTGAATCACATAACCACGGGTACGCAAGGACTGGAGGTTTGCCTCAGTTCGTTCTTCTTGCGTTGGGAGTGTCGATTCAGAAGATTCATTCTGTTCGTGGTCACTTTGCGAAGGAGTATCAATTCCTTCCGTACTCATGCTCGATTCGGGCTTTTCATCGGTTGGTGCTTGACCTGCAGGTGGCTCACCTACCTCGAGTTGGGCGGCTGGTTGAACTGGGTTCTCAGATAGATGAGCATGATCAGTGTGAGATGGATCTGGTTGATTTTGAGTTTCAATCGAGGGATTGGATTGCATAGGGGCAGAGCAGTAAGGGCAAATTTCGTTGAACTCGGTAGTACCTTCTGCCGTCTCGATGGTTATACCTTCACCGCAATACGGACAACTGCTCATTCTATTTATTCCCTAATAAAGTGCGCGATAAATTCGCCCACTGTACCTCCTGCCTGCAGTCTAGCATAGGGCATAGCAGGTCTCAACAATTTGTAGGGTTTTTGTAAGGTGTGCCAAGAGGAAAATTACATAGGTTGATCTGTCGGCTTACAGACTCCTAACGCCGAACTTCTTGTTGAATGGGTGGGTATTGAATGTATCTATTCTGGAGTGACCTGCTGGTCGTCAGGTGGCGATTCTTCCTGAAGCAGGCTCTCCACTACGCTTGGTTCTTCGATCTCTTCAACGATCTCTTCCAGACTCTCTTCATCTTCTTGCTGTCTCGGTTCTGGTAGGTCTGAGAGAACAATGTGATCTTTGATGAGGGTCACCCCATCCACGGTGCTTTGACGGTTCACCTGGCGAAACAACTCGGCATATCCTCGATTGCGCCATTCAAATGCGGTGAGGTTTTCACCAGCGCTGCTTACGATCAGTGTGGTCAGGACATAGGCCGCATCTCGAGGTGGTGGATACCGTTTGCTACGGGAGATCAAGATTGTCGCTGGAATGCCAAATCCAAGAATTGCCAGAGCAAGCAATATGACAATGCTGGTTATTGGATCCTCGGCGAGGTTGACGATGTTTGTCAAGATGGTAACGACAATAAGGATAAGCGCACTCACTCCAGACACCAGGTAAGCAATGAGGCGTGCAGAGTTTTCTTCTTCTGTTCGAGCTTCTGCACGCTTACGACATTCTGTGCACAAAGGTACTTCGAAGGTTTTATCTCTACGCTTCGCTGGCTGATCAGGATCGGGAAGTGTACCCTGAGTCGTTGGGATCAGTTTCACAGGTGTACTTAAACAATGGGCGCATATGTTCTTTGGAAACTTGAGCTTGGAACCTTGTACTACAACCCTATAGCGTTTATCTGGTTCAGGTTCTCCAACGGCAGCCTTTGGGGGTTCCCGTTCTGGTTCCTCGGGTGGTGGACCTGATGGCTCAGCCAACTCTTCAATGACGGGTTGAGGTTCTTCAACAACGCCAGGTTCTGCAGCAACTGGCTCTTCCGCTGTCGGGGGAATGACAACCGCCGCATCCTCAAAATCAGTGAGGTCAATCGGTTCATCCTCAACTTCTGATTTCAACTCTGTGATCTCTGGGAAAGCTTCGGCTTCTACCGGCTCTTCGGGAAATTCCAGGTCCAAGTCAGTCTCTATGGCAACTTCTTCAACAGGTTCAACGGCTTCAGGCATCTCTGCCCCAGGTGGCTCATCACCTTCTTCTAGCGGTTCTAGCTCCCAAATAGACTCCACAGGTGTCACAGCGGGAAACTCGTCGACATGTTCAGAATCGGGTTCAGCTCCCCAGATGGATTCTACAGCCGACTCGCTGGGGGGTATCTCCTCTAAAGTTTCGGGCGCGGGTTCCGGCTCCCAAATAGGTTCAACAGTGGTCTCGCTGGGGAAAATCTCCTCTGTTGGTTCAGGCTCAAATACCACTTCCTCGGAGGAAACGTCCGTTGCTTCGAGATCCTCCGCTGCAACAGAATCTGCAAAAGGAGAGACTTGTGCAACTTCTTCTGTAACAACCTCAGTGTCAGGGGTTTCCTCATAGAATGGTGGCACGTGGGGTTCGATCTGCTCCGGAACTTCTTCTTCAGCAACTGGTGGTGGTGGTTCCTCCTCAACAACCGGTGGAGGCGGTTCTTCCTCAACTCTCTCTGCTTCGATGCGTTCCCGTTCTTTTGCGGCGTGCTGGGCGACAGCATCTAACCAGGTCCACTGTTTTAATGCAAATTCACGCGTTTCGGAGTATTCAGGTGGGATCTTGCCATACATGATCCAACTGCCACCGTCCTCAACCACAAAGGCAGAGCCGCAATTATCACATGCTACGAAATCTGGATAGGTTTCGATGTGTGAAACGTGTAGGTCAGGACTACCACAAATTGCACAGCTCAATTCGCTGACAAAATCATCAGTAAGGTTTTTACGCGGCTTGAGGGACATATTCACACCTCGACAAATAATGATTAACCTCGCATATCACTACTCTAGCATATCGCGGCTAGTTGGGCAAAGTAGTCTTATGGTCTTAGTTCTCGTCTTGAGTTAGGAAATCGTAAAACAGAGTGAACTGTGTGTGAGTTAGTGAAAATATCAATCCTAGCGTTATGTCCGAGATTCGTCGAACAGAAAAGCACTAACCTCAAGAAGGGTAAAGAGTAGAATGAGCAGGATAATTTAAGCATGCTTCATCATGCAATTGCGCATGAGTCAGATCTCCATGACGTAGGTAGTGGTGTCAAGAAACGCGCATCTTGTGAAACATTAGAAGTTTGTTGGTTGTTGGAAAAACACTTTATACAGATATTGGAAAGTTGTTTCATCGGAGGAGGGAATGTAGCCTTCGAAAGCCTCTTCCAGTGGGTAAAAAATTGGGGTTTTAAGGAGCCTTACAAGCGGCTTTCATTCTCGCGCAGACCATTGAATACGTGTGATAATGACGGTACAAATTACGGGCAACCTCTACCCGTAGTTTCCACTCGGCCTAGGTCGCATCAGGGCGACCTAGTGCTTTAAGCAAGCATTGCGCTGGCTGGATAGCAGGTGCCCGTAATATCCACTAACAACATAGTACACCCTGAAGTGAACGAAAGCAAGCGGAAACGATTTCTAAATATCCAGAGGGGATTGTAACGATTGAAAGTTAACATTAGATTCCGTGAGCGGTGAATGGATTCTTTACTTAAACCTCGTTCTCCGTGTACACTCTCACCGATTGTGAATTCGTAAAAGCACAGCCAAAAGCTAGGATTGAGGGGACGCAATAATCTCTATACCAGCAAACTGGCCCTCATAACCTAATTCAACAAGGATGGAAAATCGATGCGTAAAGAGGTCGTTTTAATCACAGGAGCAAATGGTGAGATTGGGCATGGATTGGTGGAGTTTTTAGGAAAACGAGATGATGTGTTTATTGTTGGATTGGATATTCAGGAACTGGATGAATCCTTGGTTCCCTATTGTCATCACTTTGTTAAGGGGGACATCCTTGACAACATGCTGCTTGGCCGGTTGGTGGCAGAATTTGAGATACGAACTATTTATCACCTGGCATCCATCCTTTCTACTCGCGCAGAATTCAATCCGGAAGCTGCCCATCGGGTGAACGTCGAGGGAACGTTGAACTTGCTTCGACTTGCCATTGAACAAGCAGAGTGGCAAGGAAGAACCGTTAAGTTCATCTATCCCAGTTCAATTGCAGCCTACGGTCTCCCGGATGTTAAAACCAAGGAACGAGCGGGCAAAGTGAAAGAGGAGGAATGGTTAAGACCTGTGACGATGTACGGGTGCAACAAGCTCTACTGTGAACATCTTGGTCGCTACTTTGCAAGGCATTACCGGCAGCTTGGAGCGGAGGGAGTGACGCGGAAAGTTGATTTCCGCGCATTACGCTTTCCGGGTTTGATCAGTGCAGTAACTGTCCCTACAGGAGGGACCAGCGATTTTGGCCCGGAAATGCTACACCATGCTGCTCAGGGAGAGCCTTATACATGCTTCGTACGACCGGATGCATGTTTGCCATTCATGGCTATGCCGGATGCGATCAAGGCTTTGGTAGACTTATGGGCTGCTGATGCTGACGATCTTTCAAGGTTGGTTTACAACGTGACCAGCTTCAGTTTGCGGGCGGATGACATACACAAGATCGTGAGGGAAGATTTCCCTGAAATCAAAGTAAATTATGAGCCTGACGAACAACGCCAGAAGATCGTAGATACTTGGCCAGCAGACCTTGATGACAGTGCTGCCCAGAGGGAGTGGTCCTGGAGACCTGATTACGATTTAGATCGGGCTTTCGATGATTACCTGATTCCTACAATTGCACACCGTTATGTGGCGTGAATTGTGTAAAAATGAACGGTGAATCGTGGTGTGGGAATTGAGTCTGAAACTATGATTTTCGTGGGATTACCTTTGATCCTCAGATTCAGTCCACATAAATACGCGGAACCCTCGCGCTCAAACCGCAAGTAACTTCATAGTTTACGGTCCCCCAGTTCTCGGCTAGATCTCCTGCGCGGATTGTCGAATCGCCTTGTGTGCCTATTAGGACAACTTCATCACCAACTTGTGGGTTAGATATGCCGTCCAATCGGACCATGATCTGGTCCATACAAACCCGACCAAGAACAGGGATACGTTGTCCATGAACTAGAACGTAATTCTCCACAGCGCGACGGAATCCATCCCCATAGCCGACAGGTACAACGCCAATGGTTTCATGTCCTTTGGTGATGTAATCATGACCATAGCTGATCCCACGTCCAGGTGGAAGGTTGAAGACTGCGCTCAACCTTGCTCTCCAGGTGAGGGATGTCTGAAAGCCGGAAGGCAATGAGACTTGCTTTGAGGGATTCAAGCCGTATAAGGCAATACCAATTCTAACCATGTCGAGTCGGGAGGTGGGGCGGGTTAGTGCAGCCGCAGAATTAGCTGCATGGACCAACGGGGGTCGGAGGCCAGCCGCTTCGATCTCTGCCATCAGATCGAGGAATTGCCTTTCCTGATGTGCAGTGACCGGTTTTTCAGGTTCATCTGCGCAAGCGAAATGGGTGAAGATGCCCTCAACAAATACACCTGGGTCCTGACCAAGGCGTTGCACCAAACTGTACGCTAAGTCGGGTGGAGCTCCTAATCGACTCATCCCAGTATCGACTTTGACATGCACGTTGGCGATCTTGCCAGCGTTCGCTGCTGCGCTTAAGAGCGCATCCACCTGTTCTTGTTGGAAGATGGTTAGAGTAATATTACTCCCAATGGCGTCTAAAAAACGTTTGGAATGTGTATACCCAAGAACCATGATCGGTGAATCGACGCCCTTTCTCCGAAGTTCAATCGCCTCGTCTATTCGGGCAACCCCGCAGTAAGACACACCTGCATTTGCGGCAATTTTCGCTGTTTCACCGATGCCGTGACCGTAACCGTTTGCCTTCACGACGGCCATAACCTTGGCATGAGTGATGTCCTCAAGCTGTTGGACATTATTGGTTATCGCTCCCCGGCTTATTTCCAACCAGTTCGAGTTCTCTTCATGTGGGTGCATGCCATGGAGTATAAGCGGTGCCTGCCTAAATATCAATCCATATCCACTTTGAATCAAGCTTATAAATTGAGCTTCACACATACAGGGAGCGTGGTAATATGGGGGGCGTGTTGCTAACTGTTGAATGTGGTTTTCGATATTTGACCGACACTGAACAGGATCGACTCGATTGAAGCTGTTATGAAATCATTCACTTACTCCCTGACCTCGCATGATGGTCATGCACGCGCAGGCGAATTTCACACTCCTCATGGTCCTTTGAAAACGCCGATTTTCGCGCCTGTCGGCACACAGGCAACCGTCAAAGCTCTCACTCCGCTGCAGCTAGAGGCATTAGGGGCCACCTTATTGCTCGCAAATACCTATCACTTGTACCTCAGACCTGGCGAGGATCTCATTGCTGAGATGGGGGGTTTGCATACATTTATGCGCTGGTCTGGTCCGATCCTTACTGATTCGGGGGGATTCCAGGTGTTCTCACTCGCAGATTCTCGTGAGATCAATGCAGAGGGTGTCACTTTTCGTTCCCACATTGACGGTTCAACACACTTCTTCTCACCCGAGAAGGCAATCCAGATTCAAGAAGTATTAGGTGCGGACATCATCATGACATTCGATGAGTGCGCGCCTCCTTATGACCGTGCCTATAACGAACAAGCGGTGGAAAGAACCCACCGCTGGGCTGAACGTTGTCTATCCATCAAAACCCGTGAGGATCAAGCCCTATTTGGCATCATTCAAGGCGGTGTATTTCCAGATTTGCGGATACAATCCGCGGAATTCATCGCTTCACTGGACTTCCCGGGAATCGCTATCGGTGGTCTATCGGTCGGTGAGACAAAAGAAGAAATGTTGGCCATGTTGGAGGTGCTCGCTCCGGTGATGCCGGATGAGAAGCCACGCTATTTAATGGGTGTCGGTTCCCCCGAGGATATTTTGGAAAGTGTAGCACGTGGAATTGACATCTTCGATTGTGTGTTACCGACGCGCATGGCGCGTAATCATGCAGCTCTCACAAGGCAAGGTCGTCTGAACATGCGTAAGGCAGGGTTCGCTAAAGATCCTCGCCCCATTGATCCGGATTGTACATGTTACACGTGTTCCGAATTCAGCCGTGCCTATATACGACACTTAATCATGGCTCGGGAGATTCTGGCTGCAACGCTGTTATCCATCCATAATCTCCACATGCTCATTTCACTCATGGATGATATTCGACAAGCAATTATTGACGGGGAGTTCAACGAGTTTGCGGATGATTTCCGGGCTGGATATCGGAAGCACAGGCTAGAGGGTTCATGACTGCACTCCAAGCCGTTGTGCTCGGGATCGTCCAGGGACTCACAGAATTCCTACCAATTTCGTCTTCAGGACACCTTGTCCTCGTGCCGTGGATTTTAGGTTGGGAATTTGATCCGCAAATCGCCTTTATCTTTGATGTCCTTGTCCAATGGGGAACCTTATTGGCCGTGATCGCTTATTTCTGGAGCGATTTGAAGGCAATTATCATTGCCTCGATCTCGGCGATTAAAAGAAGGACTTTTTACGATGATCCCGAATCGCGTTTGTTGGTGATGATCCTGGTTGCTAGCATTCCCGCATTTATTGCTGGAATGATCATCAAGCCATTAGTGGAGGGCGCATTCGAAAATCCAATCGCTGTCTCTTTTTTTCTCCTGGGGAATGCTCTCATCTTGGCGCTCGGTGAAAGGTTGGGCAAGAGGCAGAGAGAGCTCGGGCAACTTACAATTGGGGATTCGATTTGGGTTGGATTGGCACAGATATTAGCGTTATTTCCAGGGATTTCTCGTTCTGGGGTGACACTATCCGCTGGTATGACGAGGGATCTTAAACGATTGGACTCGGGTCGATTTTCTTTCTTAATGGCGATCCCCGTTATGCTTGGTGCTGGGATTATCGCCTTGGTAGATCTGTACTCCATTGGAGATGCAAATGCCTTTGCCACTCCTCTTCTCATCGGATTTGTTATTGCAGCCATCGTTGGATACCTGGCGATCCGTTGGTTGTTATCATTCCTTGTACGACACCCATTGACTGTGTTTGCAATTTACTGTGCCGTAGTAGGGTTGGCAGGCATTGTGCTAGGATTTCTCCGTGGTTAAGAGGTCTCTATTACTAATACTTGGAGCGTTACTTGCGGCATGCGCTTCCACCCCAACACCAACTCCAGAACCAGCACCCGTTTACCGAATTGTGACCATACCTGCTTTGGAAGCGACTCTCATTGAATGGATGACAGAGTATTCCAAAGATGTTGAAGAGTTCAACCTCAAGCTCGAAGTTTTAGCACCTGGGATTGTCACTACATCCGTCAGCGATGGAGACGTGGAATTGGCCGTCGACCTGCGATTGCCTCCTGTGGATTGGTTTTCTACTCCATTGGCTGTCGAACCTATTGCCATAATCGTCAACCCAGCAATTTCAATCGATACAATCGAGGTGGCAGAGTTGACAGATCTCTTCTCAGGACGTATTCCTTCGTGGAGTGAACTCACAGATTCGACAGAGGATGTCCAGCCCATCATACCGATTCAAGGGGACCCGGTTCGTGAATACTTCCATGAGATTGTCATGGGGGGGACTTCCTATTCGACTAACGCGCTTCTAGGATCTAGGCCTGCTTCGATCATTCAACTAGTGGAGCAGAATCCCGGGGGGATTGGATTCGTTCCACTAAGCCAGGTGAGAGGTGATGTTAATGTGTTATTGATTGGTGGTGTTACGCCTTCTGCTTCAGATAATGACGATGAAAATTATCCACTACATCTTACAATTATCGCGATGGCTCCCAATGAGCCAGTCGATCCAGTTCGTAATTTCTTGCTCTGGCTGCAGACCGAGGAATCCAAGGCCGAACGGTAACGTCTACTTATCAATTGGGAACTCAGGTGAATTAAGCAAGAGTTACACTTCCTGACGAAGGTTAACGAAGTTCATAAAGGAATGGGTTGGTCAGGCGTTCCTGGCCGACCGTCGTTTCCGGACCATGTCCAGACAAAAGTCTGAAGTCATCCGGGAGTGTGAGGATATTCTCCTTGATGCTGCGCAGCAACGTATCCCAATCTCCGCCAGGCAGATCGGTGCGTCCAACGCCTTGCATGAAGATCAAATCTCCGCAGAAAACGAGTTTCTCTTTCTCGAGTACGAAGATTACATGGCCTTGGGTATGGCCAGGAGTATGCCGCACTTCGAATTGGTAATTGCCAAGTCGGAGCTTTAAGCCGTGATCTAAGAGAATGGTGGGTGCAGGTCCAGGATCGAACGCGGGGAAGCCAAAAATCGCTGCGCCTCCATGCAGTTCCCAAAGAGGTAGGTCTTCCGGATGCAGGGCGACCGGGATCGAATCTTCTGAAGCATTGGTGATCTGGGCAACGCCGCCAAAGTGATCGAAGTGTGCATGGGTCAACCAGATGGCCGTGATCTTCCAATTCCGTTCGTCGGCTTTGCTGGCTATAAAGTCCCCGTTCCATGCTGGATCGACAACGACTGCAGTTTTTGTCGCTGGATCGCCCACAAGGTATGCATTGGTCATTGCAGGACCCAATGCGAATTGGAGAATTTCTAGATTCTTCTTTAAATTATCGTTGTCCACATTGTCTCCTTGATGTGAGGTGAAAGTGCGCGATCCTGTAGTTTTCTTCTCCCTGTAGGGGACTCATGTTAGACTGGTTGAACCCTTTTGCTGGAGGATCGAATGATATCTTACCCGCCAGAGCCCTTTCGAATCAAGGTTGTCGAGCGTATCCGAATGATGTCCCGTAATGAACGGGAGAATGCGATTCAGTCCGCAGGTTACAACGTCTTCAACTTACGTTCAGAGGATGTTTACGTCGATCTCCTCACTGATTCAGGAACTGGAGCGATGAGTGATCACCAGTGGGCAGCGATCATGAAGGGCGATGAAGCCTACGCAGGCGCCCGCTCTTACTTCCGGTTGAAGGATGCAGTAGATGAGATATTTGGATTCAGCTACTTCGTGCCTACACATCAAGGTCGGGCGGCCGAAAACATCCTTAGCTCGCTGCTCGTGAAGGATGGATATGCAGTACCATCAAATGCTCACTTTGATACCACCCAGGCCAATATTCTGGCCTTTGGAGGAAAACCGGTGGATTTGGGCATTCCTGAAGCAATTAATCCTAAGAGCAGACATCCATTCAAAGGGAACATGGATGTTGATAAGCTGACCGCATTTATTCAGGAGTTTGGTAAAGAGAATATCCCATTCGGAATGATCACCGTCACGAATAATAGCATAGGTGGTCAGCCAGTTTCCATGGAAAATATCCAGCAAGTTAGCCGTATTTATCGTAGCTATGGAATTCCATTTTTCATTGATGCATGCCGTTACGCGGAGAACGCATACTTTATCAAAACCAGGGAAGAGGGTTACGCAGACAAAGCGATATTGGAAATTGTTCAAGAGATGTTTTCATTGGCCGATGGAGCGACGATGAGCGCGAAAAAGGATGCCATTGTGAATATTGGTGGATTTCTGGCGATGAATGATGAATCCCTCATGCAGCGGGTGAAGAGTGCTTTGGTGCTTCGAGAGGGTTTTGTGACCTATGGTGGTCTGGCGGGTCGAGATTTGGATGCTATTGCTGTGGGGCTCTGGGAGGGGCTTGAGGAAGATTACCTAGCCTATAGGATTGTGCAGACAGCCTACCTCGGTGAGCGATTGTTGGAGATTGGCGTTCCGATCGTAGAACCTCCAGGTGGGAATGCCATTTATATCGATGCGGGTGGGTTACTCCCTCATTTACCACATGAAACCTTTCCCGGTCAGTCTCTAGTCGTTGAGCTGTATCTCGAGGGAGGAGTGCGGGCTGTGGAATTGGGCTCTGTTGTCTTTTCTAGAAAAGACTCTCACACGGGCGAAATGATTTATCCTCCACTGGAACTGGTCCGTCTTGCGTTACCACGCAGAGTTTACACAAGGGCGCATCTCGATTTCGTGGTTGGTGTGATGGAGCGAATTCTTGAGAGGAAGGACAGTCTACCCGGGTATCGGATGACCTATGCACCAAAGTTTCTCCGCCACTTCACGGCGCACTTTGAGCCCATGTGACGAGTAATGTTTCAATGTCGCTTAGGCCTCGATTAGAAGGTATGAGTTGGTAAAGTGCTTTGTGGTATCCTCATATCTTGATCCTCCTCTCATGACGAAACCTGAATTGTGAATGGACCATGGCTGTTGCTGAATTTGTCATCGCTGATGCCTTGAAAACAGATCGGCGTAGTCCGACGTTCTGGATCCTTTCGCATGTCAGGCGGCAATGGTGGCTGCTCATCATCGTCATGATTGGCGCGTTTGGAAACGCCGCTCTCGCAGCCTTAGTCCCAGTGCTTGTCGGAGATGCATTCAATCTCGTTCTGGAAACACCTGCTGATACGAGTAGGTTAGGACAAATCGCTCTTGCCATCGCACTTTCACAATTGGTGCGCGGTGTTCTGCAATTGGGGCGGAATTTCGGCGCAGAATTGATCGGGCAGAAGTTGGAAAGGGATATTCGCGAGGAGCTTTACGTTGAGCTGCTTGGTAAGAGCATGACATTCCACAACCTCCAACCGGTTGGCGATACCATGGCACGAGCGACAAATGATGTGAGAGAAATCAATCTGATGTTTAGCCCGGGTTTCAATCTGGTCATTGGGTCACTCAACTTCCTCATCATGCCGTTGATCATTGCGCCTTCCTACCATGTATCTTTGATCCTTGTCCCCATCCTCTTCCTGGTTAGTTATGTGGTGGCTTTGGGGCAGTATCTTTATGAGTTACAGCCTATTACGCGGTCTGTGCGTGAGGCTTTCGGGAAACTTAACACTCACCTATCGGAAGCTATCGATGGAATTGAGGTGGTAAAAGGATATTCACAGGAAAGGGAAGAGATTTCACGCTTCTCCAAGAATGCAAAGGATTATCGAGACGAGTTCATCAAGCAGGGCGATGTTGAGGCTCGCTTTGTACCTCTGTTGCTTATGGGCTTGGCGGTCGCAGCCGCTTTTCTACATGCTTCGATTCTCTATCGCCAGGGTCTCTTGGATATTGGTGATGTCGTGGCATATGTCGGGTTGATACTTTTATTTGGATTTCCAACTTTCGTCTCACTTTTTGCTTACTCTCAGATGTCTTTGGGGATGGCGAGTGCGAAACGCATTCTTGCCTTGATCACCCGTGAAACTGAGCTGGATCAGAACCCAACGGGCTATGTTGGCACCATGCAGGGTGATATCGAGTTCCAGTATGTGACTTACTCATATCCTGAAAGTGAAGAGAGCTTGGAGGATGTTTCATTCCAAGTTAGACAAGGGCAGACTGTGGCCATCGTAGGGCAAACTGGTTCGGGGAAAACGACGTTGGCCAAGCTTGTCAACCGCACGTATGACATATCAAAAGGTGCAATACTTCTCGACGGCATCGATGTGCGAGATTGGAATATGGAAGCGCTGCGCCGGCAGATATCCATCATTGAACAGGATGTATTCCTATTCTCCAGATCGATCGCAGAAAATATCGCATTTGGCTGCCAGGAGGCTACCCGAACGGAGATTGAGGAAGCCGCCCGTTCGGCCCAGGCTCATGAGTTCATCATGTCATTCAAGGATGGCTATGAGACTGTGATCGGGGAGCGTGGTGTGACCCTCTCTGGAGGTCAGAGGCAAAGGATCGCACTCGCACGCGCATTTCTCACGGACCCCAGGGTCCTGATCCTGGATGATTCGACAAGCTCCATCGATAGTGCGACTGAGGACGAGATCCAAAGGGCGATCTATAGAACTGCACGCGGTAGGACAACCATCATCATCACGCACCGCCTCTCACAAATTCGCTGGGCGGACTTGATCGTAGTCCTTCGAAAAGGACATGTTGAGGCGGTCGGCGCACATGATGAATTAATGGAATCATCTGAAGCTTATCACCGCATTTTCTCTCGTTTTGGGGACGATTAACGATGGGTTTCTTCTCGGGTCTCAATGCAGAGGATTATGACCGATCTTACTCAGATCGAGAGTTGATGCGACGCATCCTGCGCTACTTTTCCCCCCATACCTCTCGGATCGTAATCATTACCGTTACACTCAGCCTCATCGCTATCTCACAAGCCCTGAGGCCAATCCTCGTTTCTCGAGCGGTCGATGTAATGGCTGTGGGTGACTTGGGGGAACCTATTATTCTGGTGACGATCCTACTTTTTGTCCTTGGCTTTGTAGTCTGGGGCTCTAACTGGGTTCGAAGGAGGTTGACAACACGCACAGTCGGGGATGTGATGTTGGCATTGCGTGAAGATGCATTCACGTCAACGGTCGATCACGATATGTCATTTTTCGACGAACACTCCTCGGGGCGTATCGTGAGCCGGATTACTTCGGACACTCAGGAGTTCTCAAATGTTGTCGTCTTGGTGACGGATTTATTCAGCCAGGTCGCTCAGTCGCTGATACTTCTTGTAGTGCTATTGCGGATTGACTGGCGTCTCACCCTGCTGTTGCTGGCAATGCTGCCATTAATATTTGCCCTTGCCATTGGATATCGGCGGCTTGCACGGCGTGTGACAAGGCGTGGATTCCGGGCCATGGCCAACGTTAACGCTGCGATTAAGGAGTCGGTAACCGGAATCGCTGTGGCGAAGAACTTTCGTCAGGAAGCCTCCATCTACGAAGAGTTTCATGAAGTCAATTGGCAATCGTATAGAGTGAACGTTCGACGTGGATTTGTGCTCTCACTCATCTTCCCAACGTTGAACGCTCTTGGCGGGGTTGCTACTGCAATTTTGGTCTATGTAGGCGGATTGAGCGCTGTACAGGGTGCCATCACAGTGGGCGCATGGTACTTGTTCATTAACAGCTTAGATCGTTTCTGGTTCCCGATCCTCAACCTCTCCGCATTTTGGAGCCAGATTCAGGGTGGCCTATCAGCGGCAGAACGCGTTTTCGCGCTGGTTGATGCCAAGCCGGATGTGATCCAAGTTGATGCGAAGAGTGTTTCGAAACTACAAGGTGAGATCGATTTCGAGGAGATGGATTTTTATTATTTACCGGAGGAACCCGTCTTAGATCACTTCTCACTTCGCATCCATCCTGGTGAGAACCTCGCCCTGGTGGGACATACCGGAGCTGGGAAGTCCTCCATCGCCAAATTGGTAGCTCGTTTCTATGAGTATCAAGGGGGAAGTTTGTTGATTGATGGAAGGGATATTCGCAGTTTCGATTTACATGACTACCGCCAGCATCTTGGAATGGTCTCTCAGGTGCCATTTCTCTTCTCCGGGACCGTGGCGGATAACATTCGGTATGCCAATCCAGGGATCAGTGATGATGAAATTTTGGCTCTTGCCGGACGGATTGGGCAAGGCGAATGGTTGAAGTCGCTGCCTGATGGTTTGAGCACTCAAGTGGGCGAAAGAGGAAATTTGCTTTCCATGGGTCAACGTCAGCTTGTATCCCTAATGCGAGTACTTGTTCATCGCCCGGCGATCTTCATCCTTGATGAAGCCACAGCAAATATCGATCCATTTACCGAATCCCAAATCCAGGAGGCGCTTTCTCTCATCATGATGGAGACGACTTCCATCTTGATAGCTCATCGACTTTCAACTGTAAAGGCCGCGGATCGAATCATCGTGCTGCGCGAGGGGGAAATCATCGAAGAGGGAACTCACACGTCGCTCATGGCACAAGATGGTCACTACGCAGAGCTTTATAACACCTACTTTCGCCATCAATCCTTGGAATACATCGAAAGTGTACGTAAAGTCACTATAGGCGACTGAAGAATCTGTCCTGCAAACAGGAATATGCATCGCGGCTACCATCACGATTGCAATGGTATATACGGTTATTTCCTCGGCTCGAATATCAATGAATAGGCATTATCAACGAGGGAGAGTTTTGTTCGTAATGAAAGAGCTCCCATTCTAGTTAGCGTGATCGATGGGGATGGAGAAGAGGTTTAGGTCTCAAAGTCGTCGTGAGCAGACTCTTCCCAACGGATCTCAGCGATCCGGTGGGGTATGAGGAAGGTCTTCGCGAAGTTCGAGAATTCACCTCCCCCTTTACGATATGCGATGATCAGAGGATCTGGAGCAAGGAGCACACGGGCGAAGTAATCTTGTAGCTCGGTGAGGTATGGAACGATGAATTTCGGAAGGCCCATCGCTCGGCCGTGCTTGCTTCCACCTATAGCTATGATCACTTCACGGGCGAGAGCATAACGCCGCTCATCATCAGGTAGTGCAGAGGGCATGATGAACTTTCCCCCCACATCGATCAGGCGCGCGTTTATCTCATCCCACAAATCAAACTCATTGTTAGGATTGAGGGGTCGTATTGCTGGTGGATATCTCATGAGATTCTCAATCCACACAGGGGGAACCGTGACTCCCATGTAGGAGACAATACCTTGCGCCAGGTTCCGCACGAACCAACGCCGTTCCTCCTGGGTTGTGAGAATCATTCTCTATCGCCCCTTTACTGAATGACCCTGTTCGGCCTATCCAGTAAAATTATTCTAGGTCTCGACAGGTGATCTTTCTCCTTACAAACAACTTACAAGGGGAAAATCAATGGTGTGATCATGGTACTAACCGAGGGTAATCAGGGATCAGGAATCGGATATCAGGTATCAGAAACAAAGTCAAAACGTCAATAGGTTGATATGTTGATAAGTCGATAACTCAAACTTGTTGACCTTTTGACCTCTTGACACATTGACTTCTTACTGATGCACTGATTCCTAATCTCCGATCCCCGATCTTGACAATCTCATTTCCAATCCATAGAATGTCGGTGACTATTAAGCACAGGCAGGGGAGAGACCCATTGAACGCGGGCACCGAAGGGGCAAGCTTCGTGAAGATGTGCAGAAGCGAGGCGAAACTCTCAGGTAGAAAGGACCCTGTCTGGCCGCGCCTCTGGAAAGCCTTCAGGCACCGAAGGGGCAAGCCATCCGATGGTGGTGAATCTCTCAGGTCAAAGACAGAGGACGCACGCACAATGCGTGCGTCTTTTTTATCCCAGCGGAGCTGGAGAAAGGTCTAAGAAGGAGGGTACGATGGAGTTTCCCCAGGACGTGAAATACAGTGAGAACGATGAGTGGATCCGCATCGAGGGCGATGTCGGGACGATAGGGCTAACGGATTACGCTCAAGATCAACTGTCGGATGTCGTTTATGTTGAAGTCACTGCAGAAATTGGAGAGACAGTGGAGAAAGGAGAGGTTTTCGGGTTAGTTGAGTCCGTCAAGGCTGCGGCCGATATGTACATGCCGGTATCCGGAACCGTATCGGAGATCAATGAGGACCTTGTAGACGCGCCCGAGCTTGTGAACTCTGAGCCATATGGCGCAGCGTGGATGGTGAAAATAGGTATATCGGATCCTTCCCAGATCGAAGATTTGATGGATGCATCGGCCTACGAGAAATATGTCGAAGAACGGAGTGGCTGATGACTTATATTCCTCATACAGATGAAGATCGCCGAGAAATGCTTTCAGCAATCGGCGTAAAAAAGGTGGAGGATCTCTACCTGGATATCCCTAATGAATGCCTGTTTCCCGATCTCAACCTCCCTCCAGCATTATCGGAGTTGGAAGTGATGGATGAGATGCTGATCTATTCCGAGGCCAATGTGGACACACGGCATTTTGCATTCTTCTTAGGCGCCGGAGCATACAACCATTTCATTCCTGCGGTTGTCGATCATATCCTGCGCAGAGGTGAGTTCTATACCGCATACACGCCGTATCAGCCAGAGGTATCACAAGGGACGTTACAAGCCATCTTCGAATATCAGAGCCTGGTCTGCAACCTCACAGGAATGGATGTCTCGAACGCCTCTCACTACGACGGCGCGACGGCATTGGCAGAGGCTTTGATACTTGCACTGAACCAGCACCGCATGAAACGAAAACGTGTTGTCCTATCTCCTACGATCCACCCCCATTACCGTGAAGTCTTAAGGACCTATATGAGCGGTGTGGGCCTTGAGATTCTTGGTGATGTATCGCTTGAAAGCGACCAGAAGGAATTGGTGAAACTTATCAACGAAGACACGACCCTGGTTGCAGTGCAATATCCTGATTTCCTTGGAAATATCGAAGACTACGCGGACCTGGGGGAGGCAGCTCATTCGGCAGGTGCTCTCTTCTGCGTGGTCGTAAATCCTCTAGCTCTTGGAATGCTTAAGGCTCCCTCAGAATTTGGCGCTGATATCGTCGTCGGGGAAGGGCAGCCATTAGGCATCCCGCTCTCATTCGGAGGTCCCTATTTAGGCATTTTCGCCACTAAGGATCAATACGTGCGTAAAATGGCTGGCCGTTTAGTCGGAGAGACCGTGGACAGCCGTGGACAGCGAGGTTATGTGCTCACATTAACACCACGAGAGCAGCACATTCGACGAGAGCGCGCGACCTCTAATATTTGCACCAATCAAGGGTTAATGGCGCTTGCCTCTGCTGTGTACATGTCGGTCATGGGCAAGTCCGGACTCAGAAAAGTCGCAGAGCTCTGTTACCACAAAACCCATTACGCTGCGGAGCAAGTTGAGAAGTTGGATGGATTCGGCGTGTGGAACGAGGGAGAATTCTTCAACGAATTCGTGATTTACTGCCCTCGTCCAGTGTCAGAGATCAACGATGCGCTTCTTGATTACGGCATTATAGGGGGTTTCGATCTCGGTCAGTCCTATGATGAATTGCAGGATCATATGCTTATCGCGGTTACAGAGATGAATAGCAAGGAACAAATTGACGACTTTGTTTCCGCGCTGGAGGAGGTGACCAATGACTGAACCATTGATTTACGATCTCTCCTCTCCCAATCGTCCTTCCATCTCTCTACCCGAGTTAGATACTCCTGCATATGAAGTTCCCAAGGCTCTGGTTCGCGAAGATCTTCCACTGCCGGAACTGTCGGAAATTGACGTTGTTCGGCATTTCGTGCGTCTGTCGCAGTTTAACCATGCAGTGGATACTGGCTTTTATCCACTTGGCTCATGCACGATGAAATACAATCCCAAAGTTTGCGAGGACGCAGCGCGTTTGCCTGGATTTGCATTTGTACACCCTCTCCAGGATGCCGAGCTTTCACAGGGAAGTCTGGTCCTGATGTATCAACTACAGGAGTGGTTGAAAGAGGTTGGAGGTTTTGCCGGTGTAAGTCTACAACCCGCTGCAGGTGCGCATGGTGAGCTTACGGGCCTATTGATCATCAGAGCGTATCATGATGACAGAGGGGATCGTAAACGCATTAAGATACTTGTCCCTGATTCCGCGCATGGAACCAATCCGGCAAGCACAACGATGGCTGGGATGGATGTAATCGAACTACCCTCCGATGCCAGAGGGAACATCGATCTGGAGAAATTACGCGAAGTCTGTGATGACACTGTCGCAGGATTAATGCTTACCAATCCCAACACACTTGGTCTCTTTGAGGAGCAAGTCCTTGAGGTAGCCAAGCAGGTCCATGATTGTGGAGGATTGATGTACGGTGATGGCGCCAACATGAACGCCCTTCTGGGTGTGGCACGTCCAGGCGACCTTGGGTTTGATGTCTTGCACTACAACTTGCATAAGACCTTTTCGACTCCCCATGGAGGTGGAGGTCCCGGGTCTGGTCCAGTTGGTGTCTCTGCGGAGCTCGTTGATTTTCTACCAGGACCTGTGGTTGACATCGTCGATCCCGGTGATGAAGAAATGTTCCCACTCTACGGTTTCGTCACTCCAAAAAAGAGCGTGGGAAGGGTGAAAGCATTCCACGGCCACTTTGGTATGCATGTGCGAGCATACGCTTATATGCGCATGTTGGGAAAAAGTGGCATGAGGTTAGTTTCAGACCATGCAGTGCTCAATGCGAACTACCTGCGGGTCAAGCTGCGCGATCGATATAATATACCATTCGATCGAGTGTGCATGCATGAGTTCGTCGCAGAAGGGTGTTGGGCTGATGCTCCTGAGGTCCATGCTCTCGATATCTCCAAGCGGCTGATGGATCATGGTTTCCACCCACCGACAAACTATTTCCCACTCATTGTTCATGAAGCTTTGATGATCGAGCCTACCGAGACGGAGAGCAAGGAAACCTTGGACTCATTTGTGGAGGCAATGCTCAGCATTGAGGAAGAGGCACGAACCAATCCCAAAGTGCTCCAAACCGCGCCGCATACAACACCTTTCGGTCGTCTTGATGAAGTGAAGGCAGCCCGGCAGTTGGTGCTATGCTGCAGACCAGTCGAGGTGCCGAAGGCTTGAGACGATTATGTAGTGTAAATGACAGGATAATAAGATTTAGAATATCAAGCCCGTGCGGGATCAATTGGATATTGGTCACCGCGCGGGTGTTTTCTCTAGAATTACTCCTGACATTTGAAGAAGCACTCTGAGCAGACAACTGTTGGGTGTAGTAATTTTAGTGATGCTAGACTCTCTGGATTTGTGGCTCAATGAAGATAGGGATTGCATTAAACCTAGTTAGCAAAAGGCTGAATAGGAAGTCTCACCGAAGGCCGACTACTTCAGGGTATTACTTATTTGGGATTAGCTCACAATAATGCAAAAGGAACCATTCAGAATAGGAAGAATGTAGGGATAGAAGCAGACGAAGCGCCTGAGTATACTGAACAGGCGCTTGCATCAAAAGAGAGTTGAGGTCTGCCCCTGGTCCCCTTGGTCCTGGAGCCTGGCAATGCGTATTTACATTCATATCTTACCGAATTCGGCTCAATATATTCTGAACCGATTTATGTTGGATGTGTGGATATCGGTTGATGAAACAAATAGGGTACAATCGCCATTACTGAGATAGGATAAGTTCGATGCGTCAGGTAGAAGAAGATCAAGTCAAAAGTGTTTCCCCAAGGGGGACTGTTCAGATCCAATTGGATGATGGAAGAGTTCTGGAAGGCCGGCGAGGTTCACAGCTAGAGGCATTTCTGAAAGACCTAGATGGACTAGACGCGCCTGTAGTGNNGAACTGACTTTCCCGATAGAAATGGATTCCCAGGTGCGGCCTGTCACGATGGGTGAGCCAGATGGGATGCGAATCTATCGTCGTTCTCTTACATTTCTTCTTGCAGTTGCATTTGATGAGCTCTTTCCAGGATATCGCTTAACAATAGATCACTCTGTCTCTTCAGGCGGTTACTTCTGCCAGGTGACGGATCGCGATCCGCTAGATGATGAAGAATTGATCCGGTTGGAAGATCGGATGCAGGAAATTGTGGAAGCCGATCTGCCATTTGCTAAAAGCCTGGTACCCACCGAAGACGCTATTGCTTATTTCCGGTCGAAGGGCTTTACAGATAAAGCTCGTTTGCTATCCCACCGCCGGAAACCGCATCTCGTCCTGTACCAACTACGCGAGATGCGTGACTACCACCATGGATACATGGTACCTTCGACAGGTTATTTACAGTGGTTCAGACTGGCTCGCATAAGCGATGGCTTTACACTTTGTTTTCCCAGGCGGCATTGGCCAACGGAACTCCAGGACCCTCCTGCATACCCGAGAATGTTAGGGACGTTCAGGTTATATGGGGATTGGTTAAAGACCCTGGGAATCGCCAATATTGGCTCTCTTAATGATTCCATCGTCGCAGGGCGTTCGAGAGAAGTTATTCTCGTTTCCGAAGCTTTACAAGAGAGGCAAATTGCTGAGATTGCGGCTCAGATTCACGAATCGAAGGATGTACTTCGTCTAGTTCTGGTTGCAGGACCTTCATCATCAGGGAAGACCACGTTCTCTAAACGACTTTCTATTCAATTACTGGCGTTGGGGCTTTCACCATTACCAATCGAGCTTGATAGTTTTTTCGTCGATCGTGAGAGCTCCCCACGGGATGCAGATGGGGAATACGATTACGAGTCGATTGGTGCGCTAGACTTAGAGCGACTAAATCATGACCTGCTTCGCCTGATCGCGGGAGATCAGGTTCGATTGCCGAGATATGACTTCCTCACAGGACGACAATTGGAAGGTGAACTCGCACAACTCGAGGAGCAGCAGATCATTATTCTTGAGGGCATCCACGGCCTTAATCCCGAGTTACTGCCTCAAATCCCCAAGGTGCAGACTTTTCGGATCTACGCGTCCGCACTTACACAGTTGAACCTCGATCGCTATAACCGTGTTTCAACAACGGACACCCGGCTCATCCGAAGGATTGTAAGAGACGCAAGCCAACGCGGGTACAATGCTCAAGAGACTATAAGGCGTTGGGAATCCGTGCGAAGGGGCGAAAAGCGTTACATATTTCCTTACCAGGAAAATGCTGATGTAATGTTCAACTCGGCATTGGTCTATGAGGGCTCTGCATTGGCGCCATTGGCAGAGCCTCTCCTTCGTCAGGTGCCGTATCAAACCGATGAGCATATTGAGGCAAAACGACTGCTCACATTTCTGGATTGGTTCCTACCAGTCGATACCGAGTTGATTCCAGATAACTCGATCTTGCGGGAGTTCATCGGGGGTTCCATCCTGGAGCAATTCACTCCTTGGAAACCGCCTGAATCCCATTGAGACGAAAGTTTTCAACACCCGATGAATGGATTGAAGATCCATCTTCACTACTTCCCGAAGAACATTGATAATATCATCACTACGTGATGACACATATTGGAGGCTTGTTGTAGTTTGCAGGTTACAGTAGAACTGTTTTATGATGAAGCTGAGCTGTTTTCATGCATCGATGGTGGCTAAAGGACGGAAATCTGTACTTCGTAAGGTTTTTGGTAATCGCACGGTTTGGATTAATGGTTTATCCTTTATATGGGAAGAGTGGTTGAGGTGCTGGTCATCAGGGAATCCAGCACCCTATTTCGCTGCTGCGACTGTCAGAGGTAAGATTTAGACAATCCCTGAGAGATCCGGTCACACACAAACTGGGTCACATGGGTCGGAATATGGAAGGTCTTGTCGGAGAAATGCTGGGGAAGTACCACATCCTTGAAGAGGTTGGCTATGGCGGTATGGCGACTGTCTACAAGGCCAAGGATACTGTTAATAACCGTAATGTTGCCATCAAAGTTCTCTCTCCATATGTTGCTAAAGAGCCAAGGTTCAAAGCGCGCTTCGATCAAGAGATTAAAGTACTCCTCAAGCTGAGACATCCCAATATTGTGCCAGTCCTTGATTATGGTGAGGAGGGCGAGTACTCATATATTGTGATGCCATTTATGACTTCCGGCACGTTACGTGAGCGCCTTCACGGTAGTCCGCTTCCGTTGAGCGTCTCTGCTGAGGTACTCCATCAAGTTTCACAGGCGCTTCAATACGCCCATAGTCAGAATGTGATCCATCGCGATATCAAGCCTTCCAACATCCTCATTGATGATGATGGCACTGCAAGATTAACCGACTTCGGTTTCGCACGTGTTTTGGATGAATCAATAAGCCTAACTGGATCTGCGCTCATCGGCACACCTGCTTACATGTCGCCTGAGCAATGCAAGGGAGAGGAAGCCACACATCTCTCAGACCAGTATTCGCTTGCTGTCATTCTCTACCAGATGACGACGGGGAAGCTTCCCTATGAGGCGGAGACGCCTATGGGTGTCGTCATCATGCACGCTACCGAACCGATGCCGCCTCCAAGGAATGTTTACCCTGAGATGTCTGAGAGCGTGGAGGCGGTTCTACTCAAAGCCCTTGAGAAAGACCCGGAGAGGCGGTACCCGTCTATCGTCGCAATAAATGAGGCTTTTCGCAGGGCGATCCGAAGGAAGAGTCCTTTCCCAGGCGTTATGCATCAAGCACAAAGGCTGGATCATCCAACTGCGGTTTACGATGGCTTCCTCACAAAGATCGCAAGACTTCGTATTCGATTTCAACCGCATTGGAGGCAGCGGATTACTACCTTCGCGCTACTATTTGTCGCTCTTTTGACCGGGATTTGGGGGATCTTCGGTTGGGTGACGAATGGTGGGGGTGCAGGGGGCAACGGTGGAGGTGCCCTTGCCCAGTATGGCATTCCTACGGATCGTTCTGCAGAGTATCTTGGGACCATCGAAGCGTTGAAGACATCGGTCGCACTGCCGCTAGGATTGGAAGCGAATCCAGATCAGATCGAGACTGCAGTTGCAGGCACCATTCAAGCCATGGTTGCAACTGATGACTACTGGGCCCTTAAAACCTCCAATCCACCTGGAGTGAGAACGGCAACACCGCTTCCAACGGGATCGGGTACTCCGGAACCCACTGAATCTGGCACTGTTACGAGTCTCCCAGTGAATACGCCCACTCCTAAAACTCCTAAACCACCTGCAACTCCGACTCCTACGATAAGCCCAACAACGGGAGTTACACCCGGAACACCGACGCCGACGGGTACGCCAACCAATACTGCAACAATAACCCCTACAAGTACGTTTACGAGAACACCCACGAGAACCCCTACGTGGACTCCATCGTGGACTCCATCCATCACTCCGACCCCAGGACCAACGGCAACACCCACACTTATCCCACCCGAAAGATGTAAATCAGACAAACCTCCGGGACACCCGTTATACTGCACACCGACGCCTGATTTTTAACGCCATAGAGTTAATCCTCAAGTTAGATCTTTTTGCAAAATCAGAGAGCCTTTACGGTATTCCGTAATCATTTAATCAGCGGTTGCTTCAAGGGATGGCCTCATTTCGTTGGATTAGATGTAGTTCGAAGTGTAAGGATCTGTTTCTGAAATCAGGGGTATCTATGTGCGGGGTGAGGAATCGCCGTTCTGGGGATCAGATGCTAATCTATGATCAAGATCAATGTCTCGCCATGAACGTGGATCTTCGCGGGGCTCCATATGGATGAAAACCGTCGTGAAAGGAACAGCCTGATGGATGTCTTCTTCAATGGATTCCACGAAATTGTGCCCTTGTTGAACAGACCAATCCCCGGGGATCAAGATGTGCATGGATACAAAATTACGCGTACCAGCCTGCCTGGTACGTAATGCATGGAATGAAATCCCCTCTCTTGAGTAAGTCTCTAAAACATCTCTGACTTTCTGAATTTCAGCTTCCGGCAGAGCGGTATCCATCAAGCCCAATAACGATCGTCGTGTCAGATTGTATCCAGTTCGGCCGATGTACAATGCCATCCCCAGAGCGATGATAGCGTCAAGGCGCAACCAACCGCTCACTCCAACCACTGCAACTCCGATGAGCACGCTGAATGAGGTCCACACGTCGGTCATCAGATGCTGGCCGTCTGCCTCCAATGCAATGGATTGGTGAACTCGTCCTACGCGGAGGAGCACACGAGCGACTGCTAAATTCAGCATTGAAGCAGAGAGCGAGATGACCAATCCCAATCCAATATTCTCGATGGGTTGAGGCTCGATCAACCTGTGGACGCCGGTAATCAAGATGCTCAGTGCAGCAATCAGAATTAGAGAGCCCTCAAATAAGCTCGAGAAATATTCTGCTTTACTGTGTCCGTATGCATGATCCTCATCAGGAGGTTTTGAGGCAATGTTAAGCAACCTGACGGCAAGCAGAGCGGCAGTCAGATTTACGATGGATTCCAGGGCGTCAGATAACAGACCAACAGAACCTGTTATCGAGTATGCTGCGAATTTTACCGCCATGGTGATGATCGCTGCGGCTACGGAAATCCAGGCGAAACGTTGTTTTGGCCATTCAATCCACTGAAACATGTGGTGATTTTACCATTAGGTTAGAGATCAAAATATGGAGAAGTGGTTATCTAAATTCCTCACTCGAGGTAGCTGCCTCCAGCAGGTTTAGTTGATCACTATCAATCTGAAGTGAAAACAGGATCTATCAAAATATTAATCCTTAACGGAATTCAACAAATCAGATTGACTTCATTAAATTTTCAGAGAGGCGATGTTCTGAGGAGAAGGATAGTTACTTTTGTGGAAACCCTTGCGAAGGTTTAAGCGAGCCGCAGGTTCGCCAACCTTCGCAAGGGTTATTAATGCAGTGACCTGGCTTTAGCCATCATGCATGCTGCTTCGGATCGAGTGATGTCGTCATAAGGTCGATAGAAGGCATCGCCGCGATTGGTGACGTCCTCGCAGTCCTGTACAAGTCCATCTTGATAAGCGGCCATGATCCACTTACTGAACCATAGGGCGCTTCCGCCGACGGGTACGTCGTCATAGAACTGGGTCACGGGGTCAGCAGGAACGAAGTCCGCGCCATGGAGCATGCGTTCGAAGAAAACGGCAGCTTCAGCTCGAGTGTGTCCTTGGAGTGGGCAGAAGATGAGCGGATCAATTCCGCAACCTGCGGTGTACCCATCTTCCCAGAGGCCTTCAGCCCATTTGAAGAACCACTCGAATGTGGGCACATCGGCGAATGTCTGGTGATTGGGCTCAGTGGGCATGTAGCCAGCGCCATGAATACCGCGCTCGACGAAGACAGAACCCTCAGCACGCGTCATCTCATTCTCGGGGCAAAACAAACGAGGTTCTGCGCTGCAGCCGGCGATGTAGCCGCCCTGGTATAAGGCTTCGATTGCATCATAGGCCCAGTGGTCGCGCGGGACATCTGCAAAGGTTGTCTCGGATTCTTCAATTGGGATAGGCTGCCCGGATTCATAACGATCTTTCGCTGGAATAGTTCCCTCACCTAACGTAAACTCGCTTCCTATTGAGGGCCATGGTAGAGATCCGAAGAAAGCAGGTTTCGAAATCAAGTAGTAGGAGTTAGGCAAATCATGATCAGGAATGGCAGGATCCCAGGAGATCTGGCCATTCACGTTGTTCCCATGAACGAGCGTTCCACTGCTATCATTGGAAATCCAGATCCTGTTTGATCCCTCAGTGAGCTCATTACCGATAACATTTTGGTTGTGAGAGTGGTCGTTGATGTTCAGGTTTTCAAATTCAATTCGATTTCTAAAGAGTGTAATACCAGGACCGGCTGGCCCCCAGTAATCCGTTGACCATGCTTCTTGGACGATGTTTCCTTCAAAAAGGTTCATGAATGGGTAATGTCCATGCACGGAAATATCGGGAGGATCCCATCCTCCATTTGCGAAGGTGTCGAATGAATAGTTGTAACCAAATACATTGCCATTTGCACCTGTAGCCAGCATCATAGAATGCCTCAGGTGCTCGAAGATGTTATTCTCAACAAGACAGTTCGTGGAGTGCGTATTCACATTGACGCCGTATCCATGACCACCGCCTCCATAATCGTGTGCGTGGTGGAAATAGCTATCCCTCACTTCTACGTTAATGGAAGAAGTCACTGAGACGTGGGTTCGGTAGGTGTACTCGCTGTGAACGAGTCTCACCCAGGAATCCATAGAGTTCTTGAAATGAATGGTGTGTCCGTCACCTGCGTCCAGTCGTTTGATGTGCAATTTTTCAATCCCTACATTGGATATCAATCCGTTTGTTCTGACGACAGCATTTAGATCGGTACGGAATGATAGGTGGAGGGGTGGATCGATAGTTAACGTGTTGCCGTTAACCGCGATGACATGGAAGAACTGTCCCACCGAGTCCCGTGCCCAAGGCTGGTTCCATTCAGGTTTCGTGTACATGATTGTGGGGTCGTTTTCCTGTTGTATTTCAGCTGTATCGCCGGGGCTAAACGACGAAGCATCTGCGACCTGGAGTAGGGTTGAGCCTTTCTCGAGTCCACTTATGGCGGGAGTAAAATCGCCGCGCCGGTAGGTTACGGCTTCGATACATGGCCTTGAGGCGCCACTTAGATCACATTCTAGATGAGTCTTATCTGCCCATTCTCCACGCAGTACGATGCCGTCCTTCAGCTTGATGGTGGATTCATATCGGTAGGTCCCCTCAGGGAAAAGGACAGCCCCCGGGCTTGTGGCGCTGTTAATTGCAGTCGTTATTGCAGCGTAGTCGTTAGTGATACCGTCCCCTTTGGCTCCGAAATCCATCACATTCACAACAACGGGCACTTTGGGAATTTCCCCTGGATATCCAACTTCCGTCCAGTCCACCATCCGAGAGGGTTCTATGATCTCTGCTCGGACGTTGCCTGATGGCATGGTCAGACTCGCCATAAGGACGAAAGAGGTAATAAGAAGAAGCCGTTCTCGCCATTTATTAGGTTTCTCTCCACTTATGGAAAAGTTCAGGTTATTCATCATGATCCCCCCTCTTATTCAGAGGTATTTGATACTTGGGTTACTGCTAATCCTTTCGATTGGACCATCATATATGCGCCCATAGCTCGATTAAGTGGGGCCTCCGGACAGGCCCTCAGGTCGGGCATTTCCTGGCATGGAATGAGGATTTGGGATCGATAAGCTTCTTCAACCCACGGGGCATACCATGCGTCGAGTGGAACGTCTGAGAATATTCCGGTTGGCTCTGGTGGACTGAAATCATATCCGTACATCATCCGAAGAAAGAACACTGATCCTTCTGCCATCGTGTGTTCCCTCATTGGGCAGTATGCAAGTGGATCTAGCCCACAACCTGCGGTATAGCCATCCCTCCAAAGTCCGTCAGTCCATTTGGCGTACCACTCCCACAGCGGAACATCGGCGAAGACTTGTTCGCTAGGCTCTGGAGGGATGTAGTACGCATTATGGATCCCGCGCTCGACGAAGACCGCGCTCTCCGCTCGTGTCATTGTAGCTTCAGGGCAATAAAGCGGAGGGTCGGCGCTGCAGCCAGCGATGTACCCTAATTGATAAAGAAGTTCGATGTACACAAATGCCCAATGATCTGTAGGTACATCCTCGAACGAGGACTTAGGTAGCGGTGGCGTCCCGACGAGCCCGTTAATGTATTCTTCGATGTTGGTGTATCCATCACCATCACGGTCCAACGCGCTGTCATCCTGTTGTGGGTTTAGGCCACGCTCGGTTTCCCATGTGTCCGGCATGCCGTCATGGTCCGAGTCGAGCGGGGCAGTCCCAGGTTTGAGTGATGGCCAACCACCAACCTCGGAGGGATGATTGATGATGCTCCCAGTCCTGTTGATCACATCGTTAACGACGCGCTCGTCGACGGCATCACGTGTGGGGAATGACGCCCCTGCTGAAGCAAGGATTTGATCGTATGCATCGAACGCATATATCGTCGTGATTGGAGGGGCAGCATGGCGATTAGAGGTCAGGTATTGCCAATCGTCTGGATTGACGACGAGTCTCTGGTCCAGACTGTCATCTGACCGATGAGGTCCAATGTTACCTTCGACGTACAAAGAAATTGCGTGGTTGCTCAGTGGGCTAATTTCAACTTCGTACCTTCGTGTGTTGCTGTCGGGGCCTTGTATGACGTAGTTTCCAATGTAATTCACAGGTAGGTCAGCGAAGTCATTGGTGATATATCCTGCAGCACCACCGTAGTTGTAAATAACATTGTTAACGACGTCCACAAGTCCGGCTGTCTTTATCCTCGGACTTCGCTCGTCGTTGTGTGCGAAGAGATTATGGTGGAGAGATATGTTTCTGCTTCCATCACTGCCCAGCAGAATGCCCTTGCTGTGTGGCCCCTTGGAGTGCGTGCTGTCGTGAAGACCTTCTGCGATGATGCACCACTGGATAGTGATATCGTGAGGGTCATACCAGGTGGACATGTTTTCATCGACTGCCCAACTGACTGAGCAATGATCAACGATGACGTTGTAGGCCGAGTTGTTGAGGATATTGATACCATCGCCCTCACCTCCGGCTCCGGGTCTGGCTCGGATATAGCGCACAATAACGTCGTGCGTCTGGATGGTTAGAGCGGTCTTGTTCGAGCTTCCATTTTTCAAAGTGATACCGTCGCCAGGAGCAGTTTGTCCAGCGATAGTGATGAATGGATTCTTGATCCTTAAACTGGAAGCCAACTCAATGGTGCCTCCAATACGGAAGACGACAATCCTGGGTCCTTCAGCCTCAATGGCAGCTCTCAGACTGCCCGGACCGCTTTCATTGAGGTTGGTAACCTCGATAACGCGGCCTCCACGCCCCCCGATGGAGGATGCACCAAATCCTTCTGCACCAGGAAAGGCAGGAATAGCTAGAGCTGCCGATTCGGCTGCTGAGTTCGATAGAGTGAGTGACAGACTGATCAGAATAACTGCGATAATGAATAACGCGCCTTGTGGTTGGCGCCTTTTTATGAATGATTTTTCCATCGCTCTTTCCACTCTCGTCCGCATCCATTATGGAATTTGAATCCGCATTGAAGCATTAGTACGGTGGTCTCCTCATCGAAAGTACGCTGGTACCATGGAACTTGCGGATTGTGGAAGTCTTTGTTTTTTATTTCTCCTGGTGAGGGATGAAACCATTGAATAACAAAGCCCTGATGGAGACTCCATCAGGGCTTCGTGTGGCGCCGAAGGTACGTTACTGGAGAGGAAGCTGCTTGGCCAGGACCATCATATATGCTCCCATAGCGCGGGTGAGTGGATCTGATGGACAAGCTCGGAGGTCGGGTTGGGTTTGGCAAGCTGGATAGATGCCTGCGTTGTATGCTCCTTCCACCCATCTAGCGTACCATTCGTTCACAGGAACATCAGTGAAGATACCTTGTGCGGGAGGTGGTTCGTAGGATGCACCGCGCAGCATCCGCAGGTAGAATACGGCGCCTTCCGCCATCGTGTGCGTCTGCAATGGGCAGTACATGAGCGGATTTGTGCTGCAACCTGCTGTGTAGCCGTCATTCCACAATCCTGCGGTCCAATCATAGAACCACTCCCAATCACCGACATCGGCGAAGATGGGTTGAGGTGGGTTTGGCGGTAAATAGCTCGCGTCGTGCACGCCGCGTTCAACGAAGACAGAGCTTTCCGCACGTGTCATTGCAATGTCTGGACAGTACATGCGCGGTTGCACGCTGCAGCCGGCAACATATCCATTCTGATAGAGTGTCTCAATGTAGCTATATGCCCAGTGGGAGGATGGCACATCGACGAAGGTCTGTGTCGGTCCTCCACCTTGGAGTTTGCTGATCAACTCGAATTGATCGGGCACCACGCCGTCGATGTCCTTGAAGTAACAGGAGGCGTGGTTAGGATTGCCATTGTCGTTGAACCTGCAGAAGAGAGCGCCATGGTTGGCGTTCTGATCGGAGGTGTAGACCGCGGCCATCCATGGCCAATTCTGATCCTGATTGCGAATGCTCTTGCCGGCGATGCCACTGACGTGGGCAAATGATTGGCCTTCATCGAGCTCAAGGGTAGAGGATTGATTGACGACCACCTGGTTCTCGAAACTGGACATTAGGTAGGTGCGCGAGTAGGAGTGTTCGTGTCCAGTGGCGACGATGGCTCCTGCGTCCTTGCAGGCCTCATAGACGCCCCAGCCAGTATCATCACCCTTGCCGCCGACCTGCATCTTGTTCATATTCTTGTGCCAGGAACAGATGCGCCAGATGTGGTTGTCATTGGCAAACTGCTGTTGGATGTAGCTGACTTGTTCGGACTTGCTGCCCATGGTGCCGGCACCGTTGAGGATGATGCGGAAGCCCCTGAAATCGCAGTGGCCATTGACACCCAGATCGCCGTGACAGTCTGCGTCCGGGATCCTAGCGATACGCTGCATCATCTTATGCTTGTAACCGCCCGAGCCACTCCATTTACTCGTATCATGGTTGCCGACTGATATGAAGTACGGAAAGTCTGGACCGAGGATGTCGTTGATCTGCTGATCCCAGCCGTCGGGGTCATCGTTGTAGTCGAAGTCGCCGCTGTGGATGACAAGGTCGGTGCCTTCATCTAGGATCATCCGCAGGACTGCCTTAGCATTACTGGTGATGCCCTGATCACCAATAAATGCGATTGTGAAGTTAGGGGGAGGCCCTCCACCTGGTGGTGGTGTACTGGTTGGGGGTGGTGGTGTGCTAGTTGGAGGCGGAGGAGTGCTGGTAGGCGGCGGTGGTGTAGGAGTACCGCCGTATCCACCGTCGACACAAACAGTAAGATCGCTCTGGGCGATCTCAGCCCAATCATAAACGTAATACTGTGCGCCAGGATCGTCATGTATCACAGCGAAGCCGTGAGGGAAACCAGGAGCCGCATATGAGTTAACGTCGAGGCCGTCTGTTCCATCTGACTGGTTGGCAGCGAATGTCTTGACGAATGTGTTGTTTCCCTGGCGCTCATACACTTTAAACTCCGAATTGCCCTGGCTGGAGAGGACAAGGTATCCGGAGCCATCATTGCACTTATAGATGGCAAATCCTTCTCGGTCACCGCTGATGCCGTCACCGGTAGCGAAGAATGCCAAGCGGTTTAAGTTGGCGCTATCTGGATCGGCGTTGTACTTGTGAACACCTTTGGACTCTTCGGCGAAATAGACGAAGCCATTCTCGTCGTCAGCGACCATACCCTCGGCGACACCCATGGATACATCTTTGAAGTCGCGTACTTTGGTGACGGTAATATTCCCGCCATCACCGGAGAGCAGGTACTGATAAATGGGGGTACTGCCTTTCGGCTTATCGAAGATGAAGATGGCACCGTCGGAGGGGCGCTTGTAGAGTGTAAAGCCGTAAGAGTTGCCCTGGATGTCGTTGCCAGATGAGTTCTTATCGGCAAGGACGGTTACAGCGTCGCTTCCAGAGTAGTTGGGGTTGATTCGCATCACAGCGAGCTTTCCAGTATCTCGCAAGTTGCCAGCAACGATGTCGATAGTGTCATTGCCGAACTTGAAGCCATAGCGGACATCGATGTTGTTCAAGGAGGTGTTGAAATCGACGTGCTGGAGTTGATTGCCGGAAAAGTCAAAGACGTAGATACCTGCGTCTTTATCGGAGAGGAACATCAGGCTCTTAAATCGATCGGTGGGATGGATCCAGATAGCGGGATCGTCGGCGTTGGAGCCGCCTTTTAGCGGTCCAAGCTTGGGATCGACGGTGACGGTGGGCTCTGCGCGGGCTATGGATGCTGCGCCGCCCAGACCCAGGAAAGGTGAGAGCAGTGAGATCGCGAGTGTGCTGATTGCTGCAATGACGAAGATGAGTGTCGTTGTGTTAACGCGGATATTTATTTTATTTCTAAGGTACTGCATGGTAATTCCCTCCGGCTGGAACTATCATTAGACAAATTCTCGATTTTGAAACCCCCATGGAGCGAATAGCGAATTTTGTCTCACACTCATGCTGGGTGACAGTTTCATTCTAGAGAAGTGAGAGAGGAGCTTGAGGAGTACGAAAGTACTTTGATAAGGAGTACGATAGTCCTTGGGAAGTTGGTACTGTTAGTGAACTCTTGCGAAGGTTGGCTAACCTTCGGTTAGCTTAAACCTTCGCAAGGGTTAATGAACTCACGGTCCAATGTATGAGGTAGACATTACGAAGTCATCAAAGTAGAGGGTTCCTGTTATCCCCGAATCCTTGATGCAGGTCCCTAGCCATACGCTATCTACTTTCCATGAAGTCATACTATGACCTGTGTGGTCCAAAACTAAATGTCCATCTATCCACAATTTCGTGCCGGCGTTCGATGGATCTGTGTAATGGGCTACCTCAATGCTGTACCATTTTCCACGTTCGAGCCAAAGATGTTGGGGCGGTAAATCGTTGTAATCTTGGTTCTTTCCACTGTTGTCTTGCCACGGACATGTGATAGCAAATCGGTCGGGATTCTCGGCCTGTTTTTCAATTCCACAATCGACAAACTCGGCGCT
>JABAOH010127177.1_pt2 | contig 100147 bp, 144 predicted proteins | sample 7062181 | NCBI WGS metagenome assembly JABAOH01 (sample SAMN14538630, study PRJNA623070) | marine sediment metagenome | biome: marine biome [ENVO:00000428]; feature: marine pelagic biome [ENVO:01000023]; material: deep marine sediment [ENVO:00002113]; isolation source: pool of 5 deep marine... | reverse complement strand
TAGGTGTTAATTTGTTTATCAAACCAGCATGTTCTTTTATTTAAAATAAAAAATGAGATGAGACTATGCGTCTACATCGAGTTGAATTGGAATCACTGTGAGTGATCTTAGGCCTACTCCGACACCTGTGGTGCTAGTATCATGATCATCTACTGTAGAAACAGTTCCATTTATGACAAAGTCAATAACTCCATCATTGTCGGCGTCATGATTACTGCCTAAATTAACAACAACCCAGTGCCATCCATGTGCAGCTTTGGTCTCAATCCAAGAATTATAGAATATTGGATCACATGTTAGACCGTCGTCTGCTGTGGTATCTGGATCATTTTCAACAACTTCACATAACTCTTCAAGTTCAGAAAGTATGTTTGTGCTCACTCCGTATGTTCTATCACACATAGTGACTGGGTCCCCATATGGAACTCCATCAACACTTAGTTGGATTTTGTGAGATGCTTGAACTTCATCTGTCTCAGTTGCTACGTTAAGTTCAGAATTTTTTCCACCCTTAAGTTGTACTTCAGTATACAAAGAACACTCTTCGTCATAAATCACAAGTACATCCTGAGGATTGGATGCTTTCATACTTGCAAAAGCAAGCATTCCGTCACCTGATCCAACATCACTTCCTAAATTATTTGCCATAATGAGATTCATTTCGGCAGATGTGAATGATGATTTGTTTGCACTATTAGCTGCAATGGCATCTTGAAAAACTACGCCTCCTATTGCAAGAGATGCACCCAAGATTGCCATAACACCTAAAAGTTTTAGATTTTTTTGCATGTTGTTATTTGAAAAACCATTGCTCACATTACTTAAGGAACACTACAAAGTTATCAGTACCAAAATACAATTTAGATCAAATGTATTACATTGTATACTACAAAATTTTCTAAAAAAGTTTACGATCAAAATTTTCAAAATTAAATAAAAAAATAAAATTTATTTTATTTCTTCAAAGTTTTTTGTAAAATCAAACCCAATACAACTCATAATTGAAGGAAAAATAAAATCAACGTCTTTATCATTTGAAATAACTTGTAAAACAAAAGAAATCATCTCTTGTATCTCTAAATGTTCATCCTTGTACAAAGTTTTTTTTGAATTTTTAATAGAATCTAAAATTGTAAATCCATTATCTGTTTGAAGTAATTCTCTTAACAATTGAATACCTTTTGAAATTTTTTCATTTACATCTTTATGGTGAAAATCATCTTGTAATCTTTTAAGCTCATGTTGCAAAAAATGAAAATTAGCAATGGTAATTCTCTCAATCAACAGTAGCGATCTTTTTTGATAATTTTCGGTAAGTGTGTAAAATTTCCTATTTCCCCTCATGGAACAAGAAATTACATTTTTTTCAATCAAACTATCTCGAGTTTTCTCAAAGGTGGTTTTTGCCATAAATTTAGGAACTATTTTCTTTATCAAAGCATTATGATGCAGATCGGGGTATTTTCTAATTTCTTCTAAAATCACCCTTTCACGCTCAACTCCATTGGTTTCTGGCTCAAACTGACTCATCATTACTAGGTCGACCTATCACTGGCATCTCAATAATTATGGTTAATAACAAGGCTTGAAAGAATTTTACAAAATCAGTGGTAATTATCTAACAGGCATCCAAAATCTGATTATCTTTCCAGTAGGTTATTATCTAAAATTTTTTGGCTATCAATATGGAAAAAATAAAGAACAATTCTCCTGTTTTGTTTTACTTTAATCCCTCAAAAAAATGGTTAGTGAAAATTTCTAAAAAAGAACAACTTCATACTCATATCGGAGTTTTAAAACATGCGGATGCAATTGGAAAAGAATACGGTTCCAAATTAGTAACTAACAAAGACAAGTATGTCTATCTTCTAAAACCCACAATGTACGATTACATCATGAAGATCCAACATGGTACACAGATTGTTTATCCAAAAGATTTAGGGTATATTGTTGCAAGAGCCGGAATCCAAAACGGACAAAAAATTGTTGAAATTGGAACCGGCAGTGCATCATTAACATCTTTTATTGCAAGCATTGTAAAACCTAGAGGTCATGTCTACACTTTTGATGTTGATGAAAATTTTATGAAAATAGCTGCAAAGAATCTAAAAAAGGCCGGTGTGGAAAAATATGTAACTCAACAAAAATTAGATATTAAAGCTACAAAAAAAATTCCTGTTACTGATGCAGATGTTGTATTAATTGATCTTGGTGATCCTTGGACGGTAATCCCCCAGGTCCGAAAAATGCTGAAAGGAAGTGGTGCAATTTTTGCAATTTGCCCTACCATGAATCAACTTGAAAAACTGACAATGGCATTAATTGAAAATGAATTTACCGACATTGAATCAACCGAACACATATTGCGAACAATTGATGCAAGAGAAGGAAAAACACGCCACTCATTTCAAGGAATTGGACACACCACCTACTTGTGTTTTGCAAGAAAGGCCTTTTTTGACCGAGAATCAAAATCTGAAAAAAAATCGTCCAAAACTAAACCCAAAACCACCACTGACAAAAAAACCAAAAAAGCCTCTAAATCAAAGTAAAAACAAGATTTATTCCTCTAAAATTCCACCCTCTAATATTGGCCTCAACTCAACTTTCAGCCTCCATTGTTAAAAAATTCATTCCTGCTCGCAAATCATCTTCTCGCAAAGGGGATAACGGGACCGTTCTAGTCGTAGGAGGCAGCTACATCTATCATGGTGCCCCTATTTTGTCATCAATATCTGCTTTGAGATGTGGAACTGACTTGGTTTACACGTCTGTTCCAAAAATCAATGTGTCTGCAACAAGAGCCATATCCCCAAATCTGATTGTTCTTCCTCTTGTTGATCAAAAACTCACTAAAGGTGCTGTAAGAAAATTACTTGGTGCTATTCCTCGAAACCTGGATTCGGCAACAATTGGGATGGGATTGGCAATTCAAGAAAAAAATTCCTTGCTATTATTGATAAAATCTCTTTTAGATAGAGACGTTAGACTGTCCCTTGATGCAAGTGCATTGATTCCAGAAATATTGCCATTACTTGCAGACAAAAATGTAGTTGTAACTCCTCATGCTGGAGAGTTTAAGAGACTATTTGGAATTGCTCCCCCAACCTCTAAAAAAGAAAGAGTGACACTTGTTGAAAAACACGCAAAAGAAAACGGAATAACTATTCTTTTGAAGGGAGCAACAGATGTAATTTCAAACGGCAAAAAAACATTCTTGTATACAAAAAAAATTCCTGCAATGACTGTTGGAGGAACTGGTGATGTTTTATCTGGTCTTACAGCTGGAATGCTTGCAAAAAATAGAAACCCCCTAGAATCAGCTGCAGCAGCTACATTCATCAATGGACTTGCAGGAAAAGCCGTTCAAAAGAAATTAGGATTACACATGACTTCAATCGATTTGCTTGATGAAATTCCAAATGTTATGAAACCATTTGATAAAATTGTGTGAATGATATGAAACCACTCAAACATGTAGACTCCAACATGAATAATCTAATTTCTGATTTGCAAACTTTAATTCGCCAACCTAGTGTTTCAGCAAAAAACGAGGGGATTGAAGAGTGTGCGAAACTTGTTCAAAAAATGCTTACAAAAGCAGGTATAAAATCAGAAATTTTGAGGCTAAAAAAAGGTGTTGCACCAATTGTTTATGGTGAACTAAAATCAAAGAAGAACAATTCTCAAACTTTACTATTTTACAATCACTATGATGTTCAACCAGCTGAACCCTTTGAATTGTGGGATGATCCTCCATTTAGTGGGAAATTAAAGGGCAACAAAATCTTTGGAAGAGGTTCTGCAGATGACAAAGGGGAACTAATTACCAGAATAAAGGCAGTAGAAGCATTCCTAAAAACCACAGGAGATGTTCCATGCAACATTAAATTTGTAATTGAAGGTGAAGAAGAAACTGGAAGTGCTCACATTGACCAGTATCTAAAAAAATACAAAAAGAAATTTGCATGCGATGGTGTAATCTGGGAATTTGGATATGTCGATTCTAAGAACAGACCTATTGTTGGGTTGGGAATGAAAGGACTACTTTTTGTCGAATTGTTTGTAAAGGAATCAATTCGTGATGCCCACTCTAGCTTAGCTGTTTTAATAAAAAATCCCGCTTGGAGATTAATTGAGGCAGTAAAAACCCTTAGGGACTCAAACGGTAAAATTCTCATAAAAGATTGGTATGCTGATGTTCAGCCATTTTCAAAAAAAGATTTAGAAATTATTTCAAGAGAACCCTTTGATGAAAATTCATTCAAAAAAGAATTTGGAATTAAATCCTTTGTAGCAAACAAAAAAGGGCTTGAAGCAAAAAAGGCACTTGTTGGAGGTGCAACATGTAACATTGCAGGTTTTGTATCAGGATACACCGGAGAAGGTGCAAAAACAGTTCTACCTGGAAATGCTCTTGTAAAAATTGATTTTCGACTAGTTCCAAAAATGGATCCTAAAAAACAAGTTGAAAGATTAAAAAAACATCTGAAATCCAAGGGATTCTCCGATATTGGAATAAAGGTTTACCATGGCGAGGCTGCTGCCCGCACAAATCCATCAGATCCATTTGTTTCCCAAGTTAAAGAGGCAGCTGATGAATCATACGGTACATCAATTCTTAATGTTTCAAATGCTGGAACAGGACCAATGTATTCATTTGTAGAGAATCTAAAAGCTCCCTGCATATCAATTGGAAGCACCTACATGTTTTCTCGCATTCACTCTCCAAATGAATTTGCAAGAGTTGATCTACTAAAAAAGACAACAAAATGTATTTGTCTTATAATTGATAAATTTGGAAAAACCTAGCCTCTAACCACAAAAAAAGGAGAAAGCCCTTTATTATGCGAGGAAACTACTCGTGATATGTCAATGTATATGCCTGGTGCAACCGCAGTTGGAGTTACATTTGATGGCGGAGTAGTTTTTGCCAGCGAAAAAAGAATAGCATTTGGTAATTTTCTTGTAAGCAAATCAACCAAAAAAACTTTTGAGATCACTCCAAAAGTTGGAGCAACTTGTGCTGGCCTTGTAGCGGACATGCAGATCTTATCCTTACAGATTGCAGCGTTGGCAAAAATCAGAAAAATGGAGCTAAAAAGAGATGTTCCACCTAATTCTGTTGCAAAAATGATGTCAAATATGATGTATGAAAGACGTTACTTCCCACTGTTGACACAGGTTATAGTTGGTGGCGTAGTTGACAAACCAATTCTTTATACTCTTGATCCTCTGGGTTCAGTTTTACCTGATGAGTATGCAGCAGTCGGAACCGGAGCTGAAATGGCCCTAGGTGTTTTAGACCCTCAATTCAAACAAAACTTGACTGAAGATGAAGCCGTTGATTTGGCAAAAAAAGCAGTACGTTCAGCTTCATTGAGAGACTCGGCAAGTGGTGATGGTGTTGACATTATGGTTATTACTGCTGAGGGAATTAAAGAAACATCTGAAAAAATTTCTAACTAAGAGTTTTTCCTATTTCCCAGAACTTGTCAGAAATATAATGTAAATTTTTTATTACTTCGCCCTTTTCCATATTTTCCATCTCCTGACTTGAGACTAGAGTTTTTCCAACTGCTAAAAACTTGTGATGTGACTCTTCTATTACACAAACTAAGCTATCTTTTTCAAACTCAGAAAATTTTTTGATTCCTGGTCTCATTACATTTGCACCTTTGCACATAAATTTTACAGCACCCATATCCACCATGACGTATGGGAATTTTTCCAAAGTATGAGTTTCTGATAAAAAAGGAAGATATTCATCATTAATTTTTAAAACTTTGATTCCATTTCCAACAATGATTTGTGCATCACTAGTTATTTGATGTACCTTGAGATTTTTTATTTTTGGAAATTCCATCCTCCACTTTTCTGAAATTGTTTTTAACACCGAAGCAGTTTCGCTTTTAGAAATTAAATTTGATTTCAATTTCTCGCTGTCTCTTGTCTAATGTCTAACAAATCACGCAAAATAGAGCTTGCAGTTTCCATTCCACCAGCTCCTTTACCAATAATTGTTTGTGTTCCAGAATGTTCTGATGTAAAGGAAATTGCATTTAGAGTACCATTCACACAAAGTGGGTCGTCAACTGAGATTTCCTTTGGCGAGACCTCCAGCTCTTTATCACAAGATGCAATTAGCTTTATTGCACATTTTTTCTTGGCAGCCTTTTTGATATCATTGGTAGTAACATTTCTTATTCCGGTGCATTTGATATCTGGCATTGTTACCTTCATTCCCATAATCCAATTGGCTAAAATGACTAATTTGGCAGCTGCATCAAGCCCATCCAAATCAAGAGACTCATCTGCTTCTACATATCCTCTATCCTGAGCATCTTTTAAGGCAGATTTGAAAGACAAGCCATTTGCCATGTTGGTCAGGATGTAGTTAGTTGTTCCATTAAGAATTCCTGCAAATGAGGTAATTCTCTCTCCTCTAAGACTATCTTTGGCGTAATCAAGAATTGGTGTTCCTCCACCGACAGTTCCACTAAATTTGAGAATAACCTGATTGTACTGAGCTAATTCCAACAAAGAAGGAAATGCAAGAGCCAATGGGCCTTTGTTAACTGAAATTACATGCATTCCTTTTTTCATTGCAGAAGTAATGTGAGTCATTCCAGGCTCGGCATCTTTGTAATTACTTGCAGTAGTTTCAATTAACACATCTGCTTCAACATTTTTTATCATGTCGTTTCCCGACATTTTGTTTTTAGTTTTTGAATAATTTTTTACAGTTCCATACTTTTTTTTGGTCTCTACTAGTTTCTCAAGATCGAGGCCAGAAGAATCAACTGCACTTCCTTTGCTGTCAAAAACTCCAACAACTCGTGGTTTTAATCCATATTTTGCGTACAAATCCTCAGAACGCGATTCAAAAAGCTTAACCAAGCTCTGACCAACTACACCAAAACCGCATAGAATTATTCTCAAAATTTCACTTTCCTTTCAAATGAGATTGTTTTGTATGTTTTATTCATATCTTTGATTTTCTTATCATAATTTGCGTTTTATTAATAATTTTTGAATTACTCTTTTTTGTCTAAGTTTAGAGAAATCGAATTGATGCAATATCTGAGGTTGGTGGGCTTTGGCCCATCATCAAATACATGACCAAGATGAGCACCGCATTTGTTGCAATTGACTTCTGTACGAACCATCCCAAAAGAAGTATCATTAACATACTCTATTTTTTCTTCTGATATTGGGTCCCAAAAGCTTGGCCATCCTGAGCCAGAATCAAATTTAGTCTGTGAATCAAACAATGGTTCTCCACAACAAACACACTTGTACACACCTTTTTCTTTACTATCGCAATATTTTCCTGAAAATGGCGGTTCAGTTCCCTTGTTGATGCAAATCTCATATTGTTCTGGAGTTAGCTGTTCTTTCCATTCGTTAGAAGATTTTCTAATTTTTTCACTCACAAAATAATTTGATTTTGATACTATTAGTATATTTTCTATTTTAGCTTCTTTCTTTTTTCTTCGGTTCTTTTTTCTGACTCAAATCTTTCTAAATCATATTCTTTAAGATCTACAAATTTCATAATTTTACTCAAGTTTGGATGTACCTTGTTTATTTGATTATACATCTGTTGCGCCACCCGTCGATAATCAATATGTCCTTGTGGAACGGTTCTAAGCTCAATCAAATGACAGGCTTCTCTTAGGTTAAATTTCATAATGTATGGATAGTTGTATGCAAAATTGACAACATATTGAGCTTGTTCAGGAAATTTCTTTCGAATTTGCTCAAACGTTTCTCTAGTATTATTCATACATTCATTGTATTCTTTTTGTATCCCTAGAATTTTTATTTCATCTGGGGTGTTGTATCCATGATCCGTAGTTAAGAGCTGTCGTTCAAGTGTTAAAGCTCTATGGCGATGAAAATCTCTGAACATTCCAAAATTATTTTGTAAATCAAAAGTATAGTAAACACTTTCAAAGGCTCGATTTGGTCTATGTCTTCTGTTTTGTCTTAATTTTGCAAGGGATTTGATAATCTTTAATTTTTTATCTTTTGATAATTTTTTTACTTGTTGTAAAATATTTTGGTAAGACGTACTTGGGGAATGTTCGTAAATAACACTTGTAACTATATTGTCAATTGCCTTTTGTTCTGATTCCCAATCTACTAATTTAGTTAGCACACCAGACCTTTTTTTTGGTTTTATTTCCTCTGCAAAAGATTTTGAGGTTTTTTTGACTTGTCGTAAATAATTTTGAAATGCCTTTCCGTATTTATCATCGGACCTTCTGACAAATGATTTGATTGTTGTATCGAGTTCTTTTTTGATTTTTGAGGCTAGTTGCTTTTCCTCATCAAGGTCGGATGCTCCAAGAATTGTAAGAAGATACTCAAAGGCACGCCCATTTCCAGTGATTCCAACATTTGTAAGCGTGGAAGCAGGCAACAATCCTCTTAGAATGTCCAATGCTTTGGCCTTGGTTGAGCCTCGGTAAATCATGTTGGCAGATTTGATGTCTCCCTCGTTTTTGAGTTTGGAGAATGATTTTTCTTTTCCATCATTAGAATCTTTAAAGGAATATTTCTCAATCGGATATTTTTCTCGAACATAATTTATCATGGCATCAATATTTTTTGAATAAACATCAAATGAGAAATTACAAGTTTCCAAATACAAATCTCCAAATTTGGATTTAAGTAAAACAGGATCACGATAAAACCGATAATTTCCATTTGTTTTTTTATTCCATGCAACATACCTTGATGATTTTTCCAAGTAAGATAATCCGATTCTCCTGTCTTCAATTTTTTTTACTGCAATATTTGAAAGACCTTCAATTGCAATTTGAGCTTCACCAAGTTCTGCTACAGAATCATCCCCGTACTCTAGTAAAACTCGATTGTAAAATTCCTCTCCTCGATTTTCATTTTTTAGAAACTCATCAAGGAAAATTCTCCTCATACTTTTGTCTGTTCTACTATATCTTGACATTAGAGCACCGCGATCTACTTGACGTGGCGTAATGATAGCAAAAGTTCCTTTGTCAGAATTTGAAAAATGTTTTTCTAAAATTTTTTTTTCTTTGGCAGAAAACTCAGACAACAAAGTGGTGAAGTATACCAATTATTAATACTCTATTTCTTTTTTCCAATTTGAATCAGATCGGGTGATTGATTTCCTTGCATTCCTTTTGCTTGCCACTTTAACAAAACTTCTTTGAACATTTGGGCGTCAGCTTCATTTTCAGTATACATTAACATTGTTACCCATCTTCCTTTTCCTGCGGTTCCACCAACTGAGTTCATCCAAAAGTTGCTTGGCAAAGTTTGCATTGCTTTGTTGTCAGGATCTTTAGAAATCTCTGTCCATCTTTTTGAAACAAAATCAAGAATCTGAATCATCTCATCCTTTTGGATCATGACGATGCTGGGGTTGTTCTTAATTTATAATTTCTTAGAAAATGCCTGAGATTTTTAGTTAGTAAAAAAAATCTTACCAATTCGGAAAACCTTTCTAACACTTTGTAGGTTATATGTAACCCTCCATTCTAAACATGCCCCAAGACGATATCGAGATAATCGGTAAAAACGTCAAAGACATGTACGGTACATTCATGGGTAAAGTCATTGGAACAATGACAGATATCGACGGAACCATCCAGACTGTTGGTGTTGACTGCGGTTCTCAAGGATTACAGCAAATCCAATATGAGCAATTAGTAGTTCAAGGCGATGTTGTTATATTTATTCCAAAATGGAGATTAGATTCTCAAAGACTAATCCGTGAAAAACAATTAACTCTAAGACGACTCAAGGCTTTGATTGATATTGTTTCTGACAATGATGACATGAAAGAGGATGCAGAAATAATTCACGAAAAATACAAATCAAAACTTGTTTCATTAGAAGAAACAGAAAAACAAATCAATGAAAAACTTGAGGAAAGATTAGCAGAGTTAAATGAGCAACTTAAATCCGCAAAGATGTTGATATTTGATGCAAAACTTCAACATAAAAGTGATGAAATATCTGTTGCAACATTTGAGACCGTGAAGACATGCGCCAATGAGCTAATTGAGCATATCACTCACGAGACGGCAGAAATCTCAAACGTTCAAAAGAGAATTTCAGACCTTAATGCTGAAGCAGTTACTGCATCTGTCCCTTCACAACAAGATTTGCAGGACTCAGCCGTTACATATCTGGACAATCCTGAACTTACACCAAATGTTCAGACCAGACTTCCTGAGGCACCTATAAACGAGCCAATCACCTCGACTTTTGACCAACCAAGTGAAAGTGAGGCATTACCACCAGTTCCAGAAGCTCCAGTTCAAGCTGAAGCTGCAACAAACTTTCCAGAACCACCCCAACAGGTGACACCAGAAACTTCTAAAGACACTACTGACGACAACGATTGGCTTGCCCGAATGGAAGCACAATAATTTTTTTTGATATTTTTTATTTATTCACTCCACTAGAGAAATCTATGTTGTTGGTTTTTTGGCCGCAATAATTTACTTGATTTTGGTTTTAGGTAAAAAACCATCAAAAAATGTAGAAATTTTAGCCTTTTTTGGATCGATTTTATTGCCAGGCTTAAAGTCAAAAAACCAAATTGGGTGAAAAAACTCAATTTTTTTCACTTTTTCTAGGCGTGGAAAAAGTACTTTTTTACTTAATTTTTCAATATTAGGAACAAATCGATCAATATAACGATCAGATCGATCAGATCAATTTGACTTGATCATGATAAATCACAGCGCTCGATCGTACAATCCTCAGAGAAAAAATGGCTGAAACAACACAAGTAACAATATTTGAAAACGACCCGGATTCAAGTTCGTATGAACATAAACAATCCATTGACCAATTACAAACTCAATTTTCAAAATTTGGTTTAACAACTAACCAATGTAAGGTATACATCTTCTTAGGAAAGTATGGCTCCAAAACTGCTCCTGAAGTATGCCGCGCATTAAAACTACCGCGAACAGAAACATATCATTTGTTAACAACTCTACAAAACAAAGGAGTAGTTTCTGCAACTTTCCAACACCCAATCAAATTCTCAGCATTACCTTTGACTAATGCTCTGAAATCAATGATTGATACTGAAAAAGAACGGGTCAAAAAGCTTGAAAATCAAGAACAAGAATTAACAAAAATTTGGGATTCTATTCCAACATTCCACAATGAACCTACCACAGCAAAAGAGGATAAATTCCAAATGTTACAAGGGGAAAATCAGATTTATGGTAAAATCAACGACATGATAATCAACTCAAAAAATGACTTTCAAATTATTGGAAGTGAGAAGGACTTTCTAAAGTTTTATCATGCAAACTTTTTAGAACCATTGGACAAATCCGAAATAGATCTTAAGATTTTAACAAATTCATCAGATAGAACACTGTATGTTTTTGATGAGATTGACAGAAATAATGTTAAGAAAGTTCCATCTTCGGCAAAAGGAAATATTTGCTTTGTAATTAAGGATAATGAGGAAGTTCTTTTCTTCATGAAAAATCCTGAAACTGGAAAAGACAACATTACTGCAATGTGGACAAATTCAGAGGCAATGATATACTCTAAAAAATTACTGTTTGATTTGCTATGGTCCAAATCAAAAGCAATTCCTCTTTAGTTAGTTTTATTTGTCAGAATTCTTAATCCCTAATTGGTTGAGGGACTTGTTTCATATCCTGAAACATTGAATCTAAAATATCATAATCTAAAGGACTTTTTTCTTCAAAGGTTTTCAAAAAATTCTCTGCAATCAGTGCTTCTCTTTCTTCAGAAGTCATGATTCTACTATTTTGGCCATAGGAATAAGTGACACTAGTCAAATTTTTTGGCGATCAGAACAAAATCTGGTTTTTGTGTAAATTATTAACGGATCGCATGATTGGTCTTAAAAACAAAAAGAGTTTAGTGTTTGGTGATCCTTCTTTGCCCTGATTTTTTTAATATTGTTTTGACCTTTTGGAGGCATTGAGTCAGAGACATCTCACGGCGTTAGCTGGAGTCCACAAGCTCACATAAACTAGTTAACGTGTTTTGGTTGCCTCCGCTTTTGAGGGGGCAATCCTGGAAAAAAAGAAATTTTTTAAAAAATTAGACTTCCTTTATGATTGATTTTATTTTCTCAATTTGTTCAGGAGTTATCTCCAAATCTGGATGTTCAGCTTTTACATGTTGAGCCACTTTATCCATTAATTCCTCTTCAGAGTTTGCAGTAGTGGACCAAGTACATTCTGATCCTGCATCTGCACAGCTAATACTTTTTGCCATAAGGCTACTTGTTTTGGGTAAATTTATGTGATATTCCAAATATTTGTAAAAATTGAATAACATTTAGAAACATCAAGCGTTATTCACTAACTAATGTCTGAGACCTTTTCTATAGGGCTTGGTAATGACAATCCTGAAGTAAGAAAGCGATCGGAAGAAGATTACGTTTCTTTTTGGGAGGATCAAGCAAAAAAACTTACATGGTTTGAGCCCTGGCAAAAAACTCTCGACTGGAATCCTCCTTTTGCAAAATGGTTTGAAGGTGGTAAAATTAATGCCTCTTACAATGCGCTGGATATTCATCAAAATACTAAACCCGAAAAACCTGCAATTATCTGGGAGGCCGAATCTGGTGAAACCCGTGTATTAACCTACAAAGATTTATGGATAGAAGTACAAAAAACTGCAAATGCTCTAAAATCATTAGGAGTTGAAAAAGGAGACCGTGTTACAATTTACCTTCCTATGGTTCCTGAACTTCCAATTTCGATGTTGGCTTGCGCAAGAATTGGGGCAACTCACACTGTAGTATTTTCTGGATTTAGCTCCTCTTCATTGAGGGGAAGAATTGAAGACTCTAAATCTAAACTTGTAATTACATCTGACGGAGGATACAGGAGAGGCAAAATTGTAAAGCTAAAGGAAGTAGTTGATGAGGCAATCGAGGGATTTGATTTTGTAAAAAATGTTATAGTTTTAGAAAGAACAAAAGAACCAATCCCACTAAATCCTAAAGATAAACTCTGGAAGGATTTGATTGATGTCGCCTCTCCTGAATGTGAAGCTGAAATTTTAGATAGCCTGCATCCTTTGTTTATTTTGTACACTTCAGGAACTACAGGAAAACCAAAAGGAGTTTTGCATGGTACTGGAGGTTATCTTACACATCTACATTCAACATATGGTTGGGCTTTTGACATTAAAGATTCTGACGTGTTTTTTTGTACTGCAGATATTGGGTGGGTTACAGGCCACAGCTATGTGGTGTATGGACCACTATTGCATGGGGCCACCGAAATAATCTATGAAGGTGCACCTGATTATCCAGACGCATCTCGAATGTGGGATATTATTCAAAAACACAAAGCTACAATATTTTACACAACCCCAACTGCTCTCCGGATGTTTATGAAATTTGGAGATGATATTCCAAACTCTTTTGATCTTTCTACAATCCGATTACTTGGAACCGTCGGAGAGCCAATTAATCCAGAAGTTTGGAAATGGTACTATAGAGTAATTGGAAAAGAAAAATGCCCCATTATTGATACCTGGTGGCAAACAGAAACAGGAGGAATGATGATTTCTGCCCTTCCTGGAATTGAGACTATTCCTCTAAAACCAGGTTCAGGAACTAGGCACGTTCCAGGCGTAAGTATATCGGTGGTAGATGAGGAAGGCAAAGAAGTTTCTGTAAACACAAAAGGATACCTGATTATCAAAAACCCATGGCCTGGCATGCTTTTGACACTATGGGGTGATGATGAAAAATACAAAAATGCCTATTGGTCAAAATTTGAAAATTCCTACTATTCAGGAGATTATGCAAGAAAAGATGAAGATGGATATTTCTGGTTACTTGGAAGAGCCGATGATGTCCTCAAAGTTGCCGGACATAGAATTGGGACAGCAGAGCTAGAAAGTTGCATTGTGTCTCACGAAGATGTTGCAGAATCTGCCGTTTGTGGAATTCCTGATGAGGTAAAAGGAGAAGTAATAATTGCATTTGCAGTGCTCAAAGAAAATGTTGAAAAAGATTCCACACTTTTAGAAAAAGAAATTTTTGAAAAAATAAGAAACGATATAGGTCCCATAGCTACTCCACAGCAAATCTACTTTGTTTCAAAATTGCCAAAAACTCGAAGTGGTAAAATAATGAGAAGATTACTAAAGGCAATAGCTAACAACGATACTATAGGTGATGTAAGCACTCTTGAAGACGGAGCTGCAGTAACAGAAGTTCAAAGAGCCTTTCAGGAATTACAAAAATCTATCAAAGAAAAAAATAACTAATTACAAATTCATAGAGTATTTTTTAATTCGTTAAGATCGGTTGATAATAACAAATTAAACATTTTCTTTAATCCGTCATATTCGGATTTTGCATTTTCATCAAGTTTTGAGTAATCCTTGCTGATTTCTAACAATCTGTTTTCAGCGTTTTTGAAAAACTCCTCAAGAATTTTTATTTTTTCATCTGTCATTTCAGTTAAATCGAAAATTACAGTGTTACTTCCAATCAAATTATTTTTTTCATCATATAGACTGACTGCATGCAGTAAACCGGGAAATGTATTTCCATCTTGTTTTTGAAAAGTAATTTTTCTGTTAGATACCTCTCCTGTCTCAAACCATTTTTGTAAAGAGTCATTCATCTCGCCCCATGATTCTTTTGGAACATGCTCAAAAATTGGCCTGCCTAGAATCTCTGATTTTGCATAGCCTAGCTTGGCAGCATAAGTTGAGTTGCAATCTAAGATTATTCCTATGGAATTAATTCTTCTCCACATAATTGGGGCGTCTTTTAGGATTTTTCTAGCCTCAGTTTGATGCACTTTTTCAAATATCCATGCCTACTTATTAAATTGAAATATGCCTAGACCACTTATTTGTGTCATATGTGTCAGCAACACAAAAGACATACACCTGTTTAACAATCAATTCGGAGTAATTTTCTTGTTTGAAACCAAACACAACCGCGGTTATGGTTGTACTGGTATTCCTTTTCGGAACGGTAACAATCAGCCAATCTAATTTAGCTTTTGCTGCTTCCTCAGAAAAGATTCCGCTCGTCCAAAAACACGAGCAATTTGAGGGGCAAGAGGTTACTGGATTTTGTTATCTGCAACAAAATGAAGGAAATGTAGAGTGGAGAATCAAAGTTAGTGGTCTTGTCCCACAAACACAAGGGCATTTTGATCTAGGACACTGGGCAGGAGAAGATGATGTTCCATATACAGCTGATGAGAATGGTGATGCTGATTCTAAAAACCAAATAATTAATTTGAGTAAAGTAAACTCTGGATTATTTTCTGAATTTGCAAATTGTAAAGTTTACCTGGAAGGAAGCAGTCACTTTATTAGTCCTGTAATTGCAATTGGAGAACCTGGTTCTGCTAATCAGGAATCACAAACAACAAATCAAAATCTATCTGAAAAAGAGTCTTTAGAAAATAATTCAAAAGGAGTTGCTTTAGGAAAATCAGATTCGGGGGAACGGAATGTAGATAATTTTAAAAATTTAGAAACTCCTGAAAAAAAGTTTTTCTTATTTTCCATCTTTGAATCTATTTTTGAGTTATTCACTAACAGTCAAAACGAGTCCACCGCAAACAATTCTAATATCAAACGTGGCGTCCCCTTCTCTAATACTGATCCAAACGATGCATCTATTACCATTGACTCAGATAAGGAAGAAACAGAACAAAACAATTCCAATCAAAATAACAAAGATTCACAAAATGATAAGAATTCAGGCCCTGGCAATGACAAAGGAAACGACGCCAAACCAGAGGATAAAGGCAAGCCAGTCAAAGGAAACGACGCCAAACCAGAGGATAAAGGCAAGCCAGTCAAAGGAAACGATGACTAAAACCACTGGTCTAAATTCTGGCTCTTTTTCTCAATTGCTTTTTTTAGACGATTCAAAGATGACTGAATCCTATCTTCTGAAAAACTTCTCTCCTTTACAAGAAACTGTGTCATTGCTTCATAGTTTACTTTGTCAAAAACAATTTCCTTAACGTCTGCAACTTCTGGTTTTAGGAAGATTTCTCTTATTTGCTCATAGTCTATTTCTTGAAGCTGTTCTTGAATTTGTGGAATGTCTTCTAATCTGGAATGCTGTTTTATCATTTTTAGTGCGGTTTTTGGGCCTACTCTCTCAAAACCATCTGGATTAAAATCAGTGCCAATCAAAATTCCAATGTCAACTAATTGTTCTCTTGTAACGCCAAGTGATTCTAGAGTTTTACTTGTTTCGATAATTTCCGGTTCAATTTCGATGTAGGTGTTTCTATTTGGAATTTTTCTTCTTCCACTGTTTGTAAAATTTCTAATCAATCTTTTTGCTCCTAGCAAAATTGAATCAAAATCCTGACTTGCCGAAGCATATGCTTGACCGGTGTTTGTCAAGTGAGCTGCAGTAGCTTCTCCTTCAGATGGGGCGTCAATATATGGAATGCCAAAATATTCTAGGAGTTGTTTTGATTCTTCAACCATCCCATCTTTCATGGCAGTTGTTTGTTGAGCGTATTTCCTAGCTTCTGCCATATCTCCTGCAGCTAATGCTTTTTCGTACTTTACTGTGGCATCTTTTTTGATTTGTCTTCTTCTTTCAATTTCAGCAGTTTTAAGAGAAGGAGGCTTGCCATCAAATACATACACTGGCTTTATTCCTAAAGATAAGAAGTTGATATTTCTATAAAGCAGACCGCTAAGGTGGCTTGTAATTCTACCTTCAGAGTCTGTTAATTGTAACCCATCAGGACCTCTTATGCTTGCTAAAAACTGGTAGATTGCATTGTATGCATCAACTGCAATTACCTTATTTGCAAAATACTCTAGCTTTGTTTTTTCCCTGATGACCAGAGGTTTTAGGTTTAATCCCATTGTGATTTGTATTTTTTTTGCTGTTTTGTATTTATCTATTCAAAACAAATCTGAGCAAACTCAATATGCTTGGGAAAACTGTGATAATTGTGAAGCCTTGGTTATTTTGGGTTGGTATTAGCTTTATTGTTGGGGGTTCAACTAGTTTGGCCATAAATTTTGGTGTAGATGCTCCTCTGTCCCCGATGGAAGATCTTACAGGCTATTCAGTTGCCTGGATTGCAATAGGAATAGTATTTGTGTTGTTTAGTCTTTTTAAGAAGAAAAAGGAGAAAACCCAATGAAAAAATTTGACATTTCACCTAGATTGGAAGAGAAGATTTATGATTCAAAATTTGACAGGTCCAAATTGCAATTGATTATTACAACTTACTTTCCCTTAACTGATAAAGAAAAACAAGATATTTCAAATTCATCAACCTACTCTGAAAATGAAGTAATTTTCAAATCAATTTTTACCGATATTGTTTCAGATGAAGAATGGGGAAAAACCAAAGAACAAATCAAAAAAAAGTTTCAAGATGAACTAGTAAACATCGACTAAGCTAGAATTCTTGGATGTTTATCCAACGAAATGTTTTCTTTATTATGGTGAAAATTTTAGGAAAAATGCCGGGTTAGCCAAGTGGTAAGGCGGCCGTCTCGAAAACGGCTACGCGCAAGCGTGCAGGGGTTCGAATCCCTTACCCGGCGTATCAAATTTAGTTCAAAATTTTATTCCTTTATCAAATTGTAATAGTATTTGCTATCAGTTTGTTTGCCTGAAGAGCGCTGTTTTCCTTATCTTTAATCTCTAACATCAAATCAAAATTATAGTGAAATAATTTAGTGATGATATTTTGAAAATCTCCTAAATCGATTGTAGGACAATGTTTACCTTTTCTTCCATTTTTGTCCTGGGAGCTATAGTCTACCATAGGTAACCCATCTTTATTTTGCCATGTTTTTGATATTATGTCAAAAATATCTTGAATGGGTTTGCCTTCATTGAGGATGGAGTAATGAAATGTATCAAATAATATCGGGATTTTTATTGAATTGTGAATCTCAAGACAATCATTTACTCCAAAATAATGCTCATCATTTTCAATAACTAATCTTTTTTTGACAGATTTTGATAATTTATCAAAATTTTTTATAAAATCTGTTTTTGCCTTTTCTTTATCTCCTTGAGGAAACCCCACATGGATTTGGATTTTTGCAGACTCGTCTAATTTTAACAAATCAAGTAACCTTGAGTGATATTCTAACTCTCTAATGCTTGATGAAACAACGTTTTCTTTTTTGGAATTTAAAACAACAAATTGTCCTGGATGCATAGAAATACGAATTTTATTTTTTTTTATTGTATTACTTAGATTGACAAAATAATCTTGAAAATATTCTTCCCAATCAAATTTACAAATAGGATGTGAGGCAAATGGTATGAAACTTGAACCAAGACGAAAAAAAAGTAATTTGTTTTTGATATTAAAATCTAGAATTTTATTAAACTCTTCAAAGTTTTTTTCAATCGTTTGAATAATTTTAGGATCCGAATATGAGGCTAACCGAAACGTATTGTTGGTATTTGCACGTAGTTCAAGGTTCTGACACGCATAGCCAATTTTCATTTTAATCAGATAATTTACTAGTTATTTTTGCAATTTTTGAACCAAGTGCTCTTGCCACAACTAGGTCCACCTCTTTTATTTGGTCACTATTTGCACCAACTATAGTACTTGGACCATATGGACTTCCGCTTTCATGAAGTTCTTTGGTATCATATGATGGTCCAACAATTATCATTCCTTGATGAAGCATTGGGAACATCATTGAAAGAGCAGTTGTTTCTTGACCCCCATGAACACTTGATGCCCCAGTAAAAACTCCTCCTACCTTACCAATTAGTTTTCCTGTAAACCAAAGATCCGTGCTAAGATCCCACATCTTTTTCATTTCATGTGCCATATTACCAAATCTTGTTGGTGAACCAAAAATTATTGCATCTGCCTTTGACATCTCTTCAATGATTGTAAACTCATCTGATGTTGGATATTGTTTTTCTAATTCTTGATGTTTTTCAAACCAGATTTGATCTTTTTTTACAATATCTATTGGAACATCATCTGCAATTCTCATTAACTTGATGGTTGCTCCTTCTTGTTTTGCTCCTTGAGCTACTGCTTCGGCCATCTTTGCGGTGTTTCCGCGCCTAGTGTAAAATATAATTAATACTGCAGGTTCACTTTTCATATTTTTTTTTGATTTTTTTAAAATAAAAACAAGGGAAACCTTTGCCACTAGTGCCAAAGTTAAGTTAAAGCTTATTACGGTTGTTTTTCCCAAAAAAAAGAATAGCATGAGTTTTTCTGAAATAAGTCATGAATATCTAGAATCTCTTAATCATACTCATATCCTGCTTTTTCATGAGGATCAAAAAAATGCCGAAAAGATAGAGTTTAATTTTATTAAATCTGGATTAGACAAAAATCAAAGATGTTTTTACACTACCAATGAACCTGAATCATTAAAGGAAAGATTGGAAGAATTTGGGATTCCAGTAGATAATAAAATTGAAAATAACTTGCTAAACATCATACCAATTCCAAAAACGTTTGACGAATATTCCAAAATGATAGAGGAAAAGGTGGCATCTTTGCCCAAAAATGAACCAATAAGGGTCGTCTCAACACATTACTTTGATTTTAATTCAGACAAGAAAACTGAGTCCATGGAAAAAATAGAACAATGGGTTGATGATAACTTTGAAAAAATTCCTGGTAACTTTATTTGCTCATTTCATGTTCCATCTGTAAGCAAAGATTTGGCTGGAAATTTCATGAAAAATCTATTGGATTCTCACCACTCTGTTTTAGTTCTTACAAAGGACGATAAAGTGGAAAAATTCGATTTTCCTTAGACTAGTCTACTGGTAATTTCTTCTATCAAATTGTTCACTCTTGCATAGTCATTGAAAAATTTCTGCCCTCTTTGAGTGATTTCTATATCATGATTCATCTGAATTAGCCCTTTTTGTTCCATTTCCTCCAAGTATTTGAGTAGCTTGTCATAGGAAGTATTACATTTTTGCTGAATCCTGGTTTTGGATATCTTTTCATTTTCAAGTTTATCTTGGTTAATTGCCATCATAATTTCGTAATAAATTTGCAATTTCGATCGCTTATCTTTCATATACTAACTTAATTCAATTTTTCTAGACAGTAATAAAAGCGACTGAAATTCTAGTCCCTTAACTCTCAATGAAGGATACGAAATCTATGGAATGCCCAAATCTTATTTTATGAATTAAAATATGATGTCTGAAAGAAATTAAAAAACTCACCTAGGTGAGGAAGTCCATTAAATACTCAGTGCCTATATCTTTTGATGGCATACCTAAGAATTAAAGCAGTAAAAGGTGAGCAATATCTCTATTTAGTAAAAAGTGACTGGGATTCAGAAAGAAAAACTTCGAAACAAAAAATTGTGAAGTATCTTGGAAAAAAGTCATCAGTAACAATAGAAGACATTCCTAAAGACTACAGAAATTCCAAAAAAATTACTGATTTCTTTTCAAATCTAAAATATTTTGATCCAAACAAACATGATGATGCTATAAACAAATGCAAAAATGATTTACTTTTGTCCTTCAGAGAAGGCGATGATATTGGGGCATTTTCTTTGTATGACTCATTTGAAAAAGTGTATGGTTCTAAAGAATTTTTAGAAAAGGTTTTTCGACCCACAATAGATCAAATTGAACAATCTAATTACAAATTACAAAACAAACTAGGGCAACAAATAATCTCTTACAACACCGCACAAAGTCTCATAGATAAAATCAATCAAAAAAATGATCAAGACACAAAAAAGAAAAAAATCCTCATTTGTTTGCCCTATGGTGAACAGCATGCATTAGGTTCTAAAGTTATAGAGTCCTTTCTTTTATCCAAAGGAAACACGATTTGGAATCTACCTGCCTATACATCAACTGTATCTATATTAGAAGAAATTAGAGAAAAAAGCCCAGACCTTGTTTTCATATCCGTATCTCTGGAGGAGAACATCTCATCTGCTAAACGACTTGTAGAAAATATCCGGGAAAATTACAAAAAACCAATCTTTGTTGGGGGTCAAGCAACAAAGACAAAAACTCTCTCATGGGAGGTTGATGTGGTACAAGACCTCTCTCTTGAAAAAATATCGAAATTAACTAGAACAGAAAAAATTCCTAGAATTTGGGTGAAATAAAATGCCATACGAACTAAAAACAAAATCAAATGAATCAATTGAATCGCCATTTAGTTCTGCATTGGACGATGAATGGAAAATTAAATTATATGACGATTTCACGAAGGGAGAAATAAATTCGGCCCTCAGAACATATCACGAGTATTCTCAAAATTTTGATAAGTTAGAGTTTTTTGAGAGAATTTTCAAACCAACCCTAAATCAAATTGAAAAAGATTTCCTTAATGATAAAATCAGCATGGCGTCACAACATGTGGCAGTAAATGTTGCAACTATCTTAACAAGAAAAATAGTTGAAAAACAGCCCACAAATGTAAAATATAGTGACAACTTTTGATAAACCATGGAAAACGTTAATGAAAAATTTTTAGATGGAATTTGGGCCCAGTTCCCTGATCTTGCAAAAGAAGAATTAGTAGATATCACCGACAAAGAAAAATTTGCTACCCTAAATGATCACATGATAGCAGAATTTATCCGGTATGATAAGGTAAAACGCCGTGACCTTTACAGACTAAGCATTATGATAGAAAAATATGCAGCAAAGGCATATGAGCCTCTAGTGGCTGTATTTGAAACTGAACACCTCTACAAATACGTGGAGAAACGTTATCTTGATTTGATGAATAATATTCCAAAAACTTGGGTAATTGGTGGATTTGACAACCCATTCTTTGCACCAACAACTCCTCCAGAAAAAGCTGAAATTCTTACTTGCGCAGGTACAAATCTTGAAGATATGTGGATTGTTGCCTCAAATGGTCCAGATGGTCCCTTTGGTTTGGTTGCAGAAGACCTGGGTGGTGTTGAAAAAGGAGATTGGTTTAGAGGATTTTTCACAACAAAGGCTGAAGTAATCGATAAGGTGATTGAAAAGATGAATCAAATTATGGGAGTAAATATTGATTTATCTAACAAAGGACAAAACTAATCCCTATTAACAAAAAAATTTCAAAAAGAAAAATATTATTTTAGTTGTGTGTTGGTTTTGCTGATCCAGTCGCTCGGACAATATCAGGATCCTGAATGATAGTTTCAACATGTTTTATTCCCATCAATCCCGAAAAGATGACTCCATCTCCCCATCTTGATTGTGTTACTTCAATTGGATATTTGTCTCGTCCTTCTTCTTGTTTTTTATGAAGGTCTGTTCCTTCTTTGTAATAGACGTAAAGGTTGACATGAGGAATATCAGGTCCAACATATCTTTTGAGATTCAATTCAAACAGCATAATTCTCACTATCAACTCTGGGTCGATTTTTGGCTGAGAATTCATCACTTGATTTAAAAATTGTCTAAAAAGTGGCTCAATAATTGAATTTGTTGAACTCATTTTTATTCAATTTCCGTTCGTTATTTACTGTATTTAAGATTATATCAAAAAAACCCTAGTTCTAATAATTGACTATGAATTTTATTTATCCTTGGAAATTATAGAGCGAAATTAACTACACCTTTAATTTCAAAATGCAGGATTTGAAAAATTGAATTTATGAATTCTCTAAACTTCCTAACCCCTGTTAATCTGAATAATGAAATTTTCTTAGGCCATTGAAGCATTGATTGTGCACTGGTTTTTAATTAATTCCTTTTTGAATTATCTTTAGTATCAATTCAGTGGTCTATTCAGTATAACTAGACATTCTTGAAATTTCTAACCCCTTTCCAAATATACCATGTAGCAACTGTTCGATATGGCCTCCATTTTTGCGCAATTTTGATTATAATTTCATCAGATGGTTTTTCACTAAATGAATAAAGTGTCTGAATCCCGTTTCTTAATCCCAAATCCCCCAGAGGAAGGATATCTAGTCTTCCTAATCCAAAGATGAGGAACATTTCTGCAGTCCACCTTCCTATCCCTTTGATTTGAGTAAGGTCGTTGATTATTGCTTCATCTTCTTTTTTTGAAATTTTTTTTAAATTGATTTGATTTGAGATTATTGCACTTGAAATATTTTTGATATATTGTACTTTCATTTTAGAGATTCCTGAGGAAAGTAGGGTTGAATCATCTGTACTTAGCACTTCATTTGGAAGAGGGTATTTTGGAAAAATATCTCTAAATCTTTTACCAATTGCCTTTCCTGCCGCATCAGAAATTTGTTGCGTAATTATTGCATCTATAATGGCCTCATATCGATTTCTCATAACACGAATTTTACAAGGCCCCACATCATCTATTATTTTTTTTAATTTGGAATCCTTTTGTAATTCCTTTATTGCGTTTTCATACTTCATGTTTTATCTCTTATATTTACTAAAAAATTATTTATGATATTTTGTTTTTTAAAGTTTCAACCATAAAAGAAAATAATATTATTACAAAAATATATTCAATTAAGCATGAAAGGACTGTGCCAAAGATGCTATACAAGTAATGTGGATCTAGAGATTGATGAAAATGGGATTCCCACATGTATAAAATGCCGAGATCCTCTAAATGTGGACCATGATTAATTCAATTATATTTCATAACACAATTTTGTAACAATTTTTGAGAACACACAACTATGCTTAAGTAACTTCCCTTCCTATGAAATATACAGAAAAAGTTGAGTTGTCACCAAAAGCCCATCTCGGTCTTGGTCTTAAACTCTGTTTCAGATACAATGGAGAAGGCTTCATAAAATCTGAAATTTGCCTTTTTCTGATTTTTCCCGTTGATTTACCTTCTAGGAAGTTTTAATGTAAATGTAGTTGGGTGCTCTTTAACATCGATAGTTCCTCCATGATTTTCTATTATACTTTTACAGGTGACTAATCCTAACCCTGTACCGGTTTGTTTTGTGGTCGATAAAAGTTTAAAGATTTCATCCTTATCTATGCCAGAAAATCCATGTCCTGAATCTATAAACTCAATTATTGTTTTAGCCAAATCTTGTTGTGCTTTTATTTTTATTTCTCCCTTTCCTTGCAATTCTTGTATTGAATTTATAAGCAAATTTCTAAACACAATTTGAAGCTGATCAGAATCTCCAAATACTGATACATTATTCACTTGAATAATTGTTTTGATGTTTTCAGGAATGTTGACTGATTCTAAAGTCTCATTCAATAATGATTTTAGATTATACATTTTCTTTTGGAGTGGATGGACTCTAACAAAATCTAAGACATCTTCTACTTGATGAGAAATTCTATTGAGATTTTTCTCAATAATCTGTAATTTTTCCTTAGCGTCTCCAGATGCAAACGTTTGTTTTTTCTTAAGAATACCTAATGCAAGTTGGATATTGGACATTGGATTTCTAATATCATGAGAGAATCTTGCTGCAAGCTCTCCTAATGCCGAAGTTCTTTCCTTAATAATTATTGTTTTAGTTAGTTTAACAGTTTTAGACAATAACAATAATGTATAAAATAATAGAAAACTCATTGATATTCCTATAAATGGAATTACTAATTTGTTGTCCTGAATGGTTTGCTGATCAGGAATTTCTCCTAGATAGGAAATAATCCATACTCTTTGACCAAATTCTAATTCTTGTGTACTCTCAAATATCTGTCTTTCAGGATTGGCTTTTACATAATGGGAGGAAAATAAACGGCTTTGTTCATTTTTCACTTTATCATAAATTTTTATTTCAATGCTCTCAAAAATTTTAACTCCTAAAATACCTTCAACAAAATCATCCATTCTTATTACTAGAACCAGAAACCCATCTAATTGTGAATTATTTTCTTCGTTGTTTTTGTAGAGGGGCATAAGGAGCAAAACGCCATTTTGTTTCTTCTCATCTATTTCTTGAACTAATGTGAGTTTTTCAGTCATTGTAATTGCATCTGATTGGATTGCTAAATCTGCTGCTTGTCTCCTTAAGTCATCTGAATAAATGTCAAAACCTATTGCTTGTTTATTTCTTTCATCTTGCGGTTCTAAATAAACAACTGGGGCATATGTAGATCTTGAACCTTCTGGATAGATTGAATAATCTATTCCATAAGCTTGCATTTTTTCAAGCAATTCATCCTTTTCTTTTTCACCAAGCAGATACTGATTGTAACTCAGTCCTTGAATTTCTGGATACCTTTCAGAAATTTCTTGAACTTTGAAAAATTCCGAAAATTCTTTTGGGGTAACTTCTTCTGAGGCTAGAAAAAGACCCTCAAAACCCAATAAAACCTGCTCATGTGTTTCTAATTGCTCTTTAATCTGCAAAGTAGTTTTTTCTGTAAATCCATTAAACTCAATTTGTTGAGATTCATTTTCTAAATCTAGAATTACCAACCAAAAAATCAAAGTAACGCCTAAAGATAATACTAAAGCTATCCATGGTATTGGACCAAAATTCATATGCTAATACGATTTCGCTGATATTAAAAATCTCTTTTATGAAATTAACATGCTTAAATGTGAGATTTGCTTTTATTTTTTGTGGGAGAAGAAAGTACAGTAATCTCTTTTAGAATTAATAAAAAATTAAAAAAAGCACTTGAGGACGAATGTGAATTAAAAAAAATTTCTGTAAATAATGCCTTAACAAATATGGTTGATAACCATCTCAAATGGGACAAGTTTGCCCAAGAAATGGGCTTGATTTTTGTAACAAAGGCAATTTTTCGAGACATCTTAAGCAAAATATCTGAAAGAGAAATCAAAATATTGGCAACTACCATTTGTAGGGGTGCGCTAAGAAACGCAACTGTGTATATGAAAGGAGAATTTAATCTTGAAAATTTCCTTGAGATAATCGATACGTGGTTAACTCATTCTCATGTTCCATTTAGGAGAATCGCAAATGAAGACCATGTAAAATATATCCTGTCGCATGATTTAGGTTCAAAATATTCCTACTACATATACACTGCAATAAACACACTTCTTCCCGAAGTTGATTGTACATGTAAAAATTCTCATCTTGAAGACCAAACCTTGACCTTTGAAATTGTAAAACCAGCAAAATAGATTTTTTTCAAAATCATTTGTACTACTTTGTAAACGCAGTTCTTAAATCTATAAAAATTTCCATAAGTTATGATGTATAAAAGCCGACTGATTTCTAACCATCTTGATCAAATCTATACGGATTTACTTACTAATTACATACAAAAAAAGTCAGTAGAAAAACCTACCAAATAATAAAATCGAGACAAATTAATGACTCTAAATTCTCTTTCCCCATCCCCTGTTTTTAATAAAAGCCAAAGACATGTGTGCGATACTTGCCAAAGTGAAATTGGGGATGAAATCTCCAGACTAATAATCATGCGTGATAAAGATAGAGGGCCACGTCTGCTGTGCTTTCATTTCTTCTTTCCCTGCTGGGATTTGAGACTGTTATGCCAAAAATACCCAAATTTGATAGTTGATCATTTAAGATTTAGTTTTCCAGAGAATCTAAAAATTTCAAAAAAATCTCTTAAAGATATGAAAAGTAATTTTGGATTTTGGAATTAATTTTTGTTTTGACTTATTTCACACCTAATCATATTGAGTAAAGGCCTAGAGTAAATTTCCAAGTTGTCTCATCCAATTTTACGAATTACAGACATTGCAGTGTCATGAAGTGCTTTTGACACGTTTGACATTGTTTGAAGAGTTTGTTGTTGTTTTTGAAGTGCATTTTGTAAATCAATGTTTGCTAACTCTGCATCGTCTCCTAAAGTTGAGATTTTTTCCTCTAATACTTTAACCCCTGTTTGTAGAGAATTTATTTTTTGATCAATGCTTGCCAAATTCCGAGTAATAAATTCAAGATCTGATTCTCTGTATTGTGAAGACGATTCGGAAGTGTCTCCACTTGTCAATCTTTCTGCATCATCATAATTTGATTCATGTTCCTCAGAGATGCTTTGAAGCCACTGTTCTATTATTTTTAATTCAGCATCAATTTGCTGGGTCTGTTTATCAATTTCATTATTACATAAAACAACTATTCCCTGTAAATCATCAACAACACTGTCAGTGGTTTGTGAATTTTCAAAGGATATGATTCCCTCCTCCCAAGCCGTAGTTGTTCCTCCCTTTCTCATTATTTCCTTTACAATTGTTTTAGCCAATTCAAAATCTGCTGAACTGGCCATTATCAGAACTTTGGATTGGGAGGGGCCAACTTGAGATGAAGTTGCTTCTGAAGGACTAATTTCGGGATTGATGAAATCTGGATTAAATATATCTGGATTTGCAGATATGGCTGACTTTAGGTCATTAAAATGTTGAACCTTTTCGGAATAAAATTCTAAATCCTCACTAGTTTCCATATATGCCTCCCTTAACACATACTGAATTAATGATTCAATGTCTGTCCCTTCTCCATAAGTCATTAAAATTTTGTAATTTTCTCCATTCATTGAGGGAATTTCTATGGTGGCGACTCTAAGGGTTGAAATTGCCGATGATTCGTTTGTCCCCTTTCTTGCCTCCAAAAGATTTGGAGTGGAAATTCCTGCATCCTCTAATTGTTGCTTAAGAAAATTTATTTCGCTTCTCATATCTTCTACCTCTTTTGCAGCTTTATCGGAAAGATGCATGTAGTTGTTATCTAAAAGCCAATTAATCGAAGTAAGTAGTTCGGTTTGAGAAATTTGTCCTTCTAAATACCATCGCAAGTTATTGTTTAACCAGTCTGGGATTGGATTTGATTCTGTCTTTTCAAAAGCCACTATGACCTCATCATCGATTTCAGGAGATGAAAAACTACTGTTAAAGGAAATTGAAAAAACTAGTATTATAAAAAACACAACAATTCCTTTTGTCATCGATTTTAACATCCTCTCATCATAGATACACTTTTCTTAGAATTTACTCCAAAAATACCGAGGGTATAAAAGAATAAAATTGCAATTTATATCCAAATTATGAACATATCAAAAATTCTAAAAGATTCTGGTTTGAATCGGTTCTTTTCTAAAACAAAACCAAAGATCTCAAATCAACCAGTAGTCAATATAACAGACCTTGATGAGGACTGTGAAGTAGTCACAATCGACAAAATAGGGATTACAGAATTAGGCCAGGGTGCCTTATTGCTCAAAACTCAAGATGGAAAAGAGTTTCCAATGTCTGCATTTTCTGCTGAAACTGCAAAAAGCATATCTGATTTTCAACAAGGTAGGCTAGATGAACTTCCTACAATCTACAATCTGGTTGAGCAAATCTGTGAAAACGCTGAGCTTTTACTTGTCAAAGTAAGGATCTTTGTTAGCGGGCATGCACTAAGAGCAAATCTATACTTTACAGGAAAAAAAGGACTTGTTTTGAGAAATTTCAGGGCATCTGATGCAATTGCGCTGGCAACCTTTTACAGCATTCCAATTTTGTTGAAAAAGGAATTACTCCAACAAAGCCCAAAAATCAACTCTAAATGAGTTGATTGTATTTTTTCAATTCGATCAAGTTACTCAAATGTGGTTCATAATGAACAACTAATTTATTTTATTATATCATTACTAAATTCAGAACTGGAATTGAAATACGGTTGTTGTAAAGAATGCGCGTGTGCCTCTTCAAAAATACGAGACCCAGGATGTCTTTGCACCAACCACGACGAATTTGATTAAACTAGAAAACCTAATATCGTATTTCATTATTGATCTTAAACCCCGCCTTTATCATTCAAAATTTTTCTTGAATAATTTTGAAAACTCTTTTTCAATTGTTTTTCTGAAAAGTTTTTTGTTTTTTATGTAATAAACGGTTTTTCTATTTCTATAATCAATATTTTGGATTATTTTCTTTAATCGTCATCACTCCTTTTTTATTTCTCATTCTTCTAATTATGAGAAATATAGGAACTAAAATTAGTAAAGCGAGTACAAAGAAGAATATTCCTATTGCTGAGTAATCATTTACAAAAATTTTAGTCTCAAACCATGCTTGAGGTAGAATTGTGACAAAATCACTTCCGGAAAAATCTTCTATAGTTCCAACTGCAAGGCTATATTTTCCAGATTGATTTTTTTCATCCACTACTATGATATAATATTGGCCGTCCGAAGGAATGGTTAGTTTAACTTCTTGTCTTTCCCAGTAAGTAACCTGTCCAAAGGGTTCGTAAAACTCTCTTCCAGGATATGACCCTTCATAAAGAAATTTTTCTGTAGATAATAGACCCTCGTTAGCCTCATTGGAACTTTGTATTGTTCGTGGGTCCATTAGAATTAAAGTTGGAGAGTATTCTTCTAGCCCCTGGATCTTTGGAACTACAATGCTTGCATAGAAAGAATCCCCTTTCTTTGCTTCAAAAGTATAGAATTTTGTATCTCCTGTATCAAGATTCTCATAAATGGCCCATGAAATTTTATGATCAGGTATTACCAATGCAGTTTCCAGACTGCGATGACTATCATCATGAGTAATCAATTTGTGTCCAAATGCAGGGGTTGTGACAAGAAAGCCTAAAACAAAAACAAATAGAATTGCTTTTTTCATGCATTATGCTGCCATTTTTACTATTTTAACTCAAACTCCAAGTCCTTCAATTGGCACTAGAAAATAATCTCAGCACTATTCAAATATCAAAACACCCAAAATTGTCTATGAGTCTAATCACTATTCAAGAATGCAAAAACTGTAGAAAAAATTTCCAGGATTGGTCATGTGATTACTGCTATTCAAAATCTGTTATTAGAATTTGCGAGGGACAATAAAATTGCAAGAATTGCAAAACTCAAAATTCGATGAGATGGTTTCAGACAATAAAATCCCAATAAGGCTGGCATGCATCAAACCAAACGGTATGCCTACAGTGGTTTCTCTTTGGTATATCCAATTGGATGGAAGGATTTATTGCGCTACACAAGGTAATGCAAAAATTGTTTCATATTTGGAGAATAACCCAAAATGCGCTTTTGAAATTGCAGGAGACAAGCCTCCATACAAAGGAACCCGTGGTGAAGGAATTACTCAAATCATCCAAGAAAAAGGCAATGAAATACTTGAACTCCTGATGAACAAGTATCTCGGACAAAAGGAATCAACATTAACAAAGTTCTTGAAGAAAAATTCAAAAAATGAGGTAGCAATTGAAATAACTCCTCAAAAAATTTTCAACTATGATTATACAAGAAGGATGAAAGATATCTGAAATGAAAGATGAGGGTTGCCCTACATGCGGGTCTCGTAATTATGGAAATATTGAGATGGTAAAAGAGAATAACAGCGTAGTGTGGAAAAAACAATGCTACTCGTGTAAAAAATTTTGGTATTCTCAAAAATAAGTATCAATTAGAATTCCTAGTGCCAAAAAATTTAGTTTAATGATATAATTAATATCTTAAAAAAATAATATCAATTTATGACAGATATAATTTGGGGGAATGGGTCACAAGTACTCACAAAAGATTCTTTTGTTCTAAACGTCACTCATAGAAAAAATGGAAACAAGGAAAATTACTCAGACTCTGAAAAAATAAAAATCACCTCTGCCGATTTACCAGGTTTTCCTCACAATCAACAAGAATGGGCACCTGAAACTCTCCAAGAATGTATTAAAGATGCATTTCTAAAATGCGAAGTAGATAGAAGAGAGGAAGGAACTCTTCTGGCGAAAGTTTCCCATTCCGGCGTGGGTGGGTATTAGTGTGGGCCCCACTCATAGTTCAAAAATCTGATTTACATAGAGTAAATTGCCAATCTCTCATTTCAAGTGACGTTCCTGCAATAATTTTGAAGGGATTTTATGATAAAAAGAGTTGCCATTCTATAGTCAATAAAATAATGACCGCCCCTGGAGACTACCAAAAGAAAAATCTAAAACACATTGGACCCTTTTTGATGTCTTATGCAACAAACAAGATGGAATATTTTATTCAAGCAAAAAAGACTCAAAAGAAATTTTCGAAAATATTTTCTCAAAAAGAAAACCCCACGAAAAGAATTTTCAATATGCTAAAAATGGTTTTCCCTGAATCAAAAATAAATTTGGCAAATGAATATGGTAAAAAATACTCTCCTTTTGTTATTCGTATTCATGAATTAGGAAAATCAATACCTGTACACAAGGATCATGTTGGTTATGAAGGAAAAGAATATTCTATTTCAAATATTGATTATCAACTATCATGTGTTTTACACCTACAAGAATCAGAACATGGAGGTGATTTGGTAATCTATAATAAAAATTGGAAAAAAACTGACGAAAAATATCGAAAAATAGAATTTGGGTATTCTTCCAAAGTTGTTACTTCAGAAAAATCTTGCAAGATTTCAAATCTTGAACCTGGAGATTTAGTTTTAATCAACCCTATTCAATATCATGAAGTAACAATGATTCAAGGACCAACACCAAGGATTACTTTAGGAATGTTTTTGGGTTTTTCTAATAATGAAAAAAAAATTATTTCCTGGGCCTAGATTAGTTAAAAATGGATTTGATTAGTTTTGTCAGGAAATGCAAAAAACAGTAAATTTGAAAAATCTCTTTTTGTTTTTAGGCGTGACTTACGCCTAGAGGACAATACTGGATTATTCCGAGCACTTGAAAATTCAAAGACAGTGATTCCAATTTTTATTTATGATGATTTTTTTTTGAAGCATTTTAAAGATTCACAATTTCGATGGAACTTTCTTAATGAATCTCTTTTAGATTTGAATGAACAATTAAAAAGCCAAAAAACCTCTTTACAAATTTTTAAAGGAAACCCCAAAAAAATAATCCAAAAAATCGTCGAAGAACATAATATAGATTCTATTTTCATGAATACTGATTTTTCATTTTACTCAAAAAAACGAGATATGGAAATTCATAAACTGTGCTTAGAATTGAAAATACATCTATCAAGTACCCTGGACTTTTTACTACATAACCCTAATGAGATTAAAACAAATCTCAATAATCCTTACACCATTTATTCTCAATTTTATAAAAAAGCCAGGATATTTCCTGTCAGAAAATCCCAAAGGAAATTAAAAAATAATTTTAATAGAGAAAAAATCTCCGATTTTTCCATTTCAGTTCCCAACGTTGAATCTGAATTTCCTGGGGGGCGCTCAAATGGATTAAAAATTCTAAAAAATCTAGATAACTTCAAAGATTATGACAAAACAAGAGATTACCCAATAACCCTCACTACAAGATTATCTTCTCATTTGAGATTTGGAACAGTTTCAATTAGGGAAGCGTACGATTACATCCTCTCAAAATTAGGAACCCATCATACTCTGATGGGCGAAATTTATTGGAGAGAATTTTTCAATCATATTTCTTTTCATTTTCCTTTTGCTACACAAAAGTCATTTAAGAAAAAATATCAAAAAATTTCATGGTCTCGTTCTAAGGTCAAATTTGAGGCATGGTGTAATGCCAAAACTGGCTTTCCAATAGTCGATGCAGGCATGGAGGAATTAAATCACACAGGTTTCATGCATAACCGTGTCAGAATGATTGTGGCATCGTTTCTGACTAAGGATCTTCATATTTACTGGAAATTAGGTGAGAAGTATTTTGCCCAAAAATTAGTAGATTATGATCCTGCTGTGAATTCCGGAAATTGGCAATGGGCTGCATCTACAGGTTGTGACTCTGTCCCCTATTTCAGAATCTTTAATCCCTGGTTACAGCAAGAGAAATTTGACAAAGATTGTTTGTATATAAAAAAATGGATTCCAAAACTGGAATCCTTAACTCCAATTGTCATTCATAATTTATGGAAAAATTTCCCTTCAAATCTTAACTATCCTAAACCAATAGTAGATCACAAAATAGAGGCGCAAAAATCAAAAGAAATTTTTAAAGAAATAAAATAAAAAAATTCATGGTTCAACCATTATTAATTTCCCTTGAATTTTGTCATAGAATCCATTGACTTCCATCGCAGGAACTTTGAATGTGGCTGAAACCACTTCGCCTACTTTTGCTGTGCATTCTGGGACTATCACACTTACACCTAGTTTTGATTCGCCAACACAACCGTGTTTTGTAATTGCCAAGACTGTTACGTCTTCTGTTACTTCTGTTGGAACCAAATTCCATGGTGTTATTGTAAAAAGCAGAACCACAGCAAGTCCTCCAGCTATTAAGGCCATAATCTTAATCGTTGGGGACTTTGATTGAGTGTATACTGGTTTTTGCATTTTACCTCAATGTATATAGGAATTCACAAAATATAATGGAGGGGTAAAAACTACCCCTAGTGCCAAACTTTTGATTCTAGTTATGTGTAGGCTTAGCCTCGCCTGTCACCTTTACGATATCGGGGTCTGAACATACAGATTCAACAGTCCCAATACTCATCAAACCTGAAAAGATCACTCCATCTCCCCACCTGCTTGTGGTTACTTCAAATGGGTACGTGTCACGACCCTCTTCTTGCTTTTGGTGAAGATCTACGCCTTCTCGGTATCTCACATAGAGATTTACGTGAGGAATATCTGGTCCTGGATATTTTTTTAGGTTAACCTGAAACATCATTACTCTAATTAGAAGATCAGGATCCACCTTTGGCATGGTATTCACAACATCCTGAAAGAATTGATAAAAATATGGTTCTAACTTGGGCTGCTGTATCACGACTTTTTCAACTAGTGCTGTCATGACCGTAATTATGCTATTGTGATATTTAACTAGTGATAATTATGGGTGCTAGTGCCAATTTCATTAATTTTCTAACACCATTAATTCCTTAACTCTATTTCTTATCGTTACGGCACTTATACCTGCAGCAAGAGATATTTTTGCTTGTGTTATGTTTTCATTATTTTTTTGAACGGCCAAGTAAACAGCTGCCGCTGCCATGGCCATTGGATGCTTTCCCTCCGTTATTCCTTTTTCTACTCCTATCTCCAGAATTTCTCTAGCGTAAATTTTGGAACGCTCAGATATTTTTACTTCATTTGAAATCCTAGAAACAAATTCACAAGGATTATACGATTTTGCATATGTGTCAAGTTCCCTTGAAAGAAATCTATATCCTCTTTGTATTGTCTTCTTTTTTACTCCGCCTGCTTGGGCAATATCAGATAAAGTTCTTGGAGTCTCGGTAATTCTACATGCCAGATAAAGAGATGCACATAATATGACATGATTTGATCTCCCGGGTAGTAGCTTCTTTTGATAGGCTTTACGAAAAAGATATGCTGTTTTTTCAACAACATGATCGGGTAGTGCCAATTTTGATCTGATTGCATCAAGAAGAGTAAATGCGTTTGTATATGATTGGTTTTGGAGGGAAAACCGGCTATTCCTATCCCACATTCTAAGACGATGAAAAGCCCTTTTGTTATCAATTGAGAGGGATTTTCCCGAAGAGTCTCTATCTTTGGATTCAATCAATGTAGATAACCCCATATCTGCCATTTTTAATGAAATTTTTTGACCCGTTCTAACAGCTCCCTGGTAATCATCATTTTGTAGCCCAAAATTCTCTGGTCCAAAGGATATGACTTTTTCAGATTGAACTATACCACATTTACTACATGAAATTTCTCCAGTGATGAAATCTGTAATCAAAAGCGAATGGTCACAGATTTTTTGTTTTTTACTTTGAACCATAATTACATTAGGACATTACAAAATTTATACAAAGACAATTTACTTTGTGAATGAAAACCTTTTAGAAAATTCAGTATAAAAATTTTCAAAATATAAGGGATTTCCTTAAAGAGTGTTAAACACAAAATTAAACAATTTTAATTCTATTTTATTTATCTTGAAATTCATCTTCAATGTGGTAAACAACATAGTCTCCTTTTGAAGAACTAAAAAGACTTACAACCTTTGACATGAATCCATATTTTTTATTTCGCAATCTAATTGCTCTTTTGGCTACATCTCCTTCCACTATTTTTGCAATTCCATAAAACCACTGACCTTTGGGATTTCCAGAAAAATCAGAAATCGCAATTTGAACTTTATTGTTATTTCTTATTCTTTTGACTTTTGCTGTTTTTTTTCTAGTTGTTACCCATAACGAATTTTCTTCTTTTACATACCAAACGGGAGTTACCACTCCATCACCATTTTTTTTAAAAGTTTTCAATGCAATGTATTTTTTCTCTGGGGGTATTTCCACAATCTAAAATCTGTTTTAAATAATGTAAATCTTTTTTATTTTTCTCTGAAATTGGGCACTAGGAATTTGCTTACCACTAGGTTAAATATCATAAACACCAAAAGCCCCTATGGCAGAAGAACAAGAATGGGCTAATTTGCTTGCTGAAATATTTGACAAGCTTACAGCAAAGCACGCATCCATCACATATGCTTTTGAGAATCTTGAAATGAAAGGCAAGGTGGAAAGAGCAGGCAAAGTTGTTCCCACTGGAACAGTTTCTCTAACAGGGAAGCTGACTATAACCGCAAAGTAGGTTGGATGAGAATGAAACATCAAAATCTCTCCGCCAATTTTTTGACTTACTTAGAAAACGGAAGTTTGAGTATATCTACAGGAAAAAAACCCTCGATGAATTTTAAATCCATTGGCAATAGAAGAATACTTGACATTATTGATATTCCAATTAAATTGGATAAAAAACCAGGTTTGATTAAGCAACTAACTGAGGCCAAAAGCTTGGCAAAAGATCTTAGCAAAAAAAATATCACCTTTGAAATTCAATTAAAGGGGGCACCAGTAATGAAATTAGGCAAAGAGGCCAAACCCAAACTAGCAAAGATAGTCACCCTTAGTAGTGACATCGAGATAACTGATTTGAAAAAGCTCAAGAAGTTAAGTGATTTAATCTAATCATAAATTCGAAATCTAGAAAATTTTTCAAAATATGATCATTCAAAATTATTTACGAAGTCTACAATAGACATAATTTTACCCATCTCTACTATTCTACCATAGTTCTTGGTTTTGCTTTTTTTGATTGGTTCGTTATCTACGCTGATGAATAATAGATGAAAGGCATCAATTGGAACTGAGACTCTCTTAATCTTTTCAAATGATGTTATGTTATACATTGCTCTTCCAATATTGCTCCGGTCTTCTAATTTGCATCTCTCGACCCAATCTGAGGCTTCACGTTTCAAAGCTTTTTTTGTTTCAGCTAGTGGTATTTTTAGAGTAACATCTTTCCTTTTTGCATTCCATAAAATTTCTCCATCAGTATTACTTATTACAGCTAGTCTGACGGAATTGTTAAAATCCATTACCATGTTGAGAACTTTTTCATATCTTGACATCATCTAATGTATTTTTTTAATGAATAAAAACAGTGCGGTAACATGAAGAACATTCTAAAAGATTCACTTAAATCTTATAGTAAAAATAGGATTTTATGGTAACTCCATATTCTGGTTTTGTGGCCTCTGTATGGGAACAATTTCCTCAACTTGCCGAATGGCATGATCTTGATAATTCTATCTTACCACTATGGAAGTTAGATAAATTTATTGAAAAAGGGTATCATAATTTTCATTCTGAAAGGAAACCTCTTTACAATTTGAGCAAATTAATAGAAAAATACGCACAAGATAATGGTGAGCCACTTCTTGCTACCTTCGAGGAAATAGCTCGTTACAAATTTGTAGAAAAAAGATATCAAAAAATGATTGAAAATATACCTAAAGTTTGGGTCATTGCAAATTATGGCAAAACACAAATCAAAACTCCTGATAAAATTGAAGTAATTAACTGCAAGAACACAAACCTGGTAAATGTTTGGAGTGTGATTACTCGAGGACCTTATGGGCCATTTGGCTTAATTGCTGAGGAATATGAGGATGGAAATTTCAGAGGATTTTTCACCCTAACCCCAAATGTGTGTAGATATGCTTTGCAATTAATGGGAAAAACTTTAGGACAGAAATTCCGCATTCAATAGCGACCTATCAAATTTATTATTCAATTGCTTATATTTTGAAATTAGTTTCAGGGTTGAGAATTTTTAATACTATCTACGTACCAACTCTCTACAATTTCAAGGCATTCTTCATAATTCATTTGATCCTTAAAATTTCCTTCCTGGTATTTTTCTTGGCAATATTGAAGACTTGAGTTATAGGTTTGTTGTATGTTTTGTTGGATTTTTTCTTGTTGGGTGGTCGAAGTAATTATCAAGGGAAATGTATTAGATGCAACAGAATTTGTAACAAATACTAATGCTAGTAGAATTGGAATTGCTACAACAATAATAACAAAAATTTTTCTCATAACATTATTTTTTACTAATTATCTAAATAGGATTTCAATGAGATTATACATGATAAATTGGATTTTTTATCGTATTGGAATAAAGGTAAAAAATTGGCACTATCAATTTTGGTTGGCATTAGTTAAATATCATATTCACTCAAGTACAGTATGAATCTTCAATATTCAAATCGAAGGGATTTGGTGGCAGATTGCCCAAAGTGTAGGTCACCTGCATTAGTATTGGTTACCGCTTCAAATGGACGCAACTCTAAAGATTTCCTGGCATGCGCGAGGTGTAAATTTTACATGTTCGTAGAGGAATTCAAAGAACGTTTATTCACGGTTTGAGCACCAGAGTATCAAAAAACATCGAAAAAACATGCCACATATAGTATTAAACGGAAAGGTTGACCTCCTGAAGATTCAAGATGCCTTCCAACCAATATTTTTGAAGTCAGACTCAATAATTCGTGTAAAAGAAATGTATCTAAATTCAGCCAAAAACAATGCCCTTTATTCTACTCTTGTCATTGATGAGACTAATCAAGAATTCTTTATCGAAGTATTGTCTGGTGATTCAAAAACAACAATAAGATTATTCCCATTGACTGATCCGGAAAAAACTGATTCAGTAAAAAATGCAATGGTATTGATATGCAAATCGATTAAAGAGTTATACCCCGACATTCCTGTTGGCAAAACTAATCTTAAAGACTATCTTTTAGGAATGTCAATACATTGTTGAAATTTGTACTTCATAGAACGACATCTCTAGATAGAGATAGAATATTCGAGTTGAGTACCAATTTAGAAAACTTTTCAAAATTGTTTCCCAAATATTTCAAATCGTTGAAAATTACCCAGGCAAATAACTCTGAACTTTTAGTAGAGGAGGAATTATCTTTCTTAAGAATAAGAAGAAAAATACAAACTAAACATAATATACAAAAGCCCAACATTCATAAAATTTGGATTTTATCTGGGCCCCTAAAAGGTTCATCCTTTGTTGAATATTATGAAAAAGCAAGTAAAGGAACTGCAATAACAATAGAAGTCAATCTTTCTTTCAATAATATTTTCGTGATTTTTTATCCACTACAAAAATTTGTCAAAAACCAAGTCAACAAAATAATGGATGAATTCATTTATCAGTGTGAGCTTCATGAGAAAATTTTAGAAAAATAAAAAATTAGCACTAGATTATTATGATGCCAGCAAGATAAATATCAAAATAAAGATCAACAAGCAATGACACAAAATGTCACAATAATTGGTGCAGGTGTAGGAGGTTTAACTATGGCTGCTCTCTTGGCAAAAGAGGGTATTAGGACCACAACATATGAAAAATATGGTAAAGTTGGTGGAAGGACTGCATCAATCACCTACAAAAATCACATTTTAGATAACGGGTTTCATATTATGCCATTTTACACTCAATCAGCGATTTATCAAATTCTCAAGAAAATTGGAATCGAATCTCAATTAAAACTAGGTAGAGTTGATGATATTGCATTTTATTCTGACGATTCTTTTCATATCTATCCAAAGGGCATACTAGATCTTCTGAAATTGTCTATGGTTCCATTAAAAAGCAGGCTTGCTTTGTTAAGAATTCTTTTACCTCTTGCATTTTCATCGATTGAAAAAACGGAATCTTGGGATGACACCTCTCTTGTTGATATTACCAAAAATTTAGATGAGAAAACTAATGCCTTTTTTGAAGCAGTTTGCATGTTGGCATTTGCTGATAGCGCCAAAAACATTTCCTTGGGTGAATTTGCAAGAACAATAATTAGGGCTAATCCATTCAAAGGCGGTACTAGCGAATTTGCATATCCTTCTGATGGAGGTTATGATAAAATTTCTCAAATCCTTTCAAATTACATTCAATCAAAAGGAAATTCAATTTTGCTTAATAGCAGCATAAAAAAAATCCTAATTGAAAACAACCAGGTTACTGGATTTATTGATAATAAAGGTAATTTCATAGAGACTAATTGTATTGTTATTTCATATCCTGCATACCAAGCTCTTAAGCAGTTATTTGATAAGGAAGTTTTTGATCAAAAATTTTTAAAAAAAATTGATAATCTAAATGATACCACTGCCGTTATTGAAGTACATTTTGCTTTATCTAAAAAATTAGATACTCGTCATGTTGTTTTTCCTGTTGGAGAAAAATATACTGCAAAGGGAATTTTTTTCATTTCTAATATGACTCCAAAAGTTTCACCTAAAGGGGAGCATTTGATAATTACAGGAACACCTGTACCTCCACAATATGTGAAAAGCCCCCAAAAAATACGTGAAACTGTAGAAAAAATGAAAGAAGAAATAAACGCAATCTATCCGGATTTCAAAAGTTCCTTACTTTGGGAAAGGCCAATGGGATGGAGTCTGGTGGAATCAGTTGTCAAGAAACCAGGAAAAGTATGGAAATCAAAAATGCCACACAAGGTAAACGGAATAGATGGTCTTTTCTTCGTTGGGGACTCTACTGTAAGTTATGGAATCGGAACCGATTCGGCTGCGCATAGTTCAATTCTGTGTCTTCCAAAAATACTCGAATACCTGAGACAACAAAAACCAATTATTAACTAGACTATGCTGCTCTGATTAATCTGGGTAAATGTTCTAAGGATGTGTCTTTTAGAACAGTAGCCTCAAATTTTGGGGTTTTTTCAGATTGTAAGGCAAAACCTCCCACAAAAATTGGAATTTGGTATGCCTCTGTGATTTTCCGTACCAGCCTTTGACCAGGCTTTATGTTGTCCTCTAATGTTATTGAGACAAAAACAACGTCTGGCTTTGCAGTTTCAATAAAACTGATAATAGATTCATTTGGAGCCGAATTTGCTAAATTGTAAACTTTGAATCCTTTTGAACTGAGATAAGTTTCTAGAACATCGCATCCTAACCTATGTTCTTCTCCTTGTGGAACGCAAACAAGTATCTTTTTCTTATTTGATTCTCCCTGATTTCTATCCATTATAATTTTAACAAGTCCCTGGGCAACATTAGAGGCTACATGTTCAGTGGCTATACTGATTTTGTTATTGGCCCAATTCTCTCCAATCAAGTACATGACTGGACGTAAAATTTTATCAAAAAAATCTGCAGAATTGAATAATTTTACATAATCTTCATAAGTTTTCAAAGATGACTTGATATCTCCTTGAGTAAATTTTTTGTAAAGCTGCTCTTTTGTCTTTTTCCTGGCCTCCTCTTTTTTGGCCATATTCTCAGGATTGTGGGATGCCAAAAATGAAATGATCTTTGGATCATTTCTGTAATCAGGAGGTATATCGTCTTTCAGAACATCAGCTGCCTTCCCAAGATACTTGACAATCTCTTGCCTTGAGGTGTTTTTTTGCTTGTCCCAGACACTTTTAACAAGGTAGAGATATTGGTCGCCTTTAATTTTTTTAGCCCTGATGTATACCATTTTAAAATTTTTAATCCTGCTATGGTATATATTTAATGCCAAATTATCCATCTAGTGCCAAAAATATTACCTTTTTGTCATTGATTAAATCATTTCATGACTGTTCTATTTACCACTAGTAAAAAATATTGGCACCATTTTAAATAAAATAACGACAAAAAACACACCATGAAGAATTCATTTTATCTGAGATGCAAATATCCCGGAGTTGTTCTGGCATGCCGAACTATATTTGGAAGTAAGGGAGGTGAAATCCTTGGATAAAACTATTGTTATATCTGGTGGAATAATTACTGCCTTAGGAGTATCTTTTGCCATTGCTGGAGAATTAGATTATACTCTACATTCTGCATACGGAATGGGTGGTGCTTTCTGGACCCTCGTTGGATTGGTAACAGTTGGGGTAGGTCTTAGGGTAAACCGCAAGAGGAAATTAGAGAAACTTCCCAGAGTAGGTGTAATCTAATAAATGTCTCAAAAGGCAGATAGTGATGTGGTCGCCGAAAATCGGCCCTACTCTATTATTGTAACTGGCGCAACGGGATTTATTGGATCAAGACTTGTTGAGAAATTTGCGAGTATGGGCATTAAAGTAAAAGGAATGTCCCGAAGAGAGATACCAGACCAGCCTTATGTTAAATTTGTAAAAGCAGATGTTTTTGATGTAGATAATCTTACTACTGCATTAGAGGGAACAGATGTAGCTTACTATTTACTGCATTCGATGGAGGGAAGCAAGGAAGAATGGGAAGATTTTGCATCTCGAGAAAAAGTTCAAGCCAAAAACTTTCTTTCCGCAGCTACAAAAGCTGGAGTTAAAAGAATAATCTATCTTGGAGGTTTGATTAACGAGGGTGATGAATTATCTCCACACATGCAAAGCCGAAAACAAGTAGGTGAGATTTTATCATCAGGCTCTATTCCTGTGACTGAATTACGAGCTTCGATAATTATCGGAGCTCAAGGAGGTTCTTATGCAATGTTGAGATACCTTGTAGAAAGATTAAGAGTAATGGTATGTCCTTCATGGGTAAAATCATTAGCACAACCCATAGCTGTGGATGATGTTGTGGAATATTTAGTTGGTTGTTTTGAGCATCCAGAAACTTCTGGCAAGATCTATGATATTGGAGGCCCAGACAAAATGACCTATGAAGAATTAATGAGAGACTATTCGGCCTATTTGAACAAAAATCTTTTTGTTATTCAAATTCCATTTCTGACAACCAGATTGTCCTCTTATTGGGTAGACCTAATTACACCTGTAAAAGCTTCCTTAGCAAGACCTCTAATTGATAGTCTTGTTCATGATACTGTGGTAAGAAATAACGATATCAAAAAAATAATTCCAATTAAACTAAAATCCGTTAGAGAGGCAATAGAAATTGCCACTAAAGAAATCAATACCAATCCACCAAAAATGAACAAAAGAGAAGAAAAAACTGGTTTCAAAATCAACCAAAAAATTTTGTTGGTAAGTCTATTTGCTTATGGTATATGCGGAAGCACCTATTATTGGTTGGACAATAGACCCGAAGTTTATGAACCTCTATGGCTTTTAGCCTCTGGGATTTGGTATCTTACAATTGGATTCTCTATTCTATTTGTCTATAACAAAACAAGATTAGGTTATTTGATGGCAGGAATCTTAACGTGGGTCACAATGGCTTTTTGGCTGTTTGATAATTTCTATGTGGCATTCCAAATGTCTCTGATTGCTGGAGATCCTAGTACCGTAATCATAATAAGAAATTTTGTGGGAATAGCACTTACCGTAATAGGTATAATTGCTTCTCATAATCTCTTTCACAAAGTGATTGATTACCAATACAAAGGAAAACCAATTTAATCATTTTTTATTTTTTATCAAACAAATCATTATTAACAAAATTTTGTTTTTATTAGCACTAGAAGAAAAAGTTAGCCCCCATTAAATATAATCACAACCCATCATGGTCCATGATGCAACAGCAACAACACCATACATTAGGAAAAGCAAAGGTAGGAGCCGTTGCAGGGCTGGTAGCTGGGTGTGCCTTATTTTCTTCATTCTTTGCTATCGACCAACAACTAGGAATTCCAAATGGAACATTTTACAAGACTGTTGGTATACCAATGGGACTTGAAGGTGCCGAAGCAATAGCGATTGGATTTATGGCTCACATGTCAGCAGCTGCATTGATTGGAGCAACTTATTCTGCGGCTGCTTCAAAATGGAGAACTTTCCAAGTCATTACTCCTCCAAAGGGAATTCTAATGGGAGCAGTGACAGGTCTAATTGTGTTTACCGTATTTTTCCTCCCAATCAACCACTTGATTATGACACCTGCTATCGTCGCAGAATTTAGTATCACAGACCAGGATAGACTTTCAGTTGAAGAACTTGAGGCATTGTATTCTTTGTTAGTAGGTTCAGACACTGTACTGTGGTATGGACTTTGGCTCCATGTGCTTTTCGGAACTGTGATGGGATTGATGGTATCATTTATCCTACATGACGACTATAAGATGGTAAAAAGAATCAAAGGATTTTGGTAGCCTTCCAAAATTTTTTGAATTACCTCTTATCTCCTTTTTATTACCCTCTAACTTAATATCACAAACCGATTTTTTACTGCTATCGTGGTAATAGGAATTAGGAAAATACTTTATATTTTCAATAGGGAGTATTCCCTTCGTTCTGAATTATTTTGCACCAATTCCTTTGGATAAGGTTCAAAGATTGTCTGGGACAATATCGATTTCACATCAAATCTCAAGGCACATGAATACAATAAAGTGGAAATTTCTGAAGGCATGACATTACCTGCAGAGAATCCTGACATTGTTGCATTGAAATAATCCTTTTCGGGAATGGTTAATCTATCATAAAACATAGACAAAATGTATTGATAGGTGCCAAATAATGAATCAGAATTTGGAATTCTATTTAATAAATTATAGACTAGTTGAATTATCTTGTCCTTTTCTTCTAATTCCTCGGGTTTTGAAGATAGCAAATCCATTAGTTTTTTGGAACTATTTTTATCATAACACATAAACAACATTTCATTATCCTTGAAGAATTGTATAGTTTCATCTTTTGAAGATAGGGAATTTCTTAATCTCGCCATTGTAAAAACCCTGGTCAAAAAGGAATCTTTCAATACAGAATTTCGTAGTCTTGCCTCATCTTCTATTACTAAATATGGGAATCTCTTACTAAGCAATTCTGTAAACATGCCTACGGTTTGATCAAATCCAACCTGTTTTCCAATTTTGTGATACAGTCGGACATTACGCACACCACAAGTTGGTGATGAATGTTTTAGAATAAAGCCATCAATCTCCTCAAGGTCTTCGAAAAATTTGTTGGAAAAATCTTCCATTTTTTGAGTCAAATTTTCATCAGTTGAGGGTTGGTACAAATTCTTTTTGCCTTTAATCCTAACTAATCTAATAGGTTGTCTTGGACTTCCTAAACCTATACCCATCTCTGGACAAACAGGAATAAAGTCAACATGACTTTTTAGTTTTCTAACAAAATCATTACCAATAATTTTTCCATCGTATCGGCAGTTATCAAATTCAAGACATTTGCTGATTCCTAGTATGGGTTTGACTGATTTTGTCATAATGACTTTATTTCCTTAATGATATTTAACAGGTGGTAAAATTATATCCTAGTGCCTACTAACGATTAAAAACAGGTATCTTTAGAATGTTTTAATTAATCTCTAAAATATTGTGGGTCATACATTTCCAAAATATTTCCCATTTTGGCCTCGGCATAGAGTAAGAAATAGGTTTGACTAATCAAGTAGAGATTATTCAATCTGTATGTTATAGGTTCTATTTCTGATAAAACTTTACCAAGGGTTATCTTATCTTCCCGATAATCTTTGATAAATTGAAGAAAAATCTTTTTTTCGTTTTGATTAAGGTGTTTTCCAAAAAAGCCAAACAGGTGCATCAGTACATTTGTGTTTGTTTTGGTTGTAGGAGTGCAATTTAGGGTTTCAATGAGGGCACTTTCGTATTTTTCTAAAATTTTCTTTAATGTCAATTTTTTATGATTTGCCACTAGGTTGCCCAGAATTTTTAATTTGGACTGGTTATGGGCCATTAGAAGATATTTGTTATTAGAATGGAATGTAACTAAATCATCAATACTTGGTTCGTTTTTGAGTTCAGAGAAACGCTCCATAACATAACCAAACACATCATCTTCGGTCAGCTTGGGCATTTCAAGTAATTTTTGAGGCCCCTTAGCGTTAGATGCGACATTCATAACGGATTGAATTGATGATTGCTTTTAAACCCCTAGCCAATATAACTTACTTACCACTAGAAATAGAAAAAAACGAGGATGCTTCGGTAGACGGGATCTAGTTGTTAACAACTAGGGAGAAGGCATCCTCAATCTAATTGCATTATCATTATTAATAAAAAAAGTCACAATTAGAAAATAGTGCTAACCTTTTGAACAAGGGACAATTGGCACTAGCTAGTGAATTGGCACTATCTTATATATGACAAACGCAAATTCAACTCAATGAAAACTACAACAACAGCAATAGCAGCAATATTACTTCTTGGATCAGTTGCACCCTTTGCTTTTGCAGAGCAAGTACCTGAATGGGTCAAAAACAATGCAGGATGGTGGGCTGATGGAACTATCTCTGAATCCGAATTCCTACAAGCGATTGAATTTCTTATCAATGAAGGAATAATTGATGTACCTCCAACACAGGTTTCTTCTGAAAAGTCCCAAGGTGTTCCTGAATGGGTCAAAAACAATGCAGGATGGTGGGCTAATGGCGATATAGACAATGATTCCTTTTTGCAAGGAATTCAATACATGGTTAGAACCGGGCTGATATCTGTTTCATCTGGAACAGAAGAATCCACCGATGCAAGTTCAGATAACACTGAGTTGTCAAAACTAGAAGCAAAATTAGCTGAATGTCAAAATATCAAAAAGGCATATGAAAGATTGGATTGTGAAAGGGCAGTCAAACATGAGATAAAAGTTTCAGAAATTAAAAGTAAATCAGAGGTTTACAACATAGGACCTGCAATGTTCTATTTCCCTGGTGCAGAAGTTGAAATCACTGCCTCGGGAAACGCTCATCTCAACATTGACATGCTTGTGGAAAATACTAGCAATGAAAATCTTCAATTGATGTGTTCTGGTCCTTCTGTATGTAATTATGACGTTTGGAATGGCAACAAGGCTTTCAAATATGCTTCAACTGATTTTACAAGCGGACTACTTGTGATAAAACCAGGTGAATCAAGAACATTCAACATCTTCTTTGGACCAAACATAGGCTATGGTGGAACAGAATTCATATACGATCCATCAAAGGAATATGTTTTCCGCGTCAGCGAACCATGGGGAAGTGCTAGCATTCCTTTAAACCTTAGCTAGTTCTAAAATTATTTTTTAATTTTTTATTGTAAATAGGGAATTAGCACTAGTAACCAAATTTACCACCATCTTAAATATCTTAACAACTAAAAAGGGTTATGAGCAAGCTTACCGTCCCCAATGTTGATTACAATTTTACAGAAAAAAATTTACTAGTTGATCCTAGACTCAAAATTTGTACTGAATGCGGTCAATCAAGTGTTGAAAACTATGAATTTGGAATCTCATGTGAATTCTGTGGTACTTTACTAATTTTTAATCCACAAAAGGCGGCTCACACAAACTGGAGGACTGAAAAATGATGTCTGTGATTCATTCCCAATATTGCAAAAATCTTTCTCCAATAACTGATTTCAATACTGGAGAGATTGCCTGCGGAACCTGCGGATCTGTGATTTTGGAAAAAGCAATCGATATTGGTCCTGAACAAACTGGGTTCACAAAAGAGGAGTATGAATCAAACACCAGAGTCGGAACAAAACTTACCTTGAAAATGTCTGATATGGGACTATCTACTGTTATCCAACAATCTAACAAGGATTCTACTGGAAAAAGTCTCTCTACTGAAAATTCAAAAATTTTTTATCGATTAAGATTATGGGATAGAAACAGTAAATCAAAACAAGAATACAAGTCTTTTAACAAGGCATTTTCCTTACTAGACGGAATACGTGCCAAATTAGGACTACCAGAATCTGTTGTCGAAAAATCTGCACACATATTTAGAAAGGCTGCTGGAAAAAAAATACTAAGCGGACGTTCTACTGCTGGAATTTTATGTGCCACTGTATATCTTGCTTGCAGGATAACTGGAACTCCCAGAACTTTACAGGACATAGCAGATGCAGGCAATATCAAGCGTAAAAATCTCCAAAAGAACTATCGATTTTTGGTAAATGAACTAGATATTACTCCAGAAACCTACAGTCCAGCAGATTTTGTAGAAAGAGTTCTAAATGACGTTGGAGTTGGCAAGAAAACTCGAATGGATGCCATCCGTTTAATGAGTAGGGTTTTGGATGCTGGAATTAGTACCAGTAAAAATCCTATGTCCATGGCAGCTGCAGTTGTTAACTTGGCTTCTGTTAGGAATAACGAAAAAATTTCTCAATTAAAAATTTCCGAGATTTCGGGAATTAGTTCTGTGACCATCAGAGATAGGTCAAAAGAAATTAGAAAAAAAATAGGAGGTGAATGGTAGTGGGAAGAACATGTAGAGGAATATGCCAAATGCACAAAGCAGAACCTGTTCCAAACAGGGTAAGATACGAACTTGGACAGAAGCGTTGTACTTTTTGTGGGCTCTTTTTAACAACAGAAAGTATTCGATGCGTATGTTGTAAGGCAGTTTTAAGAACTAAAGCTCGAGGCAAAAGACAAAAATTAGAAACCTAAGATTTGAGACCTAATCAAATTTTTTGAACATAGATTTGGTTTCAAATCAAAACTACTTTATGCAAAGCAGTTCTATGATTATTTGACAAAAATGGAAATTATGGGAAGAGGGTTTACGCAAATTATTAGAGAATCTCCTCTCTACTTTCATCTTGGATTAAAAATTGCAGGATACAAGATGTTCAATAAAAAAAGTCCCTTTTATGCATCTGCAGATATTATCAATGTCTGTAATTTACATTGCACTCATTGTTATTGGTGGCTTAATAGAAAAGAAAACGAGGACCTAAGCGTTGAAGATTGGAAAAAAATAATTGAAGAAAAATTCAAGAAAAAACATGTTTTCATTGTGACCCTTGTTGGTGGGGAGCCTTTAATGAGACCTGATATTGTAGAATTATTCGTAAAAGAATTCCCTAAACGAGCTTGCCTTGTAACAAACGGCACCTATCCGTTGCCTTACTTTAAGGACATTTACTTTTACTGGATTTCAATAGATGGCGACCAAAAGACACATGATAAAATCCGTGGGGCAGGCTCATGGGAGAAAACCAGAAAAAATGTAATTGATTACGTGGAAAAAAACGGACCAAAAGCTTGGAAAGATATCTGGATTACAATGACGATAAACTCGTTAAATTACAACACTATCCAAAACGTAATTGATGACTGGAAACAATATTCCAATAAAATTGGATTTCAATTTCATACTCCCTTCATGAAGGGAGATCCACTTTGGTTACCATTTGGAGAAAAAAGAAACAAGGTTATTGATGACATTCTTGATATGAAATCAAACGGACTAAAAGACTATATCATTAATCCAAAAGATCAACTCGAAGTGATGAAAAGAAACTGGGGTGGAAAGGGAACCACTCCTGTAGATTGCCCAACCTGGGCAATAATTTCAGTGGATCATCTGGGAAGAGAAAAGCAACCTTGCTGCATTGGAAGTGCAGAAAAAGATTCTATGAAACCTATTTGTGAGGAATGTGGCCTTGGTTGTTATTCTGTTCTCTTAGGGTATGGGATAAAGGGCAGTATTTGAGAAAACTCCTATAAGGTAATTTATCTAATATTTCCACTCTTGGTAATTTCCTTTTGTTTTTTATAACCTACAATTGGCTCAAAAATATGGAAATTGCAAAATCATTCATGAACGACCCAATTACTATTGAAAGCACCTCCAATATGGCCCAGGTTTTAAAAAAAATAATTGATGAGAAAAAAAGCCGATTACTAGTAACCACAAATGGAAAAATTACCGATATTATTTCTGAAAAAGATTTAGGTTTATTCCTGCTATCTGATACCTCAGAAAGAAAACTGGATCAAATTTCAGCCACTGAAATTTCTAAAAAAATAGTATCACTGGATGAGAATACAGAACTAAGTAGATGTGCCCAAAAAATGATTCAAAACGAAATTGGTTCTCTGGTAATTACTTCAAATGATGATGTTGTAGGGATAATAACCAAATCTGATTTAACACGATATTTTGCATCAGCTCATTCTGGTGCAAAAACCGTAGGAGAATACATGTCTCCATATTATGCATGGCAGTACTCTGATTCAACCCTCTCAAAAATAGTCCTAAAAATGCTTGATGAAAAAATTTCTCGCATAATACTACGTGATAAAAATGAAAACCCAGAAGGCATTGTTACTTTTAGAGATCTCTTTAACATATCATTGACCCAAGGCGAAGAAACAGACGTTGTTGATAATTCAGATCCCTTCATTTCAGTGATATTTCCAAGAAAGGGCTTCATTTCTGAATCTGGTTTTGGAAGCACTACAAAGGCTGGGGAGATAATGACTAAAGGCATTCATTCTGTAAAGTATGATGAAGACCTTGCAAAGGCTGCTCAATTACTATTAGATAAAAACATCAATGGAGCAGGAGTACTATCAAGTAGTGGAACTCTAATCGGTATTATTAGCAAAACCGACATTGTAAAGGCATTGGCTTTTTTAAAGTAGTTAGAATTCATTATAGAGCCCAAAAATCATGATCGTTTTTATCATATGGCATATTTGATATTTTATGAAAAAAATTGAAGCTATTATTCGGGATTCAAAGTTTCAAGACGTAAAAAACACCCTTACGAAATTGGGTGTTAAAGCAATGACTACCTATGAAGTCAGAGGTAGGGGCAACCAAATAGGGATGATTAGGTCAGGGGATGGCACTGATGATTATGAGGCCGATGATTTGGTTCCAAAAAGAAAGATAGAGATTGTTTGCATCGAAGAAGAGGTAAACAAAATCGTAAACTCTATTGCATCAAATGCATCGACGGGAAAACCTGGAGATGGGAAAATATTTGTCACTGATGTAATTGATGTTATTCGAATAAGGACCGTCGAAAAAGGCCAAGTTGCAATCTAAAGTGGATTTATCTTTGCTTTTCATTAAAGCTAGGGTGAATTTTAATTAGTATGAGAATAATTTAGAATTTTTAATCATAAGATTTTCTCTAAAAAATTTCTACATCAACAGACGAGTTTTGTTGGTTTTAAAGACAAATAAAATCGAAATATATTCTGTTTTGTGATTCTTATTTTTAGACAGACAATAAATAATAAAAAATTCATCCAACATAGTGAACAAAGAAAATAAAAGGACTTTACGAAGTTGGTTGAATCCTAAAGGATATGGAATTGGACGAATCTCCTGGCTTTTTATGAGAATTTCAGGTATTTTCTTGTTGGTGTTTTTTGTAATTCATGTAATTCATTCTGCCTCAATTCTTGATAGACTGTCTTGGGGCCAGCTATTGCTTTATGCTTACTCTCCAGTTGGATTCATAATTTTATCTGTAATGATTAGTTTAGGTACATTTCATACCATTAATGGAATTAGATTGATGTTTCAGCAAGGTGGGATAGGAATTGGTTCTCCAAGACGCCCTGATTATCCGTACAATGTAGAATCAATGAACAAAAAAAACAGATTGTGTATCTACGTAACAATCGGAGTTGCAGCTTTAGTATTGTATTATGCATTAGGAGTGTTTTTCAAATTTTGATGATAAGAGAGAGCCAAATCAGAAAGATCCATTATGCTACGGCAATGGGCTCGGTGGGGTTGGTTGCTTTGCATATTTTGGTTAGATTTTCTACTGGCAATTTTGCAGAATCTCTCAGCTATGAAAATGTAATTTCAAATTATCAGAGTTTGACTTATGCTCTTCTTTTAGAATTAATTTTGATTCTTGTTTCCGTTCATGGATTTAATGGATTAAGAGGAATATTGCTGGATTATCGCAGTGGAATCAAATATGAAAAACTGGTCAATTGGGGATGTTTTCTATCAACTATTGGATTAATTACATTTGGGACAATTGTTATTATTTTGGCTAATCAAACAAAGATTTAGATTCTAAACTATTTTTCTTGATTCTAATTCAGGCATTTCCCAAAAATTAGCATATCTGAGTCTGGTGTGTGCTTTGTTTGTGGGTAAAGTGAATCTCACTCATGAATTTCTTCACTTTAACACTGGTAGGGAATTACTTATCTAGAAGGTATGAGAATAATAAATGATGAATAATTCACAAAAGAAAGAGCCACTAAAAGAAGGTGAAGTAATTCAACAGCATTTGGATAGTATCAGCATGGACCCTTGGTATTTCATTTATCAAAATTATGTAAATCCTACCCACAAAAACGATAGTAAAAAAGAATAATTCTTATTTTTGAGAAAATTTTTTGTTTGTTTATTTAATCACATGGAAGCTTGTTCCAGAGCAATCAGGTATTCCTCAAGATATCCTGCTATTCCTAGTAGGGCCACTACAATCCCAATTTCAATTAAGCTAATTTTGATAAGTGATTTTGGATTTACTTTCTTAACTAGTGAATATACTACAAGAAAACTTCTTGACATTGCAATAGAATATGCTACTAACTCTATTGCGCCATAAGGAGAGGAATATAAAATTGATAAAGGTTCAATCTCTGCTAAACCTGGTGCCATGGTAATTATTGCAGCAAACCCAAATCCTGTTGACCATCCTGAATAAGCACCTAGTCCAACACCTACTCCTGGAACAAACATTGGTAATGATGCAGAAATATTATTTACAAAAATTCCCCATCCATCAATGTCTTGTGTTGAAGATAAAAAACCCTGGACAAAGGCATTTGCCTCTTGCATACTTACCTCTGATGTTGCTCCTATCTGAAATGATATTGAATAAACTGCCATAAAGATAAAGAAAGTAATAATTCTAAATTTTAACACATTGCTCAGTTAGGTTCATAATATATCAGGTTATGGTATGGATTAGATCAAAGTCAATCATGCTGATAAGCGATCTATACTAGGAATAGAACTTATAATTTCTACAACATCCTTTTTAAGCATCAACTTCAAACTGCCATGTGGCCAAATCTAGAACAATCATTTTGTCTGTAAGTAAAAAAACAGGAGATGTCTTTGATGCAATTTTGAATTCTCCTCCAAAAATGATGCCAGATGCTAAACAAAATGGTGATGGTTCTTGGAGTTTTTCAACACCACGTGGAAACGCAAATTTGAAATTCAAGCATAACAAAAATTTTGGAATACTAGACCATTTGTATGAAGATGAAGAAACTGCTTGGGATGTACCAATGAGAGTGGTTCCTAGCGGAGATGAATCTGAGGTAATTGTTACTATCTCAAAACCTGATGTTCTTACAGACGCACAGTTTGATGAAAGAATGAGGGAGATTGACGAAGTTTTCAAAAATCTCAAAGACCTTATTGAAAAAAGCTAATCCTCATTCCCCTCGTGCCTATACATGGACAAATCCTTCTTTAAGCTTAAATGTAAATTTTGTAATTATTTTCTAGAAATGCCATACGAAGAAGTATATTTCCAAAGGTTAGAAGATGACTCTGAGGATAAAAGGAAAAAACATTTTTCAAAAAAATCTTAGAGTCTTTTTTCTATTTGCTATCTGAATCATCTCCATCCATTCGATTATCTCTACTTGGACCAACCATATCTTCTGGTTTTACTCGACTATCCCAATCACCTCTCCATCCTTTCAGTAAAGCAATTGCTCCACCAGCCATTAGCGCAACTATTACTGCGAAGAAGGAACTTTGATCAATCATTTTGTCTGAACATGGTATAGGAACTGGGTCCCTATCTTCGAAATATTCGTAACAATCACCAAATTCTTCAGATTCTATGTTTGCTGTTTGAAAGTTTCCTCCAAAAATACCTAACACCACAAATCCGGCAAACACCAAAGCACCGCCAATCATAATAAATCGAATATCGCTCATGATATTAGTTTGAGTTTACTGTATTTACACTTTGATTTGTCTAGGTTATTTTTCAAGACGGCTTTTTAGATTACAAAGAGAAGTTTCATAGAACGTACCCATAAAAACAAGAAACTCCAAAAATTCTTTTTCTGTCATTTTTTGACTGTTGACATAGGATTCCCATGTTAGTGTTACAGAGTTTTTGCTTTTGGGCTTGATTGATAAAGTTGCAACATAAGCACGTAAAGGAAGTCCTTCAGTTGCAATGTATGTAAAGTATTCTCCATCTTTCCAAGCAACTACATGCTCTTCTATTGTGTTTCCATCATTGAAAGTAAGTTTTCGTATTGCTCCTACTCCTCGTTTTTTCTTTGAAAGGTATTCAGTTTTTTTAACATCCACCAACCATGAGGGAAGTCCAACAATATTGCTAATTTTTCTCCAGACTTTGTTTTTTGGGGCATTAATGGTAATTGATTTTTTTACCATTCCTGTATGGTAGGCTTTACCAGATTTGACCATAATTATGGCTATTTTGGGCTTGATTTTAAATTTAATCTTGGATTATACTTAGATTATTTGAAATCCGTTCTTTTTACTGAGGATCTCGTTTTTTCGAACACATTTAATCCCCAAAATTCAATATTTACAAATGGTATTTGGTTGGGGAAAAAAGAAGGAAAAAGAAATTCCCAAAGAAATTCCCAGTAAAAAAGAAATTCAGTTATCTGAAGTTGGAAAAGTCACGCAGGATTTGTTAAAATTAAGAAATACTCAAACTTTGGCTGAAATAAAATCCCTTAGAAATCAGGTTTCTCCTTTAATCAAAGAGCTTGCAGGAATCATCAGAGAACTTGAAAAAGATGATCTAAAAGTTGATGACATTGATAAACATCTAAGAATAATTGTTGTAAGGGGAAAAAAGCAAGTAATCGAGGTAATAAAAAAAGAGGCAACAGATTTACCTGATATTTCTTCTATTGATAATATTTCTGAAATGAGCAATACTCTTAATCAGAAACTAAAAAAAATTGGTGATGTTTTAGGACGCCAAACAAGAGTTATTCATATTTTTGCAAAAAAGTATGCTGAAAAACTAAAAGAAATTTTGTCGGTAATGAATTCAAACAGTAAAGAAATTGAAAGATTGATTAATAATTTTCAAGACTCTAAAGTATCCTCTGATGAAATCACTCAACTTTTACAAGACATATCGAATTTAGATTCAGAAATTGTAAACAAAAACAAAAGAATACAGGAATTTGAAGATTCAATAAATTCATTAAAAGACAAAATTCAAAATAATCAAAAATCTATTGAAACAATCAAATCTTCTTCAGATTATAAAGAATTTTTAAAATTAAATCAAGAATTTTCTGAATTTAAACAAGGTAAAAATCAAATAAAAAGCCAAATTGATTCTCAATTTACTAAAATCTCAAGGCCCCTGAGCCGTTATGAGTATGCATCTTCTTTGGATAAGGAGCAAAAATCACTCCTCTCTCAACTAATCAATTCTCCTTTAGATGTGTTGGAATCTAAAAACCAGGATTCAATTCTTGTAATTTTAGAAAATGTAAGAAAAGGCATTTCATCAGGTTCAATTTCTGTGAAAGACATTGAAAAGTCCATGAGTCATCTAACAGAAACTGAAGAATCCCTTGATTCTTTTATAACCAAAGTAAAGGAATTTGAAGACAAAAAGAAAGAATTTCAAAACAAATTGGCAAGTTTTGATAATACCCAGCTATCACAACTAAACAGTGAGGTAGAAAAAGAGGCCAATCAACAAAAAGACCTGGAATCCAAAATCTCTTCTTTTAAAAAAGATATTGAAGAAAACAAAGCAAGTATCCCCAGAAAGATTTCTGAAATTCAAGGAAAATTAAAGAGGTTTTCCAATACGGACTATACTGTGGTTCGAACATCTTAAAATTAATTAGTATTGTAAAGGAATTCTTTTTGTGATTTTTAAGAAAAAATCCTATGAACGGCGGGTTTCATTAAAACAAGATGTTGTGGATAGCATCTCATCTTATTGCAAAATTAAACATCCAAATGAAAGCATCCTTATTCTCAAAGGAAAATCCAAAAAAGGAAATATTACAATTGACGGTCTAGTTATTCCTCCATTTAGTCATACTGGACCTACCTTTGCGGGATTTCCACATTCCTTTTTGCCTTTTGATATGAGCTATGTGGGAATTGTTCATTCGCACCCAAGTGGCTCAGCAGAACCATCCCTTACTGATTTGCATAATTTTTTTGGTCTTGTTTCAATAATTGTGCAACACCCATATGGAGATGATGATATTTTTGCATGGGATAGCAAAGGAAATTCAATTCCCTTAGAAATTATTTGATATGATTTTTTTTAATTTATGATGGTAATTTGATAAATACTGACAAAACTTTATAAGGATTTTAAAGGTATTCTCAATGAATTGTTTAGTTTCAAAACTTACTTGATTTTCTTATTTGCCTCTTTAGCTATTAGCATCGGTTTGCAAATGATTTTGCCATTCCCCTATGGTTTAGCTGCTGCTTTAGGAATCTTCATTGTATTCCCATTGCTTTTACGCAGACGCGCCATGAGTCGTATGGGCGGATATGGTGGTGGAACCGGTACCGGCGGAGGTTTCTTTGGAGGTGGCGGGGGCAACGCCAAAGTACGTTACGTATGCCTAGTTTGTAATAGCAAACATAGTGGCGGTTCATGTCCTAGATGTGGTTCTAAGATGCAAAGAGCAGATTTTTAATTCTGCAATGTCATTAGACGATCTACGAAAAAAGGTAATTTATCAAAATTCTGTCGATATCTGGATTGGGTCGCGCCAAGAAAAGAGCCAACAATGGAATGAACCTCAAAATTACAAAAAATTCATTGAATATCTCCAAAATCAAAATATCTCAATGAAAAAATTTCCGTTATGTGTTAGTGAAAGCGATTCAATTGATCCTGAAAAGAAGAAATTTGCTGAAACTCTATCAGAATCTCAAGACCCTAGCATGGCAACTTATACAATAAAACTTAATGACTCTACTTTAGATGTCATTAGAAAATTTGAATTGAACAATTGACTATCTTCGTAGTTTTGGATTTACAATAACATCAAGTGCATTTCCTATAAAGACAAAGGCTAGTCCCGTAATTGCTATCATCACACCTGGTGGCATTATCCACCACCATAATCCTCTTGAGGCAGCTCCAAAAACATTGGCGTCGTGTAAAATTTGGCCCCATGTTGGAAATGACGGATCTCCTAGTCCAAGAAAACTCAAACCCGCTTCAGTTGTGATTGCGGCTGGAACGGATATGGCTATACTTGCAAATGCGTATGGAAGTAACTGTGGTAAAATATGCCGTAGAATAATTTTTGATTTTTTCTGCCCCATCATTTCTGCAGCATCAATATATCCTCGAGTTTTGATCTGAAGTGCCATACTTCTAGAAACCTTGGCTACGCCAACCCATCCAAAAATGGTTAAAAATCCAATCATAAGAAAAATGCTGTTACTTATGGTCACAGAAAGGATGATCAAAAATGGTAGGGCAGGAAGGGCATAGATGACGTCATTGAATCTCATCATTACCTCGTCGGTCTTTTTACCTCTGTAGCCCGCATACACTCCATAAACCAAACCCATTGCGACTGAGGCTATTGCCACTACTATGCCTATGAATAAGGCTAACGGAGTCCCCCAGAGCAAACCAATTGCCAAGTCTCTTCTTAACTCATCTGTTCCCATAATTCCAAATGCCTTTCCTCCGATAGTTAGAGTTGAATCTGAAATTTGATTTTCTGAATTAACTCCATACAAATTAACAATGAATAGATAGTTTCCTTTTAGTGGTTTATGGGAATTTGACTCTGCAAATACAATGTCTTCAGCTGACAATCTATTTAATGAAAAATCAAATTCATCTGATTGTAAAAACAAATTCTTTCTTATTGAATCATCTGTCGAAAATACTCTTTCAGTATGCATTGTTTCTGTGTTGGAATAAGGCAAAGAGGTTGATACCAAATTTAATGTCTTTCCATCTGGTCTGATTACTGAAATTTGTAAAAGAGGAGAACCAGAATATTTTGCAGAAAATTCGTAAATGAAATCATTAGGAAAATCATCATAATCAAAAGAAAAACCAAATTGATGAGATACCAAAGATATGTCCCCTGAAGTTTCAATCTTTTCAACAGGGTTTTGTAAAATTTTGTGTTCTGGAATTTTTTCAATTAAAAACAGATTAACCCATACTGGAATTGCTACTTTGGGATATGAAATCCAATTGCTTGGGTTGTTCCACTGACTAAATGTCTCACTTGGAATGGCAACCATTGCAGTAATTGAAACCAAGATAAGAATTCCTAAAATTGAAAGGCCAGCTATTCCTACCCTACTTCTAACAAACTCATTTTTTATTTCTTGAGGAGATATACTCATTAAGCTGTCCTCACTCTTGGGTCAAAGTATCCATAAAGTAAATCTGCAATGAAAATACTAACCAAGAAAAATACTGTCAAAATGTAGGTTGCACCAATAATTACTGGCAAATCCATCACTGTTATTGCCTCAAAATATAATCTGCCCATGCCCGGCCAATCAAAAACTGCCTCTGTGATTATTGCTCCTCCTAGTGAGCCTGAAAGACTAAGGGCTAGAATTGTTACTATGGGTGGTGCGGCGTTTTTTAAGGCGTGAGTGTAAATTATCTTCTTTTTGCTAATACCAATGACTTTTTTTGACATGATAAAGTCTTCTTGCATAATTCCTACCATGAAATTTCTTACCAAATATGCCCATGCACCAAAACCAATCATTACGATTGTAATGAGGGGAAGAGTCATGTGGTATAACAAGGAAAAAAAGTAGTTTGGATCCGATGCAGGAATTGGAGGCGTTGCTCTTGCTGGAAAAATTTGATACATAAACGCAAAAACAAAAATCATTATCATTCCAATCCACCATACTGGAAAACTTGAACTAATTATCGCAAAACTTGAAGTTATTCTATCTACTACAGATCCCACTTTACTTCCTGATAGGGCTCCTAGGAAAATTCCGATTACTGAAATGATTATTGTTGCTGTTGTGAAAAGTAAAATGGTTCGGGGAAGTTTTTCAAAAATAATTTCTCTGACGTCTGGTGAGCCAGCGTCACTTGTAAGGAAAGTGGCATTACCAAAATCAAGTAAAAGTATCTTGTACATAGTCAAACCAATTCTTTGCGGTGAATACCACGGCTCATCTAGTCCTAAAACTTCTGTGGCAAGTTCAATTTGATTTTGTATGTATGCGTCAAATTCTTCTGTGGATGAGAAACTGCTTGCAATTGTAGGATCACTGGTAATCTCAGTTCTTACTTGGTATGCAACTCCTTGCTTGAGGATGGTATCCATATTTGATCCCACAAGAGAAATAGTAAGAAGCAAGGTCACCATTAAAACCCCAAACATTGTGACAATTCTTGTCGCAACGAATTTTTTTAATCCCAATAACTTGGAATAAAAATCTCAGTTTATAACAATTGATTAAACTGAAGATCTGAATTAGTTTATTAATAATTTCATACCTTTTTGGAACAAAATATAACATCGATGATGAGAATAAAGAAAAATCTAATTTAGTACAAACCAGAAGAAATTCTATTGAAAAAGACCAGTTTTGAGCCTGATAAATTGGCTCTAACTAAGCAAGATATTTTGGATTTTTGCGACAGAGTCATAGAAAAATGGAACAAAAATCCTCAAAAAAATGCAACCAACATACTGGCGATGAATGCTGTAAAAACAAGTGTTCTGTGGACTGACGATGAGTCGTTAAAGGCCATCTGGGGAGAAATTATTGCATGGACTATGGAGCTGCTTTATGAAAATGCCTTAGCTCAAGGGAAAGCAACTGGTGATAATTGGTCTGAAGTAATGAAAAAAATAAAGAATAAAAAATAACTTTACAAAAATTTGATTATGAGTGCAAGCACCATAAAAAAGGCAAAAAAACTTGTTGAAACTAGCGGGGTGAAAAAAATAGATGATGACCTTTATCAAATAAAATCTTCTTCTGATCCTGACAAATCCTACTTTGTAACTTCTGATTCATGTGAATGTCCAGGTTTCAAAAATTTCTATAAATTCCATCACGGAAAGGGCCTAAAAGCTAATTGTTCTCATTTGGAAGCTGTTCGAATTTTTAAAAAAGAAGAGTAAAATTACTTTAATTTTTTCAAATCTGCTTTTCCTACTGTTGCCATATTTTTTTTAATTATGATAGGTCGTTGAATTAATCCTGGATATTTTACCATGAGCTTTATTATCTGACTGTCTGATGGTTTTTTGTCTTCTAATCCTAGTTCCTTGTACATTTTGTCCCGTTTTCTTAGCATTTCATAGGGGGATTTTCCAACAATCTTGATGATTTTTTTTAATTCCTCTTCAGTAAAAGGGTCTTTGAAAAAATCTCTTTTTTCTATGTCCATCTTCATTCTATCTATTTCATCTAGGGTTCTTTTGCAAGTAATGCATGAGGATTTATGATAGACTATTCCTGATTTTGATTTGGGCAATTTGATAATTCCTATTATTTGTGGAAAATTGAATCTTTCTTTTTAGACCTAATTTTGTGCGTAAATTATGACTGAATTCATAAAAATTGTATCTCAACAAGTCTCTTAAAGGAGACAAAGCTAAGGGAAAAAATGCAAAAGTGCCCATTATGTCAAACAGAATATAATGACACTGCACAAGTTTGTCCTCTAAAACATTGTTCTAATTGTGGTTCATTGAAGCTTCATAGCTACAAAAATCGAAGTTTCCAATCAAATCGTGCAAAGCAGAATTTTATTTTTATCGTTCCTCCTTTGGGATTTTTTGTTTTAGTTTATGGGTATCTTTTTGTTCAAGGTGATTTGATTCCTTTTCTAAGTATAGTTGCAGTATATTCTGCATTCTTTTTGGGGGTTTTGTTTAAACTTACTAAAAGAAACATCGATTGCCAAGAATGCAAAGCGAAAAACTTTCCGTTTGTAAGCGATATCAATCTAAATCCAATAAAACGAGATACTACAATAGATGATCAAGACCTAACAAAAAAAATTGCAAAAACTGTTCTTGATGGTTTGGCAAAAGAACAAAAAAAGCATAACAAACGAGATATGATGATTAGAATAATTGGCGCAATTACCTTAATCACAATAGCAACTCTTGGAACATTCTTTGTAAATCCAGATGATGTACTTTTAGGAGAAATTATTGAAATGATAAAATCTTTTGAATAAAATAATTCTCTTTTCAAATTATTGTTTGATTCTTGATTTCTAATCAGAGTTAATTTGGATTAATTTTCCATCTTGGACTGTGAATTGTAAAACTTGGCCATTTACCTCCACTACAAATATGGAGTCATTGTAATCTACTTCCAACATTACTCCGTTTACGTTAACTAGTATTGATGACTCTGCATCAACATTCTCGTCTGTTGCGAGATTTTGAATTTCTGTAGGCTCATTTTCTACTACATTTTGTTCAGTTTCAGCAGAAATCTCTGGTTCTTTTTGATAATTTTCTATCATATCTCTACTTGTACTTAGTTTTTCCAGGTATGCTTGGTGAGCTTCTTTGGGACTACCACCATTTTCAATAATTTCATTTCTTATCTGCTGGGCTTCATAAAACAAATTTTTTGTAAACTCCAAGTGTTCAACAACCACATCTTTTACCTCGTCGTTTAGATTATTGACATAATTTTCATATTGTGGACCTGAAAAAATTCCCGGTTTTGGTTTAAACTCTTCTATAGCCTGGATTCTTAGTCCTTTTGCAATATCTTGTTGTTGCTTTTGATATTGTTGTTCTTGAGTAATTTGATTGCTGATTTGCTGCTCTTCAAGATATTCTTGGTATAATTTTTGATAATAGTTGTATAGCATAAGGCCTATGGGATTTTTAGCAAAATCTTCAGGATTGGAATTTAGATATTTTTGCGCTTGGGGTGTTGATAGTTTAGCGTTTGTTACAGTTGTTGGCGAAAGTTCTCCTTTCACTTGGAATTGGGTGGTTGTCATACCTGTTTTCCCATCCAAGGTTGAAACAGAAACAGTAACAATGTAATTTCCTGGAATTCTTTCATGTTTTCCAAGCTCAACACTAAATTCTCCTGACTGACTAGTTGTTGTAAAAATAGACATGGATTGGGATTTTACATTGACTGTTGCTTTGTATACTGGATTTGATGCATGATCAGTAACTACACCTGAAACAATTGGTCTTTCTCCAGAAATAATAGGCGAATTTTCTACATTAGCTTGAACCTGTAAATCCCATAATTTTGCCTCAGAATTTGAGACTAGGGGGATAAGCACCAAAACTGCAAATAATCCTAAGAGCATCACGTTCTTGAACATGGAACCTCATTTTGGTTTGAGTTGTTAAGAATCGATATGAAGAAAAGTTAATTTTTCTTCAATTATTTTTGATTAATTTTCCCCGTGTAGTTCTTAAACTACTAGGCTAACTATCTACAAATGGATTTAGAAAAATTTCAAAATGATGTTTATGAGGTAACTGGCAGTCTTTCCACTCAACTTAGAGAACAAGATTTGCCTAAACTCAATTATGTGAGGCAACAACTAATTGAAATGTATAAAAAAAATCTAGTCAAAATTAATCATTCTGTTTTAGAGTTAATTTGCGCGGCAAATCTAATTGCCGATGGATATTCCGTAGAGGTGGAAAAACAAGTCTCAGAAATTCTTGTTTGTGACCTTTTTGCAAAAAAGGGCGATGGTGATACAATACTTGAAATTGAAACAGGGTTTACTCCCCCTGACCATGCATTAGACACTAATGATTATCTAACTGCACGAATTATGAGTAAAATTGCACGATACAGCAAATATTGCGCAAAATTTTCATTGGCAACACCTGTTACTGGCATCATACCCATCCCAAAAATTTTCCTAATTCCTCCAAATGCAAGGAAAAAAGATGATGTTAAAAAAGTACAAGATCTATGTGATCGGTATTACAAAAATCCTCCAATTAATCATGATGACATTTTAAATGCACGCCTTCACTCAATTTATCTAATTAACGTGGACAAAAAATTTGCCAAGCCCTTAGATCCTCAAGGATATGTTGAACTAACCGAAAAATTACTGGAAAGAAGCGAGGTAAAATACTAGTTCTCCAAAAAATTCAAATCTATCGAATCACTAATTGAAAGAAGGTATGATTTGTGGATCTTGTGAAACACGAAAACACTACGAATGTATTGATTGTCTAAATAATCACGAAACCCATTTGTGTAGTTGTGATTGCCATGATGAGAATACTCCTCCTCATCCAATAAACAAACCCCATTAATTGTTAAAAACAATGAAATACAAAGAATGCCATCTAATTATATGGCCTTTGCTGTAATAATACCAATTACTATAGTTGCAATTTTGGGCATTGCTGGATATTTGATATACAGATTTGTAATCTTTGATTATTTGAGCAACAAGTCAGTAAATGACACTTTACAAAAATATAGAATTGACAAATCTCAATTTGAAATAGTAAAGGAATATTTTGAAAATAAGGGCGAATCTCTTTCAAATCAAGAAATATCTCAACTTGTCAAACAATACAGGCAGAAAGAACCTGAGCAATTCCTTGCAATGTATGATTCTTTGAGAGAAAACTCTAGAACAGATTAATTATTTCCTATGGTGCAACAGGGATTGAGATAAATGGTGTTCCTCCCTCTCCAACCACTAGTGGCAACTTACCATCCCATTCTTGGGTTTTTAACCACTCTAAGTAATTTGGATTTTCTGCAAGGGCTTGATTAATAATTTTAATTGCTTCGGCCTCACCATTTGCCTCTGCAATGTTGGCTTTTGCAAGACCAACTGCCTGAGCTTCTAATTGTCGAGCTTCAACTTCAATTCTACGTAAGTCATTTTCTGCTTTGAGTGCTTTTTGCTCTGCCTCTACTTTTGCTTCAATGGCTTGAGCAAATAATGGCGAAAATTGAAAATCGGTAATTGATATTACATCTGTTTTGATATTATACACATTAAGTCGTTGGGTAATTTCTTGCTCAATGTCAGCTTTTACTTGGGGTCTTTTTGTGATGAGCTCTTCAGCATTATACCTTGCAGTCACTTGCTTTACTACTTCTTCAACTGCTGGTTGAATTATTCTGTTTTCATACTCTAATCCTACTTCCTTGTATAACGTATTTACTGAATTAGGATTTGGTCTATAGTTTACTGTTACTTCAGTTGATACTGTTTGCAAGTCTCTAGATGCCGATGATGTATCCTTTACAAATTTGAGTGTCCTTACCTCCATATTCACAACTGAATCTTGAAAAGGCACAACAAAATGAAGACCTTCTTCAAGTGGAAGAATAGTAATATCTACGGCATTCCAATGAAGCAATACCCCCCTATAACCTGCATCTACAATTTGAACAGAGGCCGAAACCACCACTCCGATGATAATTAGAATAATGGCCCCAAATACTATTGCTTTTGCCTTTCCAAAATTCACTTGCATAGCAGGTTGCTGATATTTAGACAATAGTATTGTTAGGATTTCACTATAATTATACTATATTATTCTGAGTAAAATTTCTTAAATCCCTCTTCAGTGGGAATTAGTTCTATTTTTTGGCCAAACAAACCCTGCTTATTTTGTACCTTCATCAAGCCCTGTTTCTCCAGGCTTTGCAATGTCTCATCTAATTTTTCAGCATCAATCCCCAAGTTTTTTTGTATGTTGTTAAAATTATTAACCCCTCGATTCAGCTCTCCTAAAACTAGCATTTCTAAAGACTGGGGTTTCATACGTGAGGGAACATCTCCCTTGTATTCAGATCTAGGTGATTCTACAAAGTCCGTATTTTCTCTTTGATATGATTGAGTAGTGATTTGTTCTTGACTTGGGTTATTCTTTTCCTTCCATCTTCTTACTAGCCTTGGTAAAATTCTTGAAAGGGGAATAATTAAGAAAAATACCAAATAAACCCATGCAAATCCGTCTTGCACCATGATTAATCATTCAATTTTTTAGTATTTCATTATTACCTTTTGTATTCTATCATTGCAAATACTGTGGCTTGTTTTTGTTATTGAATTGATTATGTTGGCAAAGGAGTTAATTCAAGTCAGAGAATTAAGATTTTAAAATTAAATTTTCAAAGGTTTGATTATTGTAATATTTTTAATATTACAATTCTTTTACTTTAAAAATTACAAAAATTTTAAAAAAAATTGAACAAATGTAAAGGACATTTCTAGATCTATCAAATACAACCTCGCTACTAGAGATCTTGCATGAATAAGAAACTGTTCTTCGGAATTCTAGTTGCATCAGTCTTTGCAATTAGTATTTCAATGACTGCTCATGTCTCAGCTAATGGTGGTTTACTACCGACGCCAGAAATCACTAACGCCGGTACCATAGAAAAGGCGACACTATATGACAATGGCGACGATGAAACTTGGGAGGTTGAGGCAATTGCAGAGGGAGATCTTGGAGATTTCTCACGAGAAACTGGTAACGAGGAAAAAGGTCTAGGTTCAGTTGTGGGCGTTTTCAATGAAGACATCCACACAATCTGGATAACGGGGCAACATAAAGTAGATGGTCTTGACAACCACGACGGTGTGGATAATTATGATGCACACTCCCACACAGTGGTACTAAAACACTCCGATGATTGTGCAAGTGGATTTGCATATGATATCGTAAGTCCAGCCAATGAAACCGATACAACTATTGTCTATGATCCCAAAAAAGATAAGACCACAATCAGACACTTTGATATTCCATCAGTCCAAGAACTCGCTGACATCAATCAAGTCTGTGGTAAAGGTACCAATGGCAATGATGTAGGAGCATTTTATGTCTGGGAATTCTATAGAGGAGACAAAAAGGAATTATGTGTCGACTTTGATACCGCAAGATCCCATGATCAATTGATCAGCCAGAACAAAAATGGCGGTTTTGAGTGTCCATAGCCATAATCCACACTTCTATTTTTTATTTGGGGTTTTCATTTACTTTCTTCCTTGTGTTATCTGTTACAAAAATTCATAACTTATGGCAATAATAGAAATAACATAGTTTAAAGAAACATTATGGTTCTTTAAGGAAAATTTTTTTTGAATTTAAATTATCTTTTTTGCAAATTTGGCAAACCCAAAATCCATAGGGATGTCGAGATTATCCAAGCTGCTGAGTTACTTTTTTGACTAAATAACTATTACTAATTTTTCTCAAATCCGTGCTTAGATCGAATCAAACATGAAGATTCATAAAGCAAAAAAACTTTCTATCGACAAATTATGGCAACATCCATGGAAAACTTCGGAACATTAGAGTATGTTCTGGATAAATATTCCAAAACCTGGAGCTGGAAACTAAAAGGCCAACGTGCTGTAAGCATGATCTCAAAACTTGTGCCTGAAGCATGGTATGGGGAAAATATTGATGAAGTGATCATACCTGATAGTACTGAAAGCGTCAAGCAGCTCAAGGCTATGATGGACAGATACCCGTTAGAAATTTTATCAAAATCTGCATGGCAAAGAAAGGTCGTCAAAACCTTCGCGCCAAAGCCAACTCTTCCTCCCATTAAACACAAACTTAACCGAGCAAAAAGTGGGGATCAATTTAGAGGAAAACTACTTAATTTCCAAAAAGAAGGATTGGACTTTTTACTGAAATCTTCTGGAAATGCATTGTTAGCTGATGAAATGGGTTTGGGAAAAACGGTTCAGACTTTATCTTATGTTGCCACTGAAAAACAAACATTCCCTGTTTTAGTTATCGCGCCACTGGTTACCTTACAAAATTGGGCTAGAGAAATTGAAAAATTTGTAAAGAAAAAAAGCAGGAATGGCAGAATTCTTGAAAATGATTCTCCTACTTCAACGCTAATTAGAACAGGGAAATTACAAGAATTACCTGCAACTGATTTTTACATAATTAACTATGAATTACTTTACAAAAGATTACCTGATTTATCAAAATTAAATATCAAAACTATTGTTTGTGACGAGGTACACAATCTTCGTTCAAAAACCACACAAAAATACAAAGCAGTCAAGAAATTAGCAGCACTTCCTTCAATTTCTTATAGGATAGGACTCTCTGGAACACCTATCTATAATCGCGGTTCAGAAATTTGGCCAATAGTTGATATCTTAAAGCCTGGACTTCTTGGAAGCTTCAAAGAGTTTTGTGAGTACTTTTGTTATGTTAATGAAAAGGGCAAAGCAATTGTTCTTGAAAATAAACGAGCTTCACTGAGAAATGAATTACAAAAACATGTTATGCTTAGAAGAACCAAAAAAGATGTCCTAAAAGAACTAAAAGACAAGGTTCGCTACAAGGAAGTAATCGACGCAGATACAGAATATTATCTTGAAGAACTAGACAAAATTTGGACACGACTTGAAGAAGAACAAAAAGATGCCGAATCAGAATTCAAAAAGTCTGCCTCATACCAGCGTGCAATTCAAAGCGAAAGGCAAATTGCAGGCATCGCAAAACTTCCGCATGTAATTAATTTTGTAAAAAACATTATGGAAATTGAAGAAAGCGTTGTGGTGTTTTGTCATCACAAGGTAATTCACAAATTACTCCATGAACGTTTAGGGGAGTTCTCACCAGTATCAATTATTGGAGGTCAGTCTGATTCTTTACGTCAAGATCAAATAGACAAATTCCAAAAAGGAGAATCAAAATTAATGATTGCAGGATTAAGAGCTGGAAATGTTGGTATTAATCTGACACGTGCAAAATATGTTATTTTTGCAGAACTGGATTGGAGTCCAGCAATTCATAGACAAGCCGAAGACAGATTGCATAGAATTGGACAAAAAAATACTGTATTTGCATATTATTTGATCGGCAATGGGACCTTAGATGATCATGTTGCAAACATTCTAGTTGACAAATCTTATGAGATAGACACCATAATGGACGAAAAGACAGAATCTTATGAAAATAAAGACAAAGCCAAACTAATTTTGGCTCAAATTCATGATAAAATCAGCTCAAAGTGAAAATTTTTCTAACTTTTCTTTTATCTGATTTAATTTAGAAACGAGGTTTTGTTTTTTTTCTTCAGAAATTTCTTGAACATCCTTTATCTCTCTAATCAATTCTATAGTTATTCCCAAAACTTCATCTTGTGGTTTTGTCTCCTTAGGCTCGATTGCAGATGTCTCGGATTGAACCTTTTCTAACTCTTCAATACCTTCTGGCAAGATTTCGTAAAATTTTATCAATCCTCTCTCTTCCCTTAAAGGTGACATCAATACCAATTGTTGTTTTCGTAAATTTTCTATCTGATTTTCAATTTGCTCTACGGGAGTGGCTAAAAATGAGGAAATTTTTTCAATGGGCTGAGATTTTATTTCTAGAATTCTCAGTATTCGCACCCAAAGAGGAATAGAATTATCCCAAAGAATATGTCGAGCCATTTGAGTAATTGAAAACGAGCCGTCAGAATTCATGTCTATTAATTTTCTTTCCTTCAATGATGCTAATTGATCTAAAATTCTCCCCACACCAATTTTTTTTAATTCAGAGTTTTCCAAATCGTTTTCATCAAATCTTCCGTTTCCTTTAATTCCCAAATGAAGAATTTCCAAGTCTATTAATCCTAATTTTATCATGTATTTTTTTGATAATTGTTTAGTTATCTTCTTTTCGACTTCAAAATTATATGTGGATATTTCTTAAATTAGTGTATGGTCCTTTATGAATTACCAAAGCCTCCCTACAGTTATGATGCTCTTGAACCTCATATTGACAAACAAACAATGGAGATTCATCATCTAAAACATCATCAATCTTATGTTGATGGGTTAAACAATACTCTTGAAGAAATTGGAGGCACCTCTCATCCAAAGTATATCACATCAATTCTTTCAGATTTAAAATCCATCCCAGAAAGCTCACGAAACAAAATACAATTTTTTGGAGGAGGTTATGAAAACCACCGTCTTTTTTGGGAAACAATGAATCCTAATGGAGGTGGGACTCCTGGAGGAAAACTAGAAGATTCAATTGATGTTTATTTTGAAAGTTTTGAAAATTTTAAAGAAATTTTTTCAAACTACTCCTTGGGTATTCAAGGAAGTGGCTGGTGTTGGCTTGTCTTTAATCAAACTTTCAATAAAATTGAAATTATTACAACCCAAAATCAAGACAGTCCTTGGTCCTTGAATAAAATTCCATTACTTGGATTAGATGTATGGGAGCATGCATACTATCTCAAATACCAAAACAGGAGAAATGAGTATGTTTTATCTTGGTGGAATGTTGTCAATTGGGATTATGTATCAAACAGATTTTCTGAACTTTCCCATTAACAATTGTTTGAATTTTTATAAAAATTAAAACAAATTTAAATCAAAATTCCCTCTTATTTTATCTTGGTTGATGAAATTAGTATTCTATGAGCAATTTATTCATCTTGAAAAAAGAAGGACTAAGTGAAGCCAAAATTAACCAGGCATTAGAAATGCTTCTAATCGACAGAAAAAATGAATTCCGAGAATTAGCAAATATGGTTCTGCCAAAATCTACATCTGAGCCAATTAAAAATTGGGAGCAATTTGTAATGAATTTCTGTCTAGATGTTAATGATGCATTTAGAACTTGGTCCGGAGATTTAGAGTTGAATGTAAACTCTCCCCAAAAAGCACTTACTATTCTAAGGCAACTATCACGAAATAAAAAAAGCATGGTCCAACTGTCTCATCTTTTGAATATTTCATTTGATCTTGCTGAAGAATTCAAAGAGATCTACAGAAGAATTTAACAAAATAGAAAAAACTTTTTCCACCGCTTTCGCTGTGGAAGAGTTCTATAAAGAAAAGCATTTGCTAGATTTTGTAAAAAGATCTAGCCTCTGCCTATTCTGAATATGGCAGTACTGCAGGATGGACATGTGCCCTTTATTGCAGGTTTGCCATTTTTCATAGTGTATGGGCTAGCACCAGTGATTTCTCTTTTATCACGGCACTTAACACAATAACCAATTACCATGACATTTCTACGCCTAAGGTCATATTAGCGAGAACTTGTTAAACTTTTTTTACTATGAGGCAAAACACCGATCTTAATTTTTGTGTTCTAAAACGATTTTTTTTGTAGTTGTAAGAACTTAATCAGAATTTCAACTTGTCATAATTTCCAAAATAGCTGGTCTGGTCAAGGCATCCTGATATAGTAAACTATCCCAGACAAATATTTCTGCTGTATAGACTCCTGATTCTGTTGGAGTCCATGATAAAGAGGGACTGAAACTTTGATAGCTTGTCAATGAACCAGAAATCCATCCCAATTTAACAACAAAATCATTCTCATCTTTGATTTGTACAATGTATACAAAATCTTGATTGTCTTCTTGAGCGTTGGTAATTTTTGCAGTTATCTGAACTTGTTGATTTACTATAATGTGCTCTCCTAAAGTAGCTCCGCTTAGATTGACTAGTCTCTCATCATTAATCACGGCCCGATCAAGAGGCTCGATTCCATAAGCGAGGCTTCCTATTGGGAATAAAAGAAGTGGCAATAGAAATATGGAAATTTGTTTTATCACGTGTCTTTCAAAATTTTTTTGTTAATAAAGCCTTACTGCCTATCTATCTGCGTCCGAATCTGGGTGCCTATAGGGGTTCAAGTTTTTTGAGATGTTTCTTATGGCTAGTTATTTTGTTTGGATTAAGAATATTTGATGGATCTAGCATTTTTTTTAATTCAATGAATGCTTTGAAATTTTTAGGGCCATACTGTTTTGGTATAAACCACGATCTTGCAATTCCATCTCCATGCTCTCCAGTAATGCTTCCACCTAATTTGAATACATGTTCAAAATAATATTTAGAAATTTCATCAATTAAGAATATTTTTTTTCTTTTTGAAATTATTCGCACATGGATATTCCCATTTCCTGCATGACCATACATAATTGTTTTAGTGTGGAATTTTTTGTTAGTTTTTTCTATTAAAGAAAACAATTCTCCAAGTTTTTCTAATGGAACAGTTGCGTCTTCAATAATGTGGGGAACTCTGTCTTGAAATTTAATAGATTTTAAACTAAATGATAAGGCAAGGTCTCTGTATTTCCACCATTTTTCGATTTCTTTTTCCTTAGTAATTTTTTTCGAAATTTTTCCAGAAACTAGTTTTGCAAAAGATTTGCTTTTTGTGTCAATATTTGTATCATATTCTACAAAAAGAAGACATTTTGTATTTTTTTTAAATTCAAAATCAAAGTTTACTAGAGTATCTCTGTCAACAAACTCTAATCCGGAAGGCTTGGATTTACTAATTTTAAGACAATCACTAGCAGCATCATAAACTGATTGATATTCTACAACAAACAAAAGTCGTTTTTTTGGAAGGCTTCGAATCTTCATTTTTGCAGACAAAATTATTCCTAGCGTTCCTTCAGAGCCAGCTAATATCTTATGAGCGTCTTGCACCGAATTTATTGAATCCAGTCTATAACCACAGGAGTTTTTTGATACTTTGGGAAATTTTGAGACATCAATTTTTTTTGCAATTCTTAGAATTTTTTTCCCAAACGTTTGATTTTGTGGTAGGATAATTTTTTTCCCCTTTCCATCAATGAATGTAATTTCAATTAGATTTTCTAAAGTACTTCCATACTTTATGGTCTTACTTCCACTTGCATTATTTCCAATAATTCCTCCCATAGCACAATAAGGGCCAATCGATGGATTCGGAGCAGAAAATTTGTGTTTTTTCTTGAGGGCTTTGTCTAAACTCCCTTTTTGTACTCCCGCTCCTATTTCTACAAAATTCTTTTGAATGTTAATTGAATCAAAATTTCTCAAATCTATTATTATCCCTTCATTGAGGGAATTGCCAACTAAACCAGTTCCAGCACCCCTGGCTGTAACTGAAATTTTATTTTTATTTGCAATTTTTATTGTAGTAATTACATCTTTTTCTGATTTTGGAATTACAATGATTTTTGGAAATATTTGATAAAGACTAGCGTCAACTGAATAAAATTCTAAAATTTCTTTGTCCCAATAGACATCTCCTGAAATTAAATTTTTTAATAATTTTCTTATTTCTGAAATTTTCATTTGTAATTTAGATTAAATTTTAATTCGATAATAATCCCATCTTTCAGGATCAAAGAGTGTTACAAATTCTGCTTTTTCTTTGTCCACTCTAGCCCTTATGACATCCCGAAGGGCAAAACTGGTCAAAAATTTGTATTTTTTGGCATTGGCTTGCATAATGAACATGTGTCTCATCTCGCTTCCTCCTTTAAGCCCCCAATACCCCATTTTCAAGGCTAAAGGTTCAAGAAAAATGGTATTATTCAAACCATAATTCTCATCTCTAATCTCTGGCCTTAATTTATATGATTCAAGTGGTCCTCCCTTTGCAAATCCAACAATTTCTCCTTGACAGTCGTTTACTCTAAGGGTATTTAGCACAATTTCTGGGTTTCTTATTGACTCCTCAAATTTTTCTTTGCCAAATTGAAGTGGTTTTGGCAATTCTGAAAAGATTGATTGAAGTGTTTTACTAAATTCTGTATCCTCTCTTGTTTGCATGTTTTCAATAGTTGGAACTAGTCTTAGATTTTCATGTGCATAATTAGCTTGGATAGTAATTTCTTGTTGCCTAATATCCATAAAAGATAAAACAGTATCGAAGAAATTTTTTCTCATATGTCTTGGTAATGATTTTAAAACCAATTGGAGCATTTCAGTTTCTTTGTTGAGTAATTCCTCAAAATATGCAACAGAACTTCTGACAATTAATGATGGTCTCCATGCCAAAGCATGAGCATTCATTTTTGCCATTTCCATTGCTTTGCCAAAATTACCTAGAGTGTAACCACTTACTCTATCTACAACTGAAAGATACCACCCAAGATACATGATATGTTCTTGAAATTGTTCATCGGTTTTTGTCAATTCTGATTTTTTAAAGCAATGATGAATTTGCGACATTGCATTTTCTTTTAATTGCCCACTCCATGGATATGTTGTCCTTAGAATCAACACTTTGATTAATTCTAAATCAAGACCAGCTGAATCTACTAGCTGTCTTAGTTTTCTGTCCATGGAAATAAATTTCAAAACGCTTTCTTCATGAGGTTTGTCTACACTTTTTTGTGGATCAAAATCATGAAACAAAGCTGATACATACAGATATTTCAAATCTTGCTTGGAGAATCTCTGGGAAATCTGATTAAAGTTTGCTGCTAATAATGATACATAAGTTACTTCTAATTCGTGGTTGATGTTATGATATCCGTAATAATCACTTCCTAGCCCCTGCGTTTCAAATAATTCTACCGTGTAATCTAGCATTTCTGTATAGCAATCATCCTCAAGCCCACTTTCTACTAGAAGGCTCAAAAGCTCATTTCTCAAGTGGTGCGGATTCGCATATTCCTGCAATAAAATGTCATAGAGATTGTCATTTTTAAAGATGTTTAGAAAACAAGTAAAATTTTTAATTAAATTTGCTGTTTTTTGTAATTATTTTTATTCTTACAAGTGGGAAAGATTCAAAAGAATTTGAGATTTCATAACATCAATGAGTTTTGATAAGCCATTACTTGAAAGCCTCATAAAAGAAAATGATGCAGGTTCATGCAAATTCCAACTACATCTAAATGACAAAGAATACTCCTTACTACAAGTTTCTATCTTAAATTCTCCTAACCCTGTCAATTCTCCTACCACTCGCGGAGGAGTTTATTTTGCTGATAAATTTGCATACAAGATTAAAGGAACCATTGAAGATTTGTCTATAGTTCCATTGTTGAGTAAAACAATGCTGGGCCCAAACACGGAGTTTGGGGAGATTAAAATTACAACAGAAATGAATATGGAAAACCAAAAAAGGGATGTTATTATTCATACAAATTTAACAAACAGTGTTCAAGGCCCATCAAAAATTGAGTTAAACATGATTATTGTCAAAATTCAACTTGGCTGATCAACACCAAGATGCTTATCATATTTCTCTCTGGTTTCTTTATTGGATAAAATTCTGTATGCTTTGATGATTTCAATCATTTTTTCGTCTTTTTCTTCTTTGGTTTTATCAGGATGAAGTTTTTTAACCAATTCCCTATACCGGTTTTTTATTGCATCCTGACTCGCAGTTCTAGAAACCCCTAAAATTTTGTAATAATCTGGAAGAGTTGATTCTCTTGCTTGCTTTCTAAATTCAGCTTCCTCTTCAGAAGTTGGTCGGGTGTATGTAAAATCAACATAGTCATCGGTCCAATCTGAATGATATTTCTCATAAGTCTTATCCTTTTTTGATTCAAATTCCTCTTTGTCGTAAGAAGTTTTTTTGCGAAAAATCAAATCTCTTGCAATAAAAAGAAAAACCCCAACAACTGCTACTGCAAAACCTCCAAACAACATAATTTTTTCTTCATTTGAAAGGTCGTATTCTAGATTAGAGCTAGAATCTTCCACCTGAGCGTTTGTAGGAAGGACCACTCCAACTAATAACATTGATAAAATAATGAAAATGTTTTTTTTCAATTTCTCACCTAGGTTAACCTGAAATCTTCTTTAACTGTGTTTAGCACTACTCGCGTTATTGTATTCTCTACATTAGGCATCGAAGAAAGAGATTTTACAAATTCACTTAGTTCATTTCTTCCTTTGAATTTTGCAATTGCTATTGTGTCAGTACTGCCCGTAATATCGTATACACAAACAACGTTGTCCATTTTTGATAATTTGTTTTCAATTTCAACAATGTCGTTTTTTGCAATTATTTCGATTATGGCAGTAAGGTCATAACCCAATAGCTCATGATCTATATTTGCAGTATAGCCTTGAATGATCTTTTGTTTTTCCAATTTTTTTATCCGTGACAGGATAGTTACAGTAGACATTCCCATTTTCAAAGCAAGTTGTCTTGCTGAAAGTCTAGCATCTGAAATCAGGTTCTTTAGAATCTTCTCATCAGTTTTATCTAGACCCATTGTCCAAGATACATTGAAAATGAATTTAAATTTTGATGGTTTTACTGTATTTTTGTTAAAAATTCAATCAAAATTGTTTGTTTTTTTGAGTTTTAGGCATGATACAATATACAATGATAAATTATTAGATCCATTGGTGTATTGAAAAAATTAATCTTGAATGCCACTTTCTTCTAACTATGGATGATCTGCAAAAACCTGACGAGATTGAAATTTTTTACAACAAAGAAAAGGTAAAGATTTCAGATTTGACGGAAGAAGAAAAAATTGACTGCATATCCAAATTATGGAATCAGAAAGAGGCCTTGGAAGGAGAAAAAGAGGTTTTACAAGAGATGATTCAAAAAATGTACTTTTATGGGAAAATGGAAAATCTTCAAGGAGATACGGACTAATTTTTCCTTGAATATGCAAAGTGCTGAAATTTTTAAAATTATAATACAAAAGAAGTTTAAAGAAAAGCATGGATGACATTTCCGAACTTGTAACAATGGGAAAAAATAATATGGAATCTGGAAATTATCAAGAGGCGCTTTCTTTTTTTGAGCAAGCGTTGTTAGGTAACCCACAAGATCCAGATTTGTGGAATCTAAAGGGAACAGCGTTACGAAGTTTAGGTAGATATGAGGAAGCGATAGAATCTTTTAACAAATCCCTAGAGATAGAACCTAGAAACAAACACTCTTGACAGGTCATAGTACAAACATTAAGACAAACTAAAATTCAAATTTATTTAAATAAGGTCTAATAAGGAACTTTTCTGTGACACAAACCACTCCTATTATAGAAATTGTTAACGTTGTTGCCTCAGCTACTATAGATCAAAAATTGGATCTAAACAAAATACAAGAAAAATTCCCTGACGTAGAGTATAATCCAGACCAATTTCCAGGAGCTGTTTTTAGATTAAAATCTCCAAAAACTGCAACACTTCTTTTTAGAACAGGAAAAATGGTTTGCACTGGTTCCAAGTCCGAAGAACTAGCAAAAAAAGCAGTAAAGACTGTCGTGGAAAAACTTCGAAAGGGAAGAATTAACATCAAAAAAGATGCTGATGTAACAGTACAAAATATTGTCTCTTCAATTAATTTAGGAGGTAAGGTCCATTTGGAAAAGGCAGCAAGAACAATTCCTAGAAGTATGTATGAACCTGAGCAGTTTCCGGGATTAATTCATAGGATGGTTGACCCTAAAACAGTAATTTTGATCTTCTCCTCAGGGAAACTAGTCTGCACTGGAGCAAAAACTGAGAAAGATGTCTATAGGTCTGTAAACAATCTTCACAGTTTGCTTGAAGAAAAAGATTTGATGATTTACGATTAAGGCTTAATTTTTTTATTTTTTACAGCATTTTCGCGTAAAATTTCTTGGTATTTTTGGAAAATTTTATGATCTTCAAAGTCTTATTAATGTGAACTAACCATATAGTGTGATATTTCATGGGAATAGTAAGAGTTGGCGGACGAGGCACTACGAGAAGAATATCTGAAAAAGAAGAAGACAATTGGTCAGGTGCAGCATACAAAAAATATCAAGAGTCAAAAAAGGCTGCATCTAAAGATAAGTATATCACCGTTGGTCGTGGAACTGGCAAAATAAAATTTGGTGATATTGCAAGCACTCCTACCACCAATACCAAGGGCTTGTGGATAAGCTCAGGTAGAGGAACAGGTAGACGAAAACTCGATTAACTTCTAGAACTAAAAAAATATTCAAGAGTATTGTTGTTAGAGGATACTAAAGAGTATTCTAGAATTTTTTAATTTTAAAAATAATAGTTTGGAAGGAATTTGTTACTTGAAAGATCTAACCTTCCTTATCACTTTGTTATGATCAAATGCCGCTGTAGTAGTTACATACAAGATATGGTTTCTTCCCGCAGGGATAACGATTCTTTTTACCTTATCATATTCTGCAACGACATATTTGCATGTTCCTAGAGTTCTGGCAAGTTTTCGTCTTTGTTTCCAATCCTTTGCCGCGGCCTTTAATGATGCCAAGCTCTGTTTTTTGTTGACCAAGATTTTGACCCTTTTGGAACGCTCTGAGAATACTAGTTTCCCATTTAGGTCACATACTGTCACTACTCGAACAGATGGGCTAACCTTCAAAATTTTTTCTACGGCGTCTTGAATCTCCATAATTGTGTCAATACGTTCTTTATGATAAGACTTTCTATGGGGATATTAATTATAAAATCAAAATTTTGGAAATGTAGAATTGACTCCAACTTAATCTATATTATTAAGAAAATATTATCAAAAACTAATTGAATAAAGAAACTGAAGAAATGCTTTCGCAAGCTTATGAATTATGTGAGGATGGAAACTATTCAGAGGCCATTAAATTGTATGATTCTGTTCTTCAAAAAGATCCTTCAAACATAAATGCATTAATCGATAAAGCTGTAACCCTGCAATCTTTGGGCAAAATTCATCAATCCATAAAACTGTATGATAAGGCACTAGAAATTCAACCTACCAACCTTGATGCTTTAATCAACAAAGGCTCTGCACTCCACACTGCTGAAAAATACTCTGAAGCCATATCTTGCTATGACTCTGCTATCAAAATTGATAAAAAATGTGCAATGGCATTGGCATACAAAGGACTTTCCTTAGGAGAATTGGGTAATCTCGAAGACGCGATAAAACATTTCAAAAAGGCCCTAGATATAGACAGAGATTATGACCTTGCTGAGATTAGTAAAAAACTTGCTCAAGATTTACTAAAAGAAAAATCTAAAAAACTGTGACGTCCCCAGGTGCAGGCTCTCTTTTCATCTCGCTATCATTTTTTTCAAAATAATCTTTATGAACCAGTTGTTGATGCTCTCTTAATTTTTCTACATTTTCAAAACCATCATGACACAAATAGCATTTTGGTTTATCTTCATCAACAAGGGGCAGGACCATGGTATCTCTTGGTTTCAAGCATACTTATTCCTTGATATTCTGTTAAGGAATATATCCAGAAGAACTGGGAATACATCATGTTAGATCAATTAGTTCAGGATTCTAAAGCCCTAGAAAAGGCCATTGCAGGAGAAGAATTGTCTTATCAAGATGGCGTCGAATTGATGGAATATGATAATTTACATTTACTTGGTGCAGTTGCTGACAATTCAAGAAAAAAATTAATTGGTGATGACGTTTCCTTTACCGCATCTTATTATATGAATTACACAAATGTCTGTGCTGCAAGCTGTCAAATGTGTGCATTTTACAGAAAAGAAGGAGATGAGGATTCTTACACTCTAACTCCAGAACAAATTCAACAGCGAGTTGGCATTGCCAAACAAATGGGCGCAACTGAAGTTCATATCGTTGGGGGATTTCATCCAAAACTTCCACTAGATTATTACGAAGACATGATGAGGACAATAAAAAAGAACCATCCAGAGCTTAAGATTAAAGCTTTAACAGCAGCTGAAATTTTCTTTCTAGCAAAATTAACGAAAAATTCAGTAAAAGAGATTTTATCTAGGCTCAAAGAGGCTGGACTTGATTCATTGCCAGGTGGAGGGGCTGAATTATTTCATCCTGAAATCCGACCAAAAATTGCACGGGGTAAATGTTCAGGACAAGAATGGCTTGATACTGTAGAAACTGCACATAATCTTGGAATCAAAAGCAATGCTACTATGCTATATGGTCATATTGAAAAGCCAGAGCACATAATTGATCATTTGGTAAAATTACGAGAACTACAAAAAAAGACAAATGGATTCATCACACTTATTCCACTCAAATTCAGTTTAGATAATACAGAACTTGAACAAAAACATCTAGTAAATAATGAATGCTCCTCAGTTTATGATTTGAGAGTTATAGCTCTTTCAAGATTAATGCTAGCAAATGTCTTGAACAATATTTCGGTCTATTGGGTAGCTTATGGGAAAAAACTTGCTCAAGTTGCCTTATCTAATGGTGGAAGCGATTTGGTTGGAACTGCATTTTCTGAAGAAGTGTATAGGGCTGCTGGTAAACCTACTGCATCATCTATTCATGAGCTCGAAGTTATGGTAAAGGAAATTGGTCGTAAACCAATACAGCGTGATACCTTTTTCAACGTTGTAAATAGATTTTAGGATTCAAGATATTTTTTAACGGATTCTAATTTTTCTTCCATTGATTTGTCAATATCCCTTCGCGAATCAATCTTTAGAATTACTTCGACTCTGTCTACTCCTAAATTATGGACAACTTCGGACATTGACTTTGAAGCTTCATAGATTTTGTCAATACTCTCGGACTCTAGAACTGTTCCCATTGGATTGATTTGATATCGTATTCCTTCCATGTCTTGAATTGATTCAATGGCCTTTGCAATGTAAAAACTAGCACTTGTTTTAGGGGTAGCCATTGGATAAATGGAAATTTCTGCGTGAATCATGAATTTCTATAATTGTTGTGGGTTATATTTTAGGCCTCAGGTTTTTTCTCTTCTTTTTTGGCCGCACCACTTCTTTTCCTTCGTGCTCCAAAACTAATCAGGATTAACAAAAATCCAATTCCTGTCAAAATACTTGCCAAAGTATTCATGTTACGATTTTCTTCTTCGGCAATCATAAGCTCAAATTTTTCATCTTCAGTCATTCCCGCTCTACCAGCTGGAGTTGAAGAGTTTATTATAGAAATTAGAACCATGCCAACTACAAGCATTGCAATTCCTCCTGCTAGAATCTTTTTATCAATTAACACCGTAACTCTAAAGAATTTTAGATTTTGTCATATATTAGGCATTTTACATTTAATTAAGAAATTTACCACTAGAAACCTTCAGGAGGATTTTGAACAAAGACGTTGCAAACTAGTGCGTCGGTTTTGGAATCTCGATATTGAACATTGCAAGTTACAAATCGGCCTTTCAAAGCTCTCTCCAAGTCTTCTCTAGTTTTTTCTTCATACTGTGGCTGATCAGGATTATCTACTTTAGCAATAATGATTTTTTCAGTTTTACCATACTCTTCTTCGTTGTCTTTACGATGATGTGTTATTATCATCTCAAATGCGTTTCCTGATAGTATTGCAATAACAGAACCGCCAATTCCATCTCCCATTATTTTTAAAAATTTTTTGTACTATAATTACTTGGTGGCAATACTGAGATTAAATTCTGGAACCAATTGCTTTTCTTTTGCCATCTCAAAGACTCTTCTAATGGATTCTTCTCCCTTGTCTCCCATATTCACAGTTACAGGATTGACATACATTTTTACAAATTTTTCAATCAAATCTCTAGGCTTACCACGACTGTATTGCATAGCATACTCTACTGCATCATCCAAATTATCAAGACCATACTGTATAGAGGCCTGCAAATACTTGTCAAACTTTACAATTGTATCCATCCCAAGCGAAGTTCTCATTACATTAATTCCCAAAGGAACTGGTAACCCTCCGGTTGTCTTGTCCCACCATTCTCCTACATCTAGGATTTTGACATTGCCTTCTTGCTCATAAGATAACTGGGTCTCATGAATTACAAGGCCTGCTTCAACCTCACCGTTTTTAACAGCTTGTGGAATATCAGAAAAGTTCATCTCGACATAATCAAATTTTCCAATCATCAACTGCAACAACAAAAACGCAGAAGTCATTTTTCCCGGAATTGCAATCTTTGAGTTTTTTATCTCGTCTATACTCATTTGTTTTTTTGCAGTAACTATTGGGCCATAACCAATTCCAAAACTCCCACCACTTCTCAAAACGGTGTATCCTGGAATGTATGCACATGCATGAACTGAAACTGCTGTAACGTCAAGCTCAGGATTGGTTGCTTTACGATTAAGTTTCTCAATATCCTCAATAACGTGGGTTACCTCAAAATCAGGAGACTCTACTTTTCCAGTAAACATTCCATAAAACATGAATGCGTCATCTGAATCAGGAGTATGGCCTACTGTAATTTTCACAAAAATATCTCAAAAATGTCGTAATAAAAATCAAAACTTGTTTGTGGCCATAGACGATTTTGGTTACCAATGTCGCCAGATAACCAAATTCCCAGCTTGCTATGGCAATATCTATTGTGAGCTATTTGTGGTAAAATCAACTCGTGTAATTTTTTTTGATGTATTTGATCAAAAAATATTTTGATATATGGACGATGATTTTTTCATATCATGAAGACAATTGAGGCATATGAAAAGGACATTAAGATGCAGACAAAATTCTTACAACATTTCAAAAGACATGCGCCTATAAGTCATGCCCAGCAAAAAAATGCCATTTTTACGGGAAGCGGCGATTCACTGGCATCTGCAATGCTAGCTGAGGCCTTTTCTGATTTTCGTGTAAAGGCAATGGATCCTCTTGATTTGCTAAAAAGTCAAAAAATTGTCAAGGACAAAACCGTATATTTTGTCTCAATTTCAGGCAATACCATTTCAAACATTAAAGTTGCAAAAAAAGCTAAAAAAGCAATTGCAATTACATCTCAAGAAAAATCTAGGTTAGCAAATTCCTGTTCTAAAACAATTCTGTTAAAATCTCCAAACTCAGATGTCTTTACTGCTGGGAGTATCAGTTTTTTGGATAGTGCACTTACGTGTATTTCTATTGTTTCAAAATTTGCTATTGAAAATTTTGATTACTATAAACTTGCTTTGAGTTCTGCAAAAAGATCCAAGTTTGGAAAAAGAATCTTTATTTTAGGAAACATGTACACCTATCCTATAGCAATGTATGGAGCTGCCAAATTTTATGAGCTCCTGGGACATGATGCGCATTTTGAAAGAATTGAGCAGTTCTCTCACATGGAATTATTCAGTGCAAAGAAAGGTGATACTGTAATAATTTTTGAAGAGCCAAATCCTCATAATCTTCAACTGGTAAAACACTTGAAGAAAGTAGGTCTGGAGGTAATCCATCCAAAAATAAACTCTAAAAACAAAATCTCACAAATTATCTTCTATACGTTTTTTTCACAAATTTTGCCTTTACTCAAAGCTAAAAGAAAAAACCAAAAAGACTGTCATTTTGTTTTGGCAAAAAACTTTAGAAAAGTTAGTGATGTTATGATCTATTAGTTCTCTATCTATCTCACAAGATTTAATAGCTGAATAACTTGGTTTGCGAATATGGTAAAATACAAGTCAACAGGTGAGGTCCTAAAAATCATCAAAAACAAGGATCAAATCAGAAACTTTGGTGTTATTGCGCACGTAGATCACGGAAAAACCACCATGAGTGATAGCTTGTTGGCATATTCTGGAATTATTGCCCCTTCAGCAGCCGGTAAAGCCCTTGCAATGGACTTTGACAAAGAAGAGCAAGAAAGAGGAATTACAATTTACCAGGCAAATGTTACTTTACACTTTTCTCAAAAAGACAAAGAATACGTCATAAACATGATTGATACGCCAGGCCACGTAGACTTTAGTGGCAGGGTAATTAGAAGCCTCAGAGCAATTGATGGTGCAGTAGTAGTATGTGATGCAGTAGAAGGAATCATGACACAGACTGAAACTGTAACCAGAATGGCCCTTGAAGAGCGAGTAAAGCCAGTTTTGTTTATCAACAAAGTAGACCGTCTAATCAAAGAACTTCGTCTGACTCCAGAAAAAATGCAAGAAACACTTGCAGCAGTTGTTTCAAATTTTAATCAACTAGTTGAAACCTATGCAGAACCTGAATACAAAGACAAGTGGAAAGTATCAATTCAAGATGCTAGTGTAACTTTTGGTTCTGCAAAAGATAGGTGGGCAATCAACGTTGACATTATGAAAGAGAGAGGAATTACATTCAAAGACGTAATTGATGCATATCAAAATGAAAAAGTAGCAGACCTTGTTGAAAAAGCTCCTTTGGCTGATGCAGTCCTAGGTATGGTTGTAAAACATCATCCACCACCCCATGTTGCCCAACAATACAGAATCCCACAAATTTGGAAAGGGGACTTGGATTCAGATATTGGAAAAGCATTGTTAGCGTGCAGTGATGATGGCCCAACAATTATGATGGTTGTAAACATGGTATTAGATCCTGCAGCAGGTCCTGTAGCTATTGGTAGACTATTTTCAGGAACCATCAAAGATGGTCAGACAATTAACATCATTGATGCAAAACGAGAAGGCCGAATCCAATCTGTCAACTTTTTCATGGGAAACCAAAGAGAACAAGTAGGAGAATTAGGTTCTGGAAACATTCCAGCATTATTAGGATTAACTGAAGCTAGAGCTGGTAATACAATTTCTACCCTCAAAGAAATGCCATTGTTTGAAGGTGTAAAGTATGTGTCTGAACCAGTAGTTCAGATTGCAGTTGAACCCAAACATCCCAAAGATTTGCCAAAACTAGTAGAGGTTTTAAAGCAACTAACAATTGAGGACCCAAACCTTGTAGTAAAAATTGATGAGGAAAGCGGTGAGACAATTGTTGCAGGAATGGGTGTATTACACCTAGATGTTGCAACCCACAGAATTCAAGATGCAAAAATTGAGATTGTAACTTCAGAACCATTAATCAACTATAGAGAGACTGTCAAAGGAACATGTGAGCCAATCATGTCAAAATCACCAAACCGCCACAACAAGATTTTCATGAAAGTAGAACCCTTAGAACCAAACATTGCACAGATGCTCCGAACTGGTGAGATTAGTGACCTTAAAGACAAAAAGGTAGTTTCAGACCTTCTAAAGAAAGAAGGATGGGATACTGATACAATCAAGCGTGTAATGAGATTTGATTCCCGAGGAAATGTTTTGATTAATGGAACCAAAGGTGTCCAGTTTGTACAAGAGTCAACTGACTCTATTAATTCAGGATTTGATGAAGTAATGAGAGAAGGCCCACTTTGTAAAGAGCAGATGAGGGACTGCAAATTCATCTTTACTCACTTTGTTCCACACGAAGACACTGCACATAGAGGTCTATCACAATTAGGACCTGCATCCCGACGTGCATGTATGGGAGCATTGTTAACTGCTGGCACTTCAATTCTAGAACCAATTTTAGCAATTGAAGTTAGGGTGCCAACTGATTTGGTTGGAAATGTTGCAACAGTACTTTCTGGTAAACGTGGTAAGGTTCTTGACATGCAGCAAAAAGGTGCATCAAGCATAATTGTTGGTGAGATTCCCGCTTCAGAAACCTTTACACTTTCTGAAGAGATGAGAGGACAAACCGCTGGTCGAGCCACTTGGAATACATCATTCAAACAATGGGCAGAAATTCCAAAATCAATGATAGGTCCAATGATGGCAGACATCAGAAAAAGAAAAGGCCTTGCTCCTGAACCACCTGGTGTCGGCGAGTTTATAGACAAAGAATAGTAAGAAAATAGAAAAATTATTTTAGAATCTAAAATTACTCCTCGGAATCTTGTGCATCTGCCTTTTCAAAAGTCATATCAGGTCTTTGACATGATTCACATTTTTCCATTATACCAAATTCATTCATGTATTTGCCTTTTCCATCACATCTAAAACATGTCAACATGTTCTAATTGATTTTAGTAAGAATTAAGGTTTCATAATTTTTGTCTTCCAGCCAAACAATTCAGAATTTTAACATAAAACGTCTTTGCAATTCTCTGGCATCAACAGGGTTATGATGAATCCTCCAAATATTGTTATTCCTAGGGTCACAACCAAACCAAAAAACAATGTCTTTTTGTCTCCTAACGACATGGCCATAAATTGTGTGGTTTCTCTTAGTATATCAAACAATACAACGAAAAAACCTAGTGGTAATGAATGATGTCTGGATTTGTAAGCATAAAATATCTTGTTGCTGATGTCACGATTTTCTATAGGCCTATCTTACTAAATTTTGTTCGTTGATCTAAACATACAGAATCTTAATACTCATTTTGTCTTAAAAAAATCGTACAAAAAAAGTCAAAATAGAGTTGTCACCAAAATACTACTCGTTTTTGGTCTTAAGCTCTGACAGCGGTTCAGGCCCCGAGGGGAAACTCAAGTCTGAACTAATTCTTTTTTTGTTACTTGTTTTTTCTTTGAAAAAACGTTCATTTGTAATAATCTGCGCGTAAAATCTCAAATTTCAATTTAAAGGAGGATGTGTATTTTTTGAACAATCATTAGTTGATTATCTATTTTGAAAAATTCACTTTATTGATTGATGAAAGAATTGAAGCAATTTATGAAGAATTTAGATGTGAATTAGGAATTCATGAGAAAGACATCATTCAGGCTCAAAATCTACACCAAATTCTTTTAGAAAAAAATCCCTTCAAATACGAATCACCCTTTCTAATTTCGGCAGTATGTGTATATGCAATTTCTCACGGCATCCCCCAAAGGGTAACCCTTGATGAAATCGAGAAAATATCGCATATTAAAAAAGTCGATATTGTAAAATGTTATGATTTGTTAATTGATTCAGATTCAGTTGGGTTTATTCAAAAACCTGATGATGACATACTACATTAAAATTTCAAACCACTAGATGAATCATAGGTAATGCTTTTAGATTAAAACAAAATAGATTCGCTGAAAGTCGGGAAGTAGGTTCACATAATGTTGGTCAAAAGACCCTCAAAAGATCGTCCTACTTCTCTACTATTGTATTTACAAATTATAATTAAAAAAGCCTACGTAGCATTGATTATGCTTTGAGTCAAAAAATTGCACAAAATAATATGCATTACCATTGAATTCCACCTGATTTTTCTGGAAATTTCCAATATTCTTAATTGAATAATTCTCTTAAACTCTAACTGATTGAATTACAAAATCACGATTTTTTCAATTGGATTGATTTGTTATTCTCTTTTGTATGGATTGGGTTATTCTCAGGGGCAATCCTATGATGAATTTATGGATTGGTGTGAGCCTCAATTTGGAGAGAAATGTGAGGACCTATACGAAGAACAAGTGATTGTATCTGAAGATGATTATAACATTGTTCTTTTTTTCATAGTTATCATGATTGCACTTGGAATAATTGGAAATTATTTTTGGAGTAAAAGAAAGGGACGCTCGTATTCTGAAGAATGATGAAACATTTTACTTTCAATAAATGTGGTTTTTATTTAGTAAATTTCTTGACAAATTAGCATGGGATTAATTTATACAAAATTATACGTAGATTTCGATCCAAAAGAATGGAAACAAACCTCAACAAACCCTATTACTTTTCAATGCATATCTGACGATGTTTCTTTAGAGATTATGGACACATCCCAAAATTCACGCCAACTTCTATTCAAAAACGGCGGAAAAATCAATCTTCTAAGGGTGGTTGGCAAGTTTAGACTAACATGGGAAGATGATGATTTGCTAAATCCACTATGAAATAAAAGTAAGATTAATTTTTTCAATTATATGTCATTGGAAGAAAAAGTAAAACATGCAAATGAAAATTTTCAAGAACTGTCGTCAGACCAAATAATTGAAATTTTAAAGGAAATTCAACCATTTTTTCAAAGCCAAATAACACAAGATTATCTTAGTGGAAAATTTGAAGGAATCTCAAAGACACCTGAAGAAAGTGAAAAGAAAAAACTTTGTTCAGCTCTCAAAGCCTATTTTGATTGGTATCTTCAAGGTCTCTAGATAAAATTTATTCAAATTCATTTATTTTTGATTTTGCAGTTTTAATCAAATCTAAATCATTTCGTATTGAAGCAAGATCACCAACCAATCCCAAGTAGTATTCATGACCCGTATCCTGGGCTTTTTTGATATCTGTTTCATAAGAAACAAGCGCTTTTTCTAAGAACGGAACATCTTCGTTCAATGTATTATCTAGCTGAGAAGCAGAAAGACTTTGCTGGATTTTTTTTGTAATTTCATCAATTTTAGGAATTGTTTTCATCGCCGCCTGTCGTAATATGCCTCCAAACATTGCAGCAGAATCTTTAATTTCAGGACTCTTGTCTACAGTCATTAGTCTTTTTTTGTAATGCACTAAAGCACGCAAAATTATTTCATATCCTCCTTCTTCCTTTAGATAAATTCCTCCTAACCAAGTTTTATCTGACAATCTTAATTTTGTAACTTCTTCATTATTATAAATCCTAAATCAAACTTTTGAAAATTTAAAAAAATTAAAAATTATCTGTATCAGTAGGCTCAAAATCCTCTTGAATTGGAGGTTCTTCTCTTCCTATGAGGTAAAGTAGAATTCCAGCCATAACAATCCCTATCCCCATTAATCCAGCAAAGGTTCCACCATGTTTTAACAATCGTAAGGTTTGGTCTGAAGAGGTATCTCCTTGAATTGAATAAAACAATGTTGCTCCACTAATAATCATAATAATCCCCGCAACAGCTATCGCAGAACCTGCTTTCATACCGTTACGTTTTCTTTGACATTAATAAACTCGTACAGTAACCTGACAAAAAATCATCAACTCAAACAGAAAACAATTTTAAGATAATATTGTAAATTTACGTATGAATAAATTTTATCTTTTATTTGCTATTTCTATATTATCAATTCCCTTTATCCAAAATGCATATGCAGAAACATACGATATTAACATGCCAACAGGCTCTGCCAGTCCAGACGCTCCTTACTTTTGGCAAAACGAGAAAACTGGTGAAGCCACTGGCGATATAGAAATTCTAGTAGGAGATACTGTAGTTTGGAAAAATGGTGATCAAGCAAAACATACCATTACTTCTGGAACAATAGAAGATGGCCCTGACGGGATTTTTGGTGGAACTGACTTTTTGGTTCCAGGTGAAACTTACAAATTTACTTTTACTGAAAAAGGTCAGTACCCATACTATTGTATAATTCACCCATGGATGATAGGGGTTGTAACTGTAACTGAGGGCTACAAGCTTTTAGCTGATGTTGGCAAAGATGTGGGAGATGGACTTACTACATACCATGTTGATTATCAATATGAAGGAGTAATCTCTGATGCCACAATAAATGAGGAACAAAAATCAATAACATTTAACGTTGTACCTAATGCAAAATCTCTTGATCAAAATCTAATGATGATGTTACCTAAAGGCTTGATTGAAGGACCGTACGTAATTTTTGTAGATGGTGAGAAGAATCTTAGATTTGATTATTTGCCAGGTGATGATGTCAACACCATTGAAATCGAATTACCTGAAGATGCAACTCAAATGACTATTGTAGGCACAAAAGTTGTACCTGAATTTGGTGTATGGTCTGCAGTAATTTTGGCAGTTGCCTTTTCTAGCATAATCTTATTCCAAAAATCTAGAATCACTCTAAAATTTTGAATCAACTGTGACAAGATCGCTTTTTAAAAATAGTATTTTCAATAGAATATATTTAGTAATTTTGGATTATTCTTCGTGGCAACAAAAAAAATTGATTTGATAAAAATTGTTGAAAGCATTATCAAATTAGACCCAAAAATGAGATTTGCTGCGATAATAGATGCAAAAGGAAATATTCGCGAAGCAATAATGAAAAGTGGAAAAACTTCACTCAAATCACAAAAAGAAGAAGAGCATTTTTGTAAACAGGTTGCACAAAGAAGAACAATGAGAAAAGAATTTGATCGTTCTCTTGGTAAGGTTCGATATGTTCATGTTGAACGAGAAAAAGTAACTCAAATGGTTGTTTACACAAAAAGGAACATCGTTTACTTTACCATGGAGCCAGAAATGGCAATTGATAAAAAAATTAGATTAATCACAAAAATAAAAAAGATATCTGCTAATCTTTAGATGTTATTTTTTCAATATTTGGATTCTAAAAAATGAAAAAGTATCTTGCAGATTCTAAAATGTTTGAATTTGACAAATATTATCGAGAGTGTCAAAAAACCAATATTCCCTTCGTAAAAGCAAGAAAAAACCCTGTTGATAATAATTATCTAGTTCAACTTGACCTTATTACCTGTAATTATAATCTGTCAAAAATTGCTCAGAGAAATATTCAAAAATTATTTCAAAATGAGACAGGTTATTTAGAAAATACTGGGCATGACAAATCAATTTTCAAAGGAAGCAATGTAAACTCTGAACATGCCTGGTATGATGGTATTTTGCCTGAAAGATTGGACAAATTCTGCTCAAGTCTTTTTGATTTTGCCTCAACACAAAAAATCTAAGGAAACCAAACTTTACACTAATATTGATTTTTTTCATAGACTATCCATGACAAAGCCCAAAGTCTTAGTTGATGAGATGGATGATGGTTGGGATGAAAGACTACAACAACTAGGCTTTGATGCATATAGTGTAAAAAAACTTCGTGCAGAAGGGAAAAAACTTCGGACTGATTACTCAGTAATCAATTATGCAAAAGAAAATGACATGATTTTGGTAACAAGAGATACCGAAAGTGGTCAAGCATGTGAAGAAAATGATTTACCCTATATCTTGTTGGATAATGATGAAATTTTTCGAATTGTTTTAGAAAAATTGAATCAGTTTTAATTAAATCTCTTTTCAAGAAATTATCTTTTTAGATACTTGTCTATTGCCCATTCTTCTCCATTTTCTTTAATCTCTAAAATGAGCTCATCAAGAATTTTTATTCCCTCAAGAATTGGCTCCTTTTTTATCTCCTTGTTTTGTAACTTTAATTTCAAAATCCTTTTCTCGTTATTTGCAAAACTCAAAAGTTTAACTTGATTACCCATATCCAATTCACAGAAAAATTTTACATATTCTGAAATGCTCTTTATGCCCATAACTTTCAAAAAATCAGGTGTTATTTGTTTTGTTTTCTCTGCAAATCCCCTCAGGTTTATTTACAAAAAAGGACTAGAATTGATGTGGAAAGTTGTGACAGGAGAACACGTGCATACAAAAATGGAATGACGTTTGATCAATGCAGAGAAATTGCAGAATCTATGAATCCTGAATTTAAAAAGCAAATTGAACTTAAAGGAAAGATTCTATGGACCGATATTCTAGAGCAGGTAAACCATGATGAACTAATTTACAAATTGACTCTGAAATACCTACGAAGAGACGGTTATGATATTGGAAATCACAGAATTCCTGAGGTCAAAAATTTTACAAAGTAGGATCTATCTTACAGCTACCATCAGCGTTTCTTAATTTCCTGGCCATAACAAATGGGGTGATTACCAGAACTGGAATAGATATTGCAATGAAAAGGGTTTGTAGTTGAGCTAGTGCTATAGTTAAAGCAATTCCGCTTGCGGTTCCTACGAAAATAGAAAGAAAGGTTCCAGCACAAGTTGGACAGGCAATAAAAAGACCTGCTGCAGCTCCTATCGAGCTAGCCCCTCTACCTTTTTTTGAAATTGCATAAGCACTAATTGCTATTGATGTGTTTAATCCCACAAGATAAGATACTACAACTTGTAAAACAAAATTAATGGGAATTATTTGCAATCCGACATGCTCTGTCAAATTGTAAACTATCTTTGGCATATATCCAGGGTCTCCACAACAAGGTGCAACAAAACCCCCAGGTACCTCTTGTCCTAAATCAGTTGCAAAATTAATCTCTGGTTGATAAACTAGTGTTCCAGATGCTAATGCAAAGAAAATTCCATATCCTATAAAGGTGGCAAGAAAAATTTTTCTTGATTTTGAATTCCATGTAGTTATTGCAATTATTGTAAACAAGTCTTTTTCTTTACGTTCTACTTTTTCTCTATGGAAAATGTATAGTCCATAAGTTATGGCACCTAAACAGGCAAGTAATATTACGTAAAATCCATATGCAATTCTTTGAATCGAATCAAAAGCATCAGGTGTAATTAATTCTGGATTTTGGTATCTTGAATATAGTAAAAACAGAATTGCAATCGAAACAAAGCCTAGAATAATTAATTTTCTACCACTCTTGCCTTGCTTGAGTGTCTCTTTTTCCATTGCCTAAGGAGGTTTTGTATTGCATTAAATACTATCTTTTTGCCAAAAATTAGCTTAATTTAGGCACGAAAATGTAGATAAGTGCAATAATCTCAAGCCGACCAAAAATCATCAAAAATCCAAGGACAATTTTGGTGGCAGAGTCTGTATCAAAATCAATTACATTTGCAGATAGCCCTCCAGTAGTAATTACTCCCACTGACTCAAAAAATGCATTTTCATAAGATACTCCTTCTATATTTGAGAGATGGGCTGCTGTTATTACTGAAATTAAGGGAAACAACGCCACAATAATTAGTGTAGAATACAATTCTTTTTTTGTCTCGATTGGAAGTAAAGCACGTTTTTCTTTACTGAAAATACCTCTACAATTTTTCAAATGAAATAGCCTAAATATTTTCAATCCTCCTGCAGTTGAAAACCCGCAACCTCCAATAAACATCAAAAGAATAAGAATTCCATGACCTGCAGAGTTTAATCCTTCTAAACTTTCTATTTGAAGTCCCGCAGTTGTACTTGCTGATACTGAATAAAATGCACTATCAAGATAATCAAAACCACTTATTGCCATAAACAACAATGTAGCGCTAATTAAAATCGCAAAGAAGGTGAGTACCTCTTTTCCAAGTTTAGGTGAAAGGAATTTTTTTCTAACAAAGCCATAGTGGAAGGTAAACGGCAAAGCACCCAGTATCATTGCGCCCATTAAAACAATTTCCTCTTGCCAAAGCAAATCATCTAAGATTGTTGATGTCGGTAAAAATCCACCAGTAGCTAGCGTACTCATAGCTAATGAAAAATTGTCCATAAGATTTCTTTCACCAAAGACCCATAGCAACAATGCAACAATTACGATGTAAAGTGCAAAGATGATTGTGATTGTTCCAAAAAGTTCTCTCATGTGTAATGTTCTTCCAGAAATAAAACCTCTCATGGATTGAAGTTTTGATTCAGGATAAAATGCAGTAATTACCAAGTAAATGAAACTCATTCCTCCTACCAACTGTGTAAAACTGCGGTAGAAGGTGAAGCTCTGTGGAAGATTTTCAGGCTCATCAAACAATGAGATTCCTCCGGTGGTAAATCCAGCAGCACTGGAAAAGAAAGCATTTGAAAATGATTCTATAGGCTCAACCCCTTGAGGTGAGACATACAAGTACGGTGTAGTTCCAAATAGAGTAAGCAAGAACAAACTTGAAAACACGAGAATTGAAGCCTGCTGTAGGTTTAGACTTGCTTTTTCACCATAAGAATTTAGAAAAAAGCCTGTAGCCAAGAGCAAAACTGTGTTAAGATAAATTCCTGTAGCAATCTCTGTCTCAGCTAATACTGTGGCCACAATAGCCGGAACCAACAGCAAGACTCCAGCGAATTGCAACACAAATCCAAGGTTTCCCAAAATAGCTTTTACAGGAGGACTAAATAATCTTGGAGGAGTAGCAGTAGCTTCCCTAATTGCATTTGCGATTGCTGCTTGAAAAATAATTCCAATAACTTGATTCTTTTTATTTACAACGGGTAATTTTCTAATGCTATTGTCTCTCATTTTGTGAAGAGCATCTTGCAAAGAAGCCTTTTCATTAATTACAATTAATGGCGCGCTCATGACATCTTTTAGAGTGGTAGCTTCGGCGTAAACAGTAACATCGCTAACTTTGCTCAAGATATCTTCGTCAGTAACAATTCCAATGGGATCTCTTTTTTCATCTGTAACGATAATGTCGTCAGCTTGATAATGTTGAAGCATTCTAGCTGCATCCCTTGTTAAGGTGTGTTGATTTAGCAATAACACATCTTTATCCATGTATTCTGAAACTGGTTTTGTAAGGATGTAAGATACAGCCTTTTCTGGATTTGTCGACATTAAGCTTTCATTTATTGTTCATGTTAAATAATTTGGGGTAAGGTTTTTGATAGATCAACCCAAAGTTACGCATAAAATAGATCGAAAATTCATATCTTTATAAACATTAAATCTGTATTCAAACTAACATCATGGATATTGGCCAAGAACAAGAACCAGATTATGATTCTGTAAAAATTGATTATATTGGGTTTGTAGATCCTTATGCCGTTGAAGGAATGGTTGTCTTAAAGGCCGAAGATGGAAAAGAATTTCACATGAGAGCATTTTCAGGAGAAGTTGCAAAACATATTGCAAGTTTCTCAGAAAGTTCTACTGATACTGTGCCCTCAATTTACAAAATGATTGAAGAGATTTGTGAAGAAAATGAATTGGTTTTAGTTAAGGTCAAAATTTATGAAAGCGGAGAGGTTTTGCGAGCAAACCTGTATTTTACTGGCAAAAAAGACATGGTATTACGAAATTATAGGGCCTCTGATGCTGTTGCTTTGGGTGCTTTTTACAAGATTCCTATATTGGTTAGGAAAAATCTTCTAAAAGCAAGTATGGAAGCCTAATTTTTAGAATTTCTCATCAAAAAATTTTTCTGGAAATAATGCCTTTATCCGATTTATTTCCATTTGATATGTTTTAATTTTTAATTGATTTTCTTCAATGATTTTTTTATCTTCCATGTCATTTTCTTTTTCTTTCAATTCATGAATTTTGTTATTTAGTGTCTTGTACATTATCAAATACTCTGGAAAGTTTTTTGGTAAATCGGCCACTAGAAATTTAATTTTAATTTTTTACTTAAAATTTTGTATTTGAATGAAATGGCTATGATTTATTTTCTAAGATTATGGGTCTTAGTCTAAACTCTTTACCTACTGAATTGATACCGTCAATTAATTCTTGAATTTTGGGATATCTTTCTTTAGCCTCAATGAGATCTTTTTTCATGACTCGAATATAATGAAATATTTTCCTTACCTTTTTGTTTTTTTGATTTCTTGAAATTGGAGCTTTTGCAATGTCCTTAATGTTTGAAGATGCATCACACAGTTTAATAATTTTTGAATCTTTTGATGCATTTTTTAATTGATTAATGTATTGAATCTCTTGTTTCTTTTTTGGCAGATTTTTATCCTTGGTCAATGATAGTACAAGTACAGAAATTGTATTTCCAAAAATACTATCAACTTCCTCAAAAGTTGTGTCTGTTTTTTCAATTGTATCATGCAACCAAGCAGCTGAGAGAATATTCTGATTAGCAATTCCTATATTTTTTAATCTGTTTACTACTCCTTCTAGATGGTCTACAAAAGGAGTTATTCCGTCTGGTCGTTTTTGGTGTTGATGTTTTTTATGAGCAAATTCTATTGCTTTTGCAAGGGTTTCAGAGTTTGCCAATGCCAAAAGAAAATTTTGCTTCTATGTAGAGTTTTGTACAATCAAGTAATATTGTAAAAGAAATAACGCTTCATAATTCGGCAAAATCATCATCTTTCAGACAACGTAGCTTATCTAATCATCAGCATCAAAATAATTTTTTTCTATGATATATTGGTTGATCAATACGTAACTTTTCTTATTAAATGGGGCTCTTTGAGCATGATCGAAATGTCCTCAGAGGCAGATAACTCAACCGTCCGCAAATTTTGATTGGTAACAACAATTAATGCCTCACAACGAGAACAAAGAATAGTTTTTCCACAGGATCGATTTTCATTAATGATGTCTTTCTCTAATCTGTCTTCTTTATTGCAGGTAGGACATAATCTAGGTTCTTTTAGAATGGTAATGATTTCTTTAATGAAGATGCTTCTAACCATTTCTTGAATTGTTAATCATACAATAAAGAGTGTTGACTTCTTGCCAGATTCACTAATTTTACTGCATATTCTAATTCAAACCAAAAAACTCCCTTTTGAGATCTGATCTATGCTAAATTAAAATTTACAAATTATCTTGTTATTTTTTAAAATTTTTAATACAATATCTTAAATACTCTAATTTCCTATACTAAATAATGTCGTTAGTTGTAAAATCTGGCGATTAAACCTGCGTAGCCTCGCAGAACGATAAAGGCAATCAGGCAATCAAAGACCTGACAACGAGAGGAAATCTCTCAGAGTTCTGTAACAAAGGGGTTGCGCCTTTTTAATTATTTCAAAGAGGATGCTAGGTTTGTTTTCTAAGTGACAATTTCGTCTAGTCTTCCTTCTTCTTGGGCTCTTCGAATTTCCATAGCAATTCTTCTTCCAACTCCAAAAGTTTGACCATATTGATATTTTGTATAAGGACTGGTAGTAGCTACAATTGGATTTCCAGGAACTCTCAAAGAAACATCATAAACAACTAACTCCAGATCTTTTGTAATTACACTTTGCAATGAAAAAGGTCCAATGATTCCAGGTGCATATTCTCTTTTTACAGCTGCAACAAATTTGTCTCCCATTTTGATTACTTTTTCAAGAAGTGATTCTCTTATACTTGCAGGCGTGTGACCAACTTCGATATTTTGAAGGTCAATATCCATATCCATTTGTTGTCTTGCAGGAAGTGCATTGTAATCATGAACATTTGTTTGTAATCTTCTTTCTATGCCGATGAAATCAACATGGTCTGAAATGGGAGTATGAAAATAGTTAAAGTTCATGTAAGTCCCTATTGCTAATTCTTCAATGCTTGATTTTTCTAGATCCTTTCGTGCAATAATTCCTTGTTTTATTTTAGCTTCGGATTTTTCAACATAATCTTTGTATGATGAAACTGTAAAAAATGCACGTTCAAGTGGTCTATTCTTTTCTTGAACTTTTACAATACAGGGTTTGTTGATGTTTTTAGGATTTTTAAATAATTTGGGATATTTTATTCTGGCTTTTTCTAAAAGATAGTATTGCCCTTTTTTTGCAGTCCTTTCTTCGGCTTGGAATAATTTTCTATTTCCAAAAATTGGAACCTTGAAAGAATTTTCTAAAGTTTTGTATCCCAAATAGACAGTCAAGGACCGATGAGGAACAATTATGGTATTTGTGTCTCTGAGAATCTTTTGATTTTTTGCAGAGGCCATATCCTTGAATTTATCTAAAACTACAATTTCGTCAGCGATTCGCCCAAACCTTTGATATGGGCCTTCACGTCCTTTTTGACAATATACGGCTGTCTGAAAGTTTTCCTCCTTAGCACCATCCATTATCTCTAGGGCAGAATGGCTTCCTAGCACGCCTATGCGCACGTCTGAGTAATTATTGACAATTTTTTTAATTTCAGAGACTTTAATCACATTTTGACTAAAAAACAGGAGGTAATATAGCTAATTTTCAACTATCTCGATCGACATCTAAATCACAAGATTTTTTTCATAATAAATTGTACAATCAGTGTGTTTTATTCTCTAGAACTACAAATGGCAGGCGTCATATTACTTACCGCTATGGCTGCAGGAGGAATCTCTTTATGGTTTAAGAGAAGACGTGATCAAAAGGAAATCGAAGAGACTCAAAATGACGAGGCTCAAAATTTCTAGGCTAGTGCTAAATCTGATTTTGTAACCATTAGATAAAATACAATAAGACAATACGAAAAACATGCGACTAATTATTGGAATTACTGGAAGCACTGGAGTAATTTACGGAATTAGAATGCTTGAGACCTTAAAAAAATTAGGAGTTGAAACTCATCTGATAATGTCAGAGTGGGGAGAAAAATGTATTGAGATGGAAACTGAGCATACTGTTGATTATGTAAAGTCGCTTGCATCAAATTCATCTGATGAGAAAAACATGGCTTCAAGTGTATCAAGTGGTACCCATAAAGTAGATGGAATGATTGTTGCGCCTTGTAGTATGAAGACACTGTCTGCAATTGCAAATGGGTATGATGATACTTTGGTGGCACGTGCAGCAGGTGTTACAATAAAAGAATCAAGAAAATTAATTTTGATGGTGCGAGAAACCCCCTTGTCAGCAATACATCTTGAAAATATGTTAAAACTTTCTCGTATTGGTGTAGTTATTTTACCACCTGTCACAGAGTTTTATACAAAACCTAAAACCCTTGATGATGTAATTAATCATGGAGTTGGAAAGTGTTTGGACCAATTTGATTTGGAGCACAATTTATACCCTCGATGGGGTACCTTCTAAATGATAATTGACGGCAGTAACATTTGAGAAATTTACAAAACTTTCACGCGACCAATTTTTTGATGTTGCAACTAATTACGAATCCTTTCAAAAACTTCTTTCAGAATTTTATCCTTCTGTAAGAATAATTTCTGTTCGACCTACTACAACTCTTGTAGAGGCGCATCTAATTTTATCAGGAAAGGAATTTGTTGTAATGCAAAAACATGTAATTGAAAAACCATTACTTCATGAAACTTTTTTTGTTGGGGGTGATGCAAAAGGAACTCACATTACTGAAAAATATGAACAATTTCCTGAGGGAACTAAAATCACCTTAACTGTGGATTTTAAGTACAAGGGTTCTATGAGATTCTCTGGTCTTTTTGGTAAAGGGGATGTAGAAAATGAATTCTCTAAAATTATGGATAAATTAATTGAAAATGCCGAAAATTAGTCAGATTTTGATTCCTTGTTGACGTCAGAAGCCTTCTCTTTGAAATCCTTGAGTTCCTTTTCTCCTTCAATTTTTCCTTTTTCAAATTCCCCTTTGGCTTTTCCAAAGGTCTTGGCTAGCTCTGGAATCTTTTTTGCTCCAAAAATCAAGACTGCGACAATTATTATGATAAATATCCACTCTTGACCTGCAATGAAATTGCTGATATTTGCAAGGAACATCTAGTTATCACTTCTCCGATTTTAGATTTAAGTGTTCAACTTTTTTCGTTCTTTACGCTCGATGATGCCCATGCCTGCAAAGTACAATGCAATCATTGGTCCGGCAATAAACCACATTGTAACTCCACTTCCATCAGGGGTGATTACTGCTCCAAAAATTACAATGATAACAATTGCGTATCTAATATTTTTCCTCCAAAACTCCGAATCCACTATTCCTGATCCTGTTGCTGCATACATTATCAATGGAAGTTGAAATGAAATCCCAAATGCTAACAAAAATTGTAAAACAAATGATACAAAATCAATCACATTAAGAAATGTAACTAACCCTGCTGATTCTCCATACCTATACAAAAATTCAAGGATGTATGGAATTACGAAATTGTATGAAAAAATACATCCTGCTGCAAATAATCCTAAAGCTGGAATTGAAATACTTCTACTAACATTGATTTCATTTTCTTTTAGTGCTGGTTTGATGAATCCTACTAACTCTTTGATAACAATAGGCATTCCTGCAACAATTCCTACCAAAGCAGCAATGTACACTTGTGCAAAGAAAGCTTGGCCTGGTGCTGTCTGAATTAATTGTACATCCTCAGGAACAAGATTGTCTCTCATGTGGTTGGTAATTTGAGCAGCAATGTTATCCAGTGGTTCAGGCGTTGGATAGTAAAGTGTGATTCCAGCTAATTCAAAAGGCTCTAGATGAAAAGTAAGAAGAAAAACGGTAATTATGCCAATCACAATAACAATTCTTAATACTCGTTTTCGTAGCTCATCAAGATGATAGCGAATTTCATTTAACTCTGACATTTACCATCTATAGGTGTAAACTCACTTATCTATTTGCCTGGAATAGGCAATAACTTGGATTCAGGAAGGCCACTGTCCTTGGCTTCTTCTTGTTCGAGGTCTTGAAATTCAAGGGAGATTATTGGCTTTGCATTGAATTCTGCCTGAAGCTCTTTTGCGAGCTGAGCGATGTCTTTTCCCGAATAGATTTCTTTTGAATCTTTGAGGAATATCCTTTCTCCTTTTTCCATCTCTTTGCCACCAAATTTGTCTTGAAGAAATTTTGTAATTGAGGGGACTTCTGAGCGTGAAATGTTGTTGTAATAGAATGTAATTCCCCTAACTGATTCATAATCAAATGGTGTTCCGTTTCTATACATGAAAACTCCGATAAAATGAGCCTGATCTTCTGGCTCTCTTACACATTTTATCTCCCAATTTAGCAACTTGCCTTCATCATAACTAAAAGTCTCAATCTCTTCAGGAGTAATTTTCCAGTATCTCTGTTTTGACAATTGTCTTTTTGAGAATTATTCTATTATAAATTCCATTATGAGTGGGTTTTTTACAAATATCGGACTTTTTTTATATGAAATAATGATAATAATAACATGGGAGCTAGAGTGACGATTGTACTAAATGATGGTAATGCCGAAAAACTTCGGAATCTACAAGCAAAAATGATAAAATCATCTTCAAAATCTGTAAGTTTTTCTCATGTTCTAAATCTGATTTTAGAAGAAGGTCTAAAAAAACACAAAGTCTAAATCAAAATACAAACATACTGTAGAATCTTTCCATTGGTACATATGCATAATGAAAAAGACCCTTTGTATCCAATTAATCTCTCAAATTATCCAAAACTATTTGATTTTGTATTAACTGCCAAAGGCCTCCTTTACTTTAATGAAATCAAAAGAAAATATTTTTTGCAAAAAGAAATGACTCTAGATGAGTACAACAAGCTTCGATTGATGTATGTTTATTATGCGACTTCCAACAAAAACATAGAAGAAGTCTCAATGTGGCAAAAGATTTGTCAAAGTTTAGATGAAAAAGGCATATATGAAAAAAACATGTATGCATCAAAGGCCGATCTAATAAACCAAAATTTGATTACAAAAAATCCTGAATATGTTCCTGGCCTTTACAAGACACACATTGATTTTATCAAAAGAAAGTAAATTAAATCCGATACTGGCTTTGGGTGGCACCCAAGGATAACTCATCCTCAAAACCAGATATCTGATGTGCATCGCAATCTAACTATAAAAGCACAAATTTTTCGGAAGATAGATTAACGGCTACTTTGAATTGCAAAACACTCATGGCAACTTTTACAGTTCATGTTACCATAGAAAATAAACCTGGAATCAGTGATCCAGAAGGCGATACCATCCTCAATGATTTAGTTCTAAAAGGTACGCACAAAACAGTATCAAAAATCAAGACTGCCCAAATGTTAAAGTTCACAATTAAAGAAAAAGACAAGAAAACAGCTGAAAAAAAAGTTCAAGAAATTTGTGATGAACTTCGAATTTACAATCCCATGGTAAGCAAAGTAACTATTGAGGCTTTTAGCTAATCTGACTCTAACTTTTCTAACATTCCATTTATCAAAAGCTTGCTTCTTAAAAATGAGGTCAAGTCCGTCTGGGTAATTACTCCTTCTAGTTTCTCATTATCAAGTACCAAAAGACGCCGAATGTTGTTGTTTAACATTTTTTGAATGGCCATCTCAATATCGTCTTGAGATTTTACACTGTGAAAGTTCTTGGACATTAATTCTTCAATAGATACCTCTGAGGCCTTTTTGTCTAATGCTGCAATCTTTCTTACAATGTCTCGTTCTGAGACTAGGCCTATAGGGTCATTATTTTTGGTAATAACAACAAAACTGATCCCTTTATCCTTGAGTAACTTTGATGCATCAAGAGCTGATTTATCATGTTCAATAGTAATGACATTTTTTTCCATAATGTCACGTACTTGACCCATGGCGATCAGAGTTGCTGGTTCAAATAAAGTTTTTTGGCTTGCTTCAAATTAAATATCTCTTCACGCTAACATCATTGTGAAGGTCGGGGTTGTAGTTTTTCCAGGAAGCAATTGTGATCGTGACATGTTCCATGTTCTTACTGATGTATTTCACCTCGATGCACAATACTATTGGCATGAAAAGAGTCTGCCAAAAAATATTGATGCTGTTGTCCTTCCAGGAGGGTTCTCGTATGGAGACAGACTGCGCGCTGGAGTAATTGCTGCCCACAGCCCAATTATTCAAGATGTTCAAAAATTGGCAAAAAAAGGAATCCCAATTCTAGGTGTATGCAATGGATTTCAAATTCTAGTCGAATCAGGCTTGTTGCCAGGTGTGCTTTTGAAAAATAACTCTTTGAATTTTATGTGTCAATGGACAAATTTGATTGTAGAAAATAACAATACCCCCTTTACAAGCCAATTCAAGCTAAATCAAAAAATTCCAATTCCTATAGCAAACGGAGAAGGCAGGTACTATGTTGATGATGATACTCTAAAATCACTACGAAAAAAGAATCAGATTGTCTTTCGATATGAAACAGTAGTAAATGGTTCCTCCGACAGAATTGCTGGAGTTTGTAATGAAGATGGAAATGTTGTTGGGATGATGCCTCATCCTGAAAGAGCAGTAGAGTCTGAAATTAATCCAATAGATAATAAACCATCATCATTGATTTTTGAATCACTTCTAACTACTGTGGGTGTTAAAAATTGAGTTTAGAACCACAAGAACTCGATGACTTGAAATCTAAAATTGGAAGAGAGCCTACTTCTACAGAACTGCAAATAGTTGCAGCCGAATGGTCTGAGCACTGTTCTTACAAGTCTTCAAAAAAACATCTCAAAATGCTTCCAATGACAGGACCTCTTGTAATTTCTGAGAAGGGTTATGATTCTGGAGTCTTAGATGTTGGAGATGGCTATGTAATTACTGCCCATATTGAAAGTCATAATCATCCATCTGCAGTCGAGCCATATGGTGGCGCAGCAACTGGAGTTGGCGGTGTAATTCGTGACATTTTATCAGCCGGAACAAGACCTATTGCAATTTTTGATGGCTTGAGATTTGGAAATATCGAAAAAGATCAGCAAGCAAGATGGCTTTTCAAAAACGCTGTTACTGGGATTGCAGATTATGGAAATTGTTTAGGAATTCCTACCATTGGTGGAGAAGTAGAGTTTGATGATTGCTACACCAATTATGCTCTAGTTGATGT